>JGI12210J13797_11150930_pt1 | contig 17436 bp, 15 predicted proteins | sample ElkSlonscriptome_3_FD_13797 | JGI IMG/M metagenome (IMG submission 13797)
GCAGAACTCAAAACACAAACGCATAAAGGAATCAGCACATCGAAAAATTAACACATCAATACCTTCTACCCTGCACCTTTTACCTGTTAGATTATGTCCCAATCCCGAAGAACATTTATTAAATCAGCGGCTGTATCTGGACTGGCTACTACTTGCACTAATGGGCTACCGTTTCTTCACAATGCTAACGCTATGAATCAACCATCTATTCCTACTTCAGAACCTGCTGATAGCATCATTGGCCACTACGGGCCTTGGGCAGCATCCTTACCGGCTGATCCTCCAGCACTTTCTTTCCGTCGGGCTGAGTTTGATGCTATTGATGCCTGGCGAAAGAAAGCAAAAGAAAAAGTAATCGAGTACCTAGGAACGCCAGATATTGGCACTAACCCATCGGTGAAAGTCCATAAAAAATATACCTACGACGGACTGGATATAGAAGAGATAAGCTGGCAATTGCCCTACGGTCGCCCTACCGAAGCTATTCTGTTAAAACCAACCGGAGCTAGCGAGCCATTACCGGCCGTGCTGGGATTGCACGATCATAGTGGAGATAAATACTTTGGTAAGCGTAAGATCACTCAAACCGGCGAGCGGCACCCAATGATGGCAGAACTACAAGAAAAAGTTTACAGCGGCCGGGCCTGGGCTAACGATCTGGCCAAACGAGGCTACGTAGTGCTGGTTCCTGATGCCTTTGCCTTTGGCAGCCGCCGAATCAAGTTTGAAGATATTTCAGAAATACACCGACAAGGTTTATATATTGGAGATAAAGTCGATACTGATGATGAGAATGAGGAATACATTCGCGAGTACAACCGCTGGGCCGGACAACACGAACACGTACTTTCCAAGTCATTATTTTGTGCGGGAAGCACCTGGCCGGGAGTATTCTTAGCCGAAGATCAGCGGGCATTGGATGTGCTTTGCGCTCGCCCCGAAGTTGATACTGCGAAAGTAGGCTGTTGTGGATTATCGGGTGGTGGACTACGCTCTGCGTATTTAGGTGGGGTTGATGAGCGAATTGCCTGCGCGGTTTGCGTGGGTTTTATGACTACCTGGAACGATTTTCTATTGAACCGAGCCTACACTCACACCTGGATGACCTATATTCCTCGCCTGCCTCAGTTCCTAGATTTTCCAGAAGTACTAGGGATGCGAGCCCCTCGTCCTACGCTGGTTCTCAATAATAACGAAGATCAGTTGTTTACACTGGAAGAAATGCATAAAGCAGACCGCATTCTTCAAGAAATATTTTCTAAAGCCGAAGCGACTGAACACTACCGAGCATCCTTTTATCCGGGTCTGCATAAATTTGAAGCAGATATGCAAGGAGAAGCCTTCGCGTGGTTTGATCAGTGGCTCAAATAAAGAATCTAACCCATGAATAACGAACAGCATCAACAGATTATTGAGCAGTTTTATACGGCTTTTCAGCAGCTAGATGCCGAAAAAATGGTAGCTCACTACGATAATGATGTTCTGTTTGAAGATCCGGCATTCGGGCAACTACGAGGTGAGCAAGCTAAAAACATGTGGCGAATGCTGATTGAGCGAGGTAAAGACGGTCTAAAAGTCAATTTCTACAATGTGCAGAGTACGGCTACGGGTGGTAATGCCACTTGGGAAGCTAATTACCTCTTCGGAAAAGGTAGACGCCCAGTACACAATGTCGTCCGAGCTGAATTTGTTATTCGCAACGGAAAAATCATAGAGCACACTGATCAGTTCAACTTCTGGAAATGGGCCACCATGGCCCTGGGCACTCCCGGTCGTCTCTTAGGCTTTACCCCCTTCCTACGAAATAAAGTCAGAAAAAATACTCGTGCAGCCTTAGCGAAGTATATGGCGTAGTATTGTGGTGCTTGGTGTTATAGTGCCTAGTGTTATAGTCGAGTTTTCACATTAACACTTCGCACTATCGCACCATTGGCTGCGTCCATGCTACTTCGGTATCACCTTCTTGAAATGGATTTTGCTGTGGTTTATCAGAGATAATTTTTGCCCGTACGTACAGGTCGTCACCTTTTAGTTGGTAAGAAGCTCTGGTTCCGCTTGCTTCATTCAGTAGCGTTCCCATTTCTTCTCGACTGGCCCCTTGTTTAGTACCCCAAAACTGAATTTGGTAGTTGATGTTGTCCTCTGGCTTTACTTCAACCAATAAGGTCTGATTATCATACGTAACCGATTCTAAAGTTACTCCAGTGCTGCTGTAAAAGTTGCCCGCTTCCATAGCATTTACAATAGCTTCGGGGGTCAATTCATCGGCCTGTACCATCACCCAGCCTCGCCCAGGGTTACTATGCTCGCCATCGTAGTTGTGGTAATTATGAGCATCGTCTACCGCTAATCCGTAAATCAGTGGTTTATCCTCTGCTAAATAGTTCGTGATTAAAATATCCCAGATCGCTTCGGTGCCTAACCTCTTATCGTCGCCGTAGTTGTTTACCAGTGGATGACCATTGTAAACTTCAAAAAAGCGTTCTCCCGTCAGTGGCAGCATATCGTCTACTGTAATAGCCCAGCCAAAATTGGGGTGATTGATGTGGGGAAACATCAGCTGACCGGTCTGCTCTCGCTGCGCCTGCACTTGATCAATATTATTCTGCATCACCTCGGTGACACTATTACCACCTTGGGGGTCAATTAACTCCCGCACATTAGTGGCATTCATGTGAATTGGTTTACCATCAAACCCATCGGTAATCTCTTCGGATTGAATAATCAGAAACTTACCCTCTTCTTCAAACTTAGGGCGATACTCCTTCAGCGTTTTAAGTTGTACTTCGGTTCGACCTTCACTATTGGTTTGAGATACCACCCACTCTTCACCAAACTTATCTACATAAGCCTCAAATCCTTGCTGGGCTTCTTTAGTATCGGGCAGTAATTTCCAAAACTCTCCCGCAGCTAACACATTATGATCAGATAATGCAATAAAGTCGTATTCTTGAGTTTTGTACCAATCCACAATCATCTCTGGAAAATCATCGCCGTCGCTCCAGTACGAATGGGTGTGCAGATTACCTCGGTACCACTGTTGGGCATCGGCTGAAGTTGTAATCAGAATTATGAATAGAAAAGTAAGAAAACGTAGCATAGATTAGTCGGTAGGTAGTAAATTACTGTCAATCTATAAAATTGGTTAATTGCTTACAACCAAAGAAATTATCTGAGTAAAATATTTATTATCTATCAACTTATGACCTTCTGCTTACGCCTTTTTCTTCCGATAAGTCTTATCTTTTTCTCTTGTGGTACCACTACCGAACCTTACACACCTCCTACCCTACTCTCTTACGTTAATACGCTAATCGGCACCGCCCCCAGCACCACTGAAACCGCCCAAATGCATAGCGAGTCGGGTTCGGAGCTTCGGGGTCAGACCTTCCCCGCCGTAGGCGTTCCGTTCGGAATGACGCAGTGGACACCACAAACCCGCGCTACCGAGCAAAAATGCCTGTCGCCCTACTACTACCAAGATACCCAGATTCAAGGCTTTCGGGGTTCGCGGTGGATGAGCGGTTCTTGTACTCAAGATTACGGTAGCGTTACCATTATGCCTACAACTGGAGTGCTAAAAGTGAGGCCCGAAGAACGATCGTCTGCCTTTTCGCACGAAGAAGAGATGGCTACTCCGTCTTACTACTCCGTAAACTTAGCCGATCATCAGATTCAAGCCGAGGTAACGGCTACTTCCCGAGCATCCATGCTACGCTTCACTCCCGAAAGGGATTCTCTAAACTTAATTATTGAACCGAATAGCGACGAAGGAGAAGGGTTCGTAGAGATCTTTCCGGAACGCAATGAGATTGTAGGATTTAATCCGGTGCATCGCATCTATCAGGGTTGGGGCGAGTCAGCAGGTTTTAGTGGATACTTCGTTATTCAAGTGGAAGACGGCTTCGCTGATTTTGGTGTATGGCGAGGGGAAAGTCTTCAACTGGGAGAAACTAAGTCCGAAGGCGAAGGACAAGCAGTAGGAGCATTTATTAAATTAGCGGCTAATCAGGCGATAAAAGTAAAAGTAGGCACCTCTTTTACCAGCATCAATCAAGCTCGGAAAAATCTAGAAGCCGAAATTCCTCATTGGAACTTTGAGCAGGTTCGGCAAGCTTCCGAAGATGCTTGGTTAGCGCAACTTAGCAAGGTACAAGTGAGCGGTGGCAGCGAAGAAGAACGAATCATGTTCTACACGGCTATGTATCATGCTATGATCTTACCCCGCGTATTCAGCGATACCGATGGTGCTTACCTGGGATTTGGTGGTAGCAAAAAAGTATATATGGCTGAGGACTTCGACTACTACGCCGATTTCTCTATGTGGGATACCTTCCGGGCGGTGCATCCACTACAAACCTTGCTAAATCCCGAACGCTCCGCTGATATGGTCCAGTCGCTACTAAATAAAGCTGAACAAGGTGGTTGGCTACCCATATTTCCCGCTTGGAATAGCTACACCTCGGCTATGATTGGCGACCATGTCACGGCCACTATCGGCGACGCCTGGATAAAAGGTATTAACGATTTTGATCAGGAGCTGGCTTATAAAATGATGCGTAAAAATGCCTTTGAAGCAAATACTGATATGGCTAGCTACCGCAACGGTCAGGGTCGTCGGGCGATGGAATCTTACTTAGAATACGGTTATATTCCGCTGGAGGATAGTGTGCCTGATTCCTTCCATCAGCGTGAGCAAGCTTCTCGCACACTGGAGTACGCTTACGACGATTTTGTGCTATCGCAGGTAGCTAAGCAACTGGGTAAAAGTGATGATTATCAATCCTTAACCGAACGAGCTAAAAATTGGCAACATGTATTTGATACCACCACCGGTTACGTCCGGGGTCGCTACGCCAATGGCGATTGGTATGAACCCTTTGATCCGGTTGCTACCCGAGCCCCGTTTATCACCGAAGGTTCACCCTTTCAATATACTTGGTACGTGCCCCACGATGTTGCTGGACTAATGCAAGCGATGGGTGGAAAAAAGCGATACATTCAGCAATTGGATACGCTTTTTGAGCAACGTTACTACTGGCACGGCAACGAACCCGGCCACCAAACGGTGTATATGTACGCTTACGCCGGAGCTCCCTGGAAAACCCAGCAGTGGGTACGCGAAATTATCCGTGAAGAATACAGCGCCGAACCTGGCGGTTTAAGTGGCAACGAAGATGCCGGACAGATGTCGGCCTGGCTGGTCTTTAGCATGATGGGCTTCTACCCCGTTGCCCCCGGCATGCCCTACTACGTGATCGGGAGCCCCATCTTTGATGAAATTACCCTGAACGCAGGCGAGCAACCGTTTACCATCCGCGCTACTAACAACTCCGCCGAAAACCGCTACATTCAATCCGCCAGCCTGAACGGTGAGCCGTTAGACCACGCTTATCTTAAACACCAAGAAATTGTGGATGGCGGTGAATTAGTATTAGAGATGGGAAGTGAGCCGAACCAAGAATGGGCTAGTGAAGACGTGCCGCCTTCTATGGGTGATATTTAGTGGAATTTTTAACGCGATGCAAGAAGTAGTTCGACGAAATATTTCTTCGTATCAACTTAAAACTTTATGCTCGGATTACATATCATTGACGTATTAACTCTTGTCTTATATCTATTGGGTATAACCATTATCGGTATTAGGTCGGCTCGGTTGGTGAAAAGTATGAACGACTTTTTTATGCCGCGCCGGTTCGGCAAGCGTATGCTGGTGATGCACGCCTTTGCTACTGGGACTCACTCCGATCAGGGAGTGAGCGTAGCTTCCAAAGCCTTCACTAACGGGCTTTCTGGTATCTGGTATGAGTGGCTATGGCTATTCGGCACCCCCTTCTACTGGCTCATCGCTCCAGTGATGCGACGCTTCCGAGCTGTTACCACAGCTGATGTATTTGATGCTCGCTTCAACCGTAGTGTGGCAATGCTGTACGCCGTAATCGGTATGCTAAATCTGATGGTAACTATCGGAATTATGTTGAAAGGCTCAGGGGCCATTATTGCATCTGCTTTTGGTAATACAGTTTCTACGGAGATAGCCATTGCAGTAATGACCATTCTTTTTGTTATCTACGGCATAGCTGGCGGGCTAAGTGCAGCCATTATCACCGACTTTATCCAAGGTATTCTAACAATAGTGTTCTCCTTTCTATTGTTGCCAGTGATTTTGAATAGTGTAGGAGGACTTCAGGAACTACACGCGACAATCAAAAACCCTGAGCTATTCTCTATCATTGCCCCGGATGAAATTGGACTGTTCTACATTATCATCATTGGGCTGAATGGGCTGATCGGAATCGTAACCCAACCGCATATTATGGGAAACTGTGCTGCTGGACGTACTGAGATGGACGGAAGAGTAGGCTTTACCGCTGGGAATTTTCTGAAACGCTTCTGTACTGTGGCCTGGACTCTGATTGGGTTCTCCGCCATTGCTTACTATGCTAATCAAGAAATAGACCCAGACCAGATTTTTGGAATGATGGCTCGGGATTTTCTTCCAGATATTATGCCCGGGCTTCTCGGTATTTTTCTGGCTGGTTTACTTGCCTCGTTAATGAGTTCCTGTGATTCATTTATGATCGCATCTTCGGCTCTCTTTACCGAAAATATTTATAAGCCCCTGCAAAACGGAAAAGACCAGCGACATTATGTGAAGGTAGGGCGTATCGTTTCGCTGTTTATTGTAGCAGGCGGGATGGCTTTCGCGTTCTGGCTTCCGGGAGTGGTGCAAGGCTTAGAGATCTTTTGGAAAATTGCCCCAATGATGGGAATTGCCTTCTGGCTAGGACTATTCTGGCGACGAACCACGGTACCTGGAGCCTGGGCAGCTACGCTAACCGGTTTCTTCGTCTGGTGGTTAACTGAACAACAGTTGATACTACGACTACTCTCCGAATTTCCGGGGGCTCAATTACTCCGAATAGTTATTAAGCACCTAAACGGTTCTCTGGCGATCTACCTTCCCTGGCAAATGGTGTTTTATCTATCGGCTGGTTTAGCTACGGGCATAGTAGTAAGTCTATTTACCAGGCCAGTAGATGATCAGAAACTGGACAGGTTTTATGCCCTGGTACGAACCCCGGTACTTACTGAGGAAGAAAATCCTAGCCAGCCTTGTTCGCTTCCACCCAATATGATGGTACCCTCAAAGGACAAGTTATTTCCTCGCAGTAAGCAACTTGAAATTCTCCGACCAAGCAGGCTTTCTGTCACCGGTTTCCTAATTTCATGCGGGGCAGTTGTGGGACTAGTAGCTATGTTTTTTGCTATTACTCAGTGAAGCTGATACAGAGCAGAAGAAAAAGTTAAGCATCCAACACTTCCCTTAGCATCTCCACACTCTTACGGACTCCGTTTTCAGCATCTTCCTTACCTTCAAACTCAATGGAGATATAACCTTGGTAGTTTACATCCTGCAGTATTTTAATAATACGCTTGTAGTCCAAGTCCAGAGTGTACCACTCCCCGCCGCCGTAGTAGGTTTTTGCTTGAATGAAGTTCGCGTAGGGAGCTACCATTTTTAGTTTGTCGTAGGGGTCTTATAGGAAGTTTCCGGTATCCATCAGAATCCCTAACCACTCTGAGTCAATAGCCCTTCGGATGCGTAGCAATCCTTCGGGAGTAGATGTTAGTCCCCAATGGTTTTCCAATGCCAGTAAAACACCTTTTTCTTCAGCGTTGGGTAAACACTCTTTAATAGAATTGATGCACCAGCCAAAGGCATCATCGTCGGTATAGCCCTCAATCGGTTGCTCTATGCCCCGATTAGCCATCAGAGCATCAAATGAACCCGAAGTGCCCCACCTCCCTGAATTCAGGCGAATACTGGGAATGCCCATTTGGTGAGCTAAGTCAATACAGTGTTTGGTGTGGTCAATCGCCTCCTGCCGTTCGGCTTCATCAGGCGATACAAAGTCTTGGTGAATAGACAGCGATATCAAAGCTACACCTTTCTGAAAAGCGTATCGCTTCAGCCTGTTTAGGTAGGTCTTTTCTTCACTTTCCATCTGCCGGTGCAAAACGTCTACCCCAGCTAGCCCTAGCGCAGAAGCCTCGTCAATCACCTGCTCGATAGGTACTTTAGGAGTGCGGAAGTGCCAGTAAGAATAAGAGGATACGGCCAGCTTAATATCATTTTTAGCCGATAGACCATCAGAGCGAAACGGCAGACTAAAGGCAGTCCCACTTAAGGCAGGTACGCTAAAAACAGCACCGCCCAGAGCGCTTTTTTGAAGAAATTGACGTCGGGAAGATTTCATAGGATAAATAGGGTAGCTAGTTTTACGATGGTACGGAAATACTACTTCATTTTCAAGCCTGAGGTTCACTCAAGCCGAGCATACCCGGTAGTTTTTCTATATTTGGAAATACCCAAAGAAAATCAACCGATGCCTGACCAAGAAACCTACAGCGAGTACTCATTCTTATTAGAGAAGACCCAACGCCGAATTAAGCAGTACGCTCAGCAGAAATTTACGGAGTTTGATTTCGGGGTAACGGTAGACCAATGGATCGTGCTAAAACAGCTAGACACCCACTCAGATTTAAGTCAGAGTGAACTAGCCGAGGCTACCTACAAGGGGATGCCCACGCTCACCCGTATTGTAGACTTACTTTGTGCCAAAGGACTCACCGAGCGGGTTCCCCACCAGCAAGACCGACGAAAGTGTCTGGTGCATTTGACCAGCGAAGGACAAGCTAAAGTATCAATCATGAAACCTAAAGTAAATCAGATTCGGAAGGCCGCTTGGCAAGGTTTACAACCCGAAGACTTTGAACAATTTCGACACACCCTTAATACGATTTACCGAAACCTAGAAGTGTAAAAAAATTTCTCGATTTATTTGCCACAATAATATTTCGTATGGCAAACAATTTAACTAGCTTCGCGTACTTTATAGTGTAATCGTATTTAATTATCATGGTTCAGAGCATTGAAGACAAACGGGTAGAGACGGACATCTGTATTATCGGCGCGGGTCCGGTGGGTTTATTCGCGGTATTTGAAGCGGGTTTACTGAAAATGCGCTGCCACCTGATTGATGCGTTGCCTCAAGTAGGCGGTCAGCTTTCGGAGATTTATCCGAAAAAACCTATTTACGATATTCCAGGCTATCCTGATATTCTAGCGCAGGATTTAGTAGATAAGTTAGAACAACAAATTGCTCCGTTTGAACCTACTGCTACCTTAGGTGAGCGAGTGGAAGAACTAGAGCGCCTAGAAGACGACTCTTTTAGATTGCAAACCAACGAAGGTACTAAAGTATTTAGCAAAGTAGTCGTAATTGCGGGTGGATTGGGTTGCTTTGAACCCCGCAAACCACCTATTACTAATCTGGAAAACTACGAAGGAAAAGGAATTGACTATATCGTGAAAAATCCGGAGAAGTTTCGGGGCAAAAAGTTAGTACTCGCTGGTGGTGGTGACTCGGCGCTAGATTGGACACTATACCTTTCCGAACTAGCCGAAGAAGTCACATTAGTACACCGGGGCAGCAGCTTTCGCGGAGCACCTGATTCGGCGGAGAAAGTGATGAGCCTGGCTGATCAGCATAAAATTAACTTACAACTCAATGCTAATGTGACGGCTATTCAAGGTAATGGCAAGCTAAATGCCTGCGTCATCACCGACAAGGAGAAAACCTCTATTACCGTTGATACCGACTACTTTATTCCCTTATTCGGCCTGAGCCCCAAACTCGGCCCAATTGCTAACTGGAATTTGAATTTAGACCGTAACGCCATTGTCGTGAATACCGAAGACTATTCTACCAATGTACCCGGCATCTATGCCATTGGTGACATTAATACGTATCCCGGCAAACTAAAGTTAATTCTGTGTGGTTTTCACGAGGCCGCGCTGATGTCGCACTCGGCTTATCGTGTTGTAAGTGGTGGCAAGAAACCTAGCTTCAAGTACACGACTGTAAACGGAGCACCAACAATGTAGAATTTTGGTATTAGGAATTAGGTGACCGCCGAGTGGTTCTGGCATTTACCTAATACCCAACACCCAAGTCCTAATGACCAACCAAACATGATTACACTATTTGTAGAAGAAGAGAGTGGTGAACGTAGCCCAATTGAAGTACCTACCGATATGCAACTATCGCTGATGGAAGTTCTAAAGGCTTCCGAATACCCAGTATTAGCTACCTGCGGAGGGATGGCGATTTGCGCTACCTGTCATGTAGAAGTAGTAGAAGGTGATGAACACTATAAAGAAGCTACTGATCCCGAATTGGATATGCTGGATACCTTACCAGAAGTAACTGATGCTAGTCGTCTTGCTTGCCAAATGCGTCTGGCTGATGATATGGATGGAATGGTTGTTCGGATTCTCGCTAGTGAAGAAGAGTATTAGTTGACAATTGACCCCGGAACCTATCCGGGGTTCAATTAAACAAGGAATTGGCTCACGTAGTTACGGGCAATCAAAATAGAGGATTTTATGGCTTCTTCGGAGTCTTCAAACGCTTTATCTTCCACTTCAATACAGGTAGGCCCTTTATAACCGATAGTGGTAAGGGCGGAAAAGAAATCTCTCCAGCGGACATCCCCCAGTCCGGGTAATTTGGGAGAGTGATACTCCAGCGGAGTAGCTAACACTCCTACCCGATTCAGCTTATCATGGTATACCTTCACATCTTTGAGGTGTACGTGGTGGATACGATCTTTGTAGTTGTAGATAGGTTGAATCTCGTCCATTTGCATCCACACCAAGTGCGATGGATCATAATTCAAACCGAAATTGGCACTGGGAATGATGTCGAACATCCGATCCCAGTTAGCCGGGTTGTAGGCCAGGTTTTTACCACCCGGCCACTCATCCTGGGTAAAAAACATCGGGCAGTTTTCAATACCGATATTAATATTGTACTGTTCCGCCACTTTAATAATCTCCGGAAAACGTTCTTTGAAAACGGCAAAGTTATCATCCACACTTCTGCTAGGTTCGCGCCCCACAAACGTATTCACTACCGGAATACCCAGTTTAGATGCCGCCGGGATGAGTTTCTTAATGTGCTCAATTTCTTGAGTAGCTTTATTTTCATCGGCCGCGAGTGGATTCGGGTAGTAGCCCAACCCGGAAATGAAGACGTTCTTCTGCTTTAGATAATCCTGAATATGGTTTACCTGATCGTCGTCCAGTTCATCCACATTCACGTGGGTAACTCCGGCGTAGCGACGTTCGGCTTTGCCCTTAGGCCAGCACATCATTTCTACGCAGGCAAACCTATTTTCAGCAGCGAAGTCAATTACTTCTTCAAAGGGCTTTTCGGCCAGAATAGCACTAACAAATCCTAATTGTTGCATGGTAACTAATGTTTTTAATGAGTAGGTCTACCGTTTTTAAATTCCTTTGCGCCCCCTTTGAAAAAAGGGGGGAAACCCAAACTGCTATTTATCCTGCAAGCCAATACTTTTTTAGGACCATCCAAAAAAAAGTCTCATGGTTACGAAAATCTATAGTCAGTCAAATAGCGGCAAGTAGCATCTCCCCCTTTTTAAAGAGCCTGTCCCGGACTGGTTCCGGGGAGGAATAAGGGGGATTTTCTTACGCTAACCTAAATCGTTACCCAAGCCTGTTTTTTGTTGCTTTCTACAATGGCTTCACCTAAATAAAGCTCGCGTAAGCCATCAGCAAAGGTTGGATATAGATCCGTTTCCTGCTTATCGCTACGGATGGCTTCGTACACTTGCTTAAATAGTTGTTTAGACGTGTCGGGAAAGCCTTCGTTGTGACCGCCGGGGAATGAGACAAGTTTAGAAGCTGCTCCATCAACCAGAGCCGGGTCACGCATCAGTTGCCCGTTTGGTACATCGCGTTCACCAATCCAAATTTCGTTGGGCGACTCCGAACACCAAGCTACCGTTTTCTTGGATCCGGCAATTTCTACATTGATACGGTTCTTTCTTCCGGCGGAAACCTGACTGACAGTTAACGATCCTTTGTTACCATTACTAAAACGAAGTAACACGGTAGCAAAATCTTCCGTTTCAATAGGTACATCAGCGTAATCCTCCGGTTTTAGCATCTTCCCTGAATAGGTTTCTACCGGCTTCAGTGGTTTCTTTCGGGTGGGATGCACAGTGGAGAAATCTGCCATCACTTCTTTGATTTGCAGGCCAGTCACGTGCTCAATCAAATCCATCAGGTGAGAACCAATATCGGCAATCGCTCGGGAATCACCGGAATACTGTGGTTCCAGTCGCCAGTTATAATCGGTAGCGTAAAATAGCCAGTCTTGCAGGTAGGTACCAATCACGGAGTAAATATCTCCCAAATCACCATTCTCTCGCATAGCTTTCATATGGCGTACTAGCGGGTAGTAACGAATGTTGAAGTGTACGGCATTGACCAATCCAACTTTCTTCGCTAGCTCTACCAATTCCTCTGCTTCAGCAATCGTCATAGATAGAGGCTTCTCGCAAACCACATTGATTCCCGCTTCCAGGGCAGCCTTCGCCATGGGATAGTGCAAATGGTTGGGAGTGCAAATGTGGATACAATCCAGACCTTCGTGCGCTAGCAGTTCTTCGTAGCTGCCGTAAGCCGCCGAAACTCCCAGTTGATCAGCTTTTTCTTGGGCGATTTCAGCGTTCATATCGCTAATAGCTGCTACGTACAGGTTGGGAATACGACGAAGGGCTTCAATGTGAGCGGGTCCGATAAAGCCGAGGCCAGCTACACCAATTTGCAAGGTTTTCATAGGTTGTTTTTCCAGTTTAATAGGTACGAAATCAATTCCGGGCGATTCGGGCTTTTTCCGTTTTGCACGTAAGCTCCCGAAGTTGCCATCCCCAGTAAGGTCGAATCTTCTAAAGAATATCCAGCCAGTTGTCCAAAACAAAATCCAGCGTTCAGATTGTCGCCACCCCCGGTAGAAATTTGAGGTTTGGTGACCAATCGTCCGGGAATTGTGTGAATACCCTGGGGACTTACAATAATAGAACGGTTTAGCGGATGTACCAACAAATTTGTCAAATTCATATTCTCGTAAATGAATAAACAAACTTCTTCTAGTTCCTCCCCAGCAGTTTTTCCGGTTTGTTGTTCAATCGTGCGCGCTAACCGCCGAGCCTCGTTTTCATTTAATCCCAGCGTGACGGTTCCGTAAGAATTAAAACTACCAATCACTTCCAGTACCTCTTCAATGGCAGACTGAGACTTTTTAGCAGGATCAGCCAAGTCAAAGAAAAAATGGCGAGGATCATTTTTTAGATGGGGCAATAATTCTTGCCGAATTCCACTCCAAATATCAGTAGCCAAGGGCAGATTGCACCAATCTACCAATGCAATAAATTTAGTCGTTTGGCAATACGCTACTAGCTCTGATAAGCCAATAGTCTCTTTTACATAATCCCAATTAATAGACTGAAACGGACTTACTTCCGAAAGAATCAGTTTTCCGTCATCAAATTCCAACGCATTCGTCTCGGCAGGCAACCCCAAAGAAAGCAGTTTGCTCTGAGAATGAATCTGCTTGAATAAAGGATGGATTTTGGGGGCACCAAAATTTCCTAAGCAGTAATTGGAAACGCCTATCGAAGCCAAGGCATGAGCCATAATTGGGGCATTTCCACCTAACTTTATCTCCTGAGAAACCAGCTCCAGTTGAGCACTTAACCCCGCTGCTTGCTGAATACGCGCCCCAAGGTCAGCGATAGTAGAATAGTAAATACGAGACGCTCCTTCTTGTGACTGAACTACTTTTTGAATTTTATCGATGTAGCCATCTATACCTATGAAAGCAGGGATATCATCCGGATTTACCTCATACGCTTGTAGACGACTGATCAAATCATCAATAGATGCCGATAGGTCCATAAATTAGGTTGTCGTAGGTAAATACTTAGTAGCCGCTAGGATCTTCTTTAGGATTTTCTTCTATAGCAACACTACCATCGCCAAAGCGTTTTTGGGCTTCGTTTAAGATCGTGGCAGTGGCGGTAGCCCCAATGCGAGTCACCCCTAGTTCTTTCACTTTCAAAAGATCGTCCAGCGTGCGAACACCCCCGGCGGCTTTAACCTGAACTTCAGGAGCACTATGCTCCCGCATTAACTTTAGATCGGGGTGAGTAGCTCCCTGATAAGAATACTTTCCATCGTTACCTTTCACAAAACCGTAGCCCGTGGACGTCTTCACGAAATCAGCGTTTAGCTCACTGCAAATCTCACATAGCTTGATTTTATGCTGATCGTTATCTAAAAAATCATTCTCGAAAATCACCTTTACAATAGCGCCATGTTTATGGCTTTCTACGGTTATCGCTTTAACCTCATCCTTTACGTAATCCCAATCTTCACTTAAAACTTTCCCAATATTCACCACCATATCAATTTCGGTAGCTCCGGCTTCACAGGCTTGTTGAGTTTCGTACACTTTCACTTCCTTGGTAGAGCTACCTTGGGGAAAACCGATAACAGTGCCTACCGCTACGTCAGAACCTCTAAGTAATTCTACTGCCTTGTGAACTGCGTAGGGTTTAATACAAACCGAAGCAGCATTATACTTTTTAGCCAATTTGCAGCCTTCCTCCAAATCCTGGTCGGTCATAGTAGGGTGCAGTAGCGAGTGGTCAATCATTTTGGCGAGTTCAGTAATTTTGTCCATAGTTTTTCAATTGATGATGGATAATAAATAATATGCGTTATCGTATAATACTGCCAATAGCGTAGTGCTCGGTGTTGCAAAACAGGGAGCTGTATACAAAAAAACCTTGTCGGCTAGTACCGTATTTTCGGTGAATATGTAGAATAGGCGTGCCTACATCTAAATCCAGTTGAGCGGCAATTTTTACCTTAGCAGTTACTGCGCGGATACGCTGATCTACGCTGGTAATTTCCAGTTGATAATGTTGGTACAGGGTGCGAAACAGTGAGCTATCTACCCATTGTTTCTGACAAAATTCAGGAATATTTAAATTAGGCAGGTACGTATATTCTAGCATCACCGGTTGATCGTCAACTTGCCGGAGGCGTTCAATGGCAATACATCCGGCTTGGTGCTCATTTTCCGATAGGTCAAAAAAGAAACCTTCATTCCATTTAATGAGTTGAGGCTTACTAAGAAATTGAGAAGTGGCTGAATGTTCAGTTTCCCCTACTACCTCCGAGAAACCCCGAAAAGAAAGTAGTCCAAGTGCAGGCTGATGAGCACAAACAATACTTCCTTTCCCTTGCCGACGGGTAATATAACCTTCCTGCTCAAGAGCACTTAACGCTTGCCGTACCATCATTCGGGTCATACTATGCTTCGCACTCAGAGTATTTTCCGAAGGCAGCAGATTCCCTTCCTCATAACGTCCGATAAGGATATCGGCTTTTAGTTGTTGATGGAGCTGTTTATAGCGAGGAGTTCTCATAATAGGAGTATCACTACAAAGGTATAAATTGAACTTGTATATACAAGTTCTTTTAGCGATTCCACTTTAAGCTCTAAGAATACTTTTCCGTCCTTATTCCGGGTAAAGAGATAAGATCAGGCAAAGTCATAGCTACCTCTCCGGTCTCTTGGTAACCGTAGCGGGAATAAAAAGGATAGCCACTCAACGTAGCGGTAAGTTCAAACTGACTAAAGCCTACAAAAAGTGCTTGATGCTCGTAATAGTGAAGAAGTTAACGGGCAATGTCTTTACGAGTCCAGTTTGGGAGAACTTAATATGCCCGAATAACGGCTGAACCTGTTGCTGGATCACGAGACCCGCAACCCAACTGTTCTCTAGCTTGATCTCCGCCAAAAGGGGTTTTCCGATGGCTCCACCCAACGCAGGCTACTATTTGCTTACTTTTCTCCACTGCATAGTACGTCCCGTCGGTAACTACCGAGTATCAATCATAAGTATTTCAGTGAGCTTTCTACTTACTAAGAAGAATAGTATTTACCCCTAAACTGTCGGATAGAGAGTTGAGCCAATTGGTTTAATAATGGAATGTCCCTTATTATAGGTTGAATTGTGAAGGCCATTTTTACTTAGCGCATAGCTACCGCACTATCAGCTTTTACAGTGCCCCACTCTTCTACTCCCATGTTAATTTCTAAATCAGGATTGGCCTCCTGCAATTGGGTTGCTCCTTCTTTGGTTACCTGGGTTTGCCACAAGTAGAGTTTTCGTAGGTTGGGCATCTGAGCTAGTTGCTGAACGCCCTCATCGCTTACTTTAGTACCATAAAGATTAAGATATTCTAGGTACGGTAATTCCGCGACGGCAGCTAGTCCAGCATCAGTAATTTGAGTGTTCTCTAGGTGCAAACGAGTTAAATTTTTAAATGAAGAAAGTGCTTTTAGCGCTTCATCAGTAGTAGCTGTATTACCTAAGTCTAACCAAGTGATTTGCTCGGCAGCCTTACCTAATTCACTCATCAGAGAATCGGCCGAAGCAGACCGGGGCACATTTACCTGAAGCCAATGAACTTCTTCTGCCAGCGGCATAATCATCACTCCTCGTTGCTGAATAGTATTTACTAACTGCTCATCAGCGGGAGTTACTTCCGAGGCCAACAGAACCTCTACCTCTGTTTTGTTAGCATTAGGATCAAGCAGCGTATTTAAAACTAACTGCGTTTCATCATCTACGGTGATTTGAGCTACCGTTTTATCGAAGGATGCGCCTTCAGCGACCCACCAGGTTAACAGCGTAACCTGATCGTCAGTCAACTGCGATTTGCCGTCGGGCGGCATATGGTCATCATCTTCCTCGGGGAGATGAACCCGAACTAACATCTCACTAGTTTCAGGATCACCTGGAACAAAAATATCACCGTTCTCACCGCCAGCCAACAGCGCATCAGCGGTATGCATCATCAGTTCACCTTTTTTCTTGTCGGGGTTATGACAGGAAACACAGCGCGAATCTAAAATGGGATGAATAATATCTTCGTATACGACCGCTTCTTCCAGGTTAGTAATCAGCTTAACTTCCTTGCTCTCTTTTTCAGGAAGACCAGCAATTTTCCGCAGTGGATTCGGCATGTATTGGGTAAGGTAATCGGAACCGTGAGTCAATGACCCGCCGTAGTGACCCGCTCCCATTAGCACCAGTACCATCAATGAGAGGGTAGAAACATAGGCTTTATCTAACGTTGGGTTTTCTTGCTTGCTCCGTTTCCGATACAACAGAAATGCTACAATAGCTAACACTACCGTAGCTATACCCAGCCATTTGTGTAAATCGAGCAGTTCTTCACCGTAGCCACCGCCTTCGGCAAGCATTAAGCCCAATATAACCGCTACCAACGCTGAAGCAGCTCCCAAGAAAAGGGCTAAGCCGACTGCTGGCCGGTAAACGCTAAAGCGTTCTATACGTGAGAGCAGCTCCAGCAAAAATGCCAACACCAAAAATCCGATAGGCAAATGAAGAATAATGGGGTGAAAGCGACCAAAAAAGAGAACAATATCAGGAGTTTCCAAGGTATAAATTGTTGTTAAG
>JGI12210J13797_10390415_pt1 | contig 17430 bp, 11 predicted proteins | sample ElkSlonscriptome_3_FD_13797 | JGI IMG/M metagenome (IMG submission 13797)
CACTCAACAATACGACCGCCTTCGCCATTGAATTCGTCCTTCTAGGTCTGCGATGCCGGCTGGCGGCTACAGGTTTTCGCCATTGCCGGAACCAGCGCACTGCATGGAGCCGCTTCCCATGTTATACCCATCGCAGATCACTTTTCGGCGTGTCGAATCCGCTCCGGGTCGGGCAACGACGATCGGGGGACGCCGTGCAACCGTCCTTAATTGAGGCTTGACGACGGCATCCATGCCGTCGACACCCCCGCTCGCCGCCGCCCAACCTTCTGCTATGCGATGCCGTCAATTGGCGTGCTTTGGGTATAAACCTGATCGACGCGCGCAAGCGTTAGACTGTGCGCAACCCCGAGGGGCTCGGATCGCGCACGGCTGGCATCAGCGTGCGATTGTTGCGACAGTATTCGCATCGCCCACGCCCGGGCGAAACGCGACAGGCCCCACAGGCGGAAGCGATTTGCTGTTCCGGGCGCGCTGTCGAATACAGGAAGCGATCGACGATGTCTTCACGCTGGCTCCGACACATCGCGCAGGCGTTCCGGGCTCAGGAGTTACGGCCAGAGCGCCGTATTCTCCGCCAATCCCGCGCAAGCCTGACGCTGACCGCACTGATCGTCGGCGCCGCGCCACCCGCTTTCGCGCAATACCAAGAGCGCTCCCAGCCGGTCCAGGTAGCCCCCAGCTTATCCGCCAGCTCAACCGCACAGGGTGCAGCGGTTAACGCAGCGATCCGCATTGTCGGAGCCAGCTACCTCGGCGACCTGCCGACCTTTGTAGCGGCCAAGGAGCAGTTATTCAACCACCACGAGCTCACCGCAACCTTCAGCTTCAGTGCGTCCGATCGCCGACACCTCGATAAACTGCGCGCCGGTGAAGTGGACTTCGCGTTGATGACGCCCGCTGCGCTGATCATCGACTACCTCGGCGACCCCGACCCGGGCGGCGGCGACGATCCGGTGATCCTCGCGTCGCTGTTGCACTCGACATCCTTCAATCAAGTCGTCTTTCGCACAAACCAGGGCATCGACGCGCCGGCAGACCTGAGAGGGCGGCGCGTGGCCCTCCCGCACGGGACGAACGCCGAGTTCCTCTGGTGGATCTTTGTCACTGTCCACGGCCTCGACCCCGGGAGCGTCTCGGTTGAGCATCACCCGATCGCAGACATCCCTGCCCTCGTCCTTGGCGGCAGCGTCGACGCGGCCGTGATCTGGGAGCCCGAGGGCGCCCGTCTGCGAGCGCGGCTCGACGGCGCACTCGGACATTTTCCGATCCGCCACAACTACACCGCGCGTTGGGTCTTGGTGACGCTCCGGAACACCGCGACGGCCGGCGGCGACATCTGCGACGCCCTGTTGGCGGCCTACGGCGACGCGATCGACCGGATCGAGCGCGACGGTGAGCCGCTGTTGAGGGGCTATGCGGAGCACTTCCGAGTGCCGCTCCACAGCCTGCATCAACACTGGAGCCGCTTCGATTACGACCTCAGTATCGATTGGTCACTGATCGCGGCACTGCAAGAGCAGCTGCGCTGGGCGCAACAGCGCCGACAGCCGCCCATCCGTCCCGGCACCCCGCCCGCTTCGGTCCTATCGCTCATTGCCGCGGAGCCGCTGCGCCGCCGCTCCCCCGGGGCCGTCGGTATCCCGAATGCGCGCGCGACGGATTCTCGCCTCCCATGAAGCTGCAGCACCTCTCGGTTGCAAGCATTCTGGGCTCGGCGCTCGGGGTGCTCGTGCTGGGGATGGTGACCTTGAGCGCGGCGATGCAGATTCGAACGATCCAGGTCGACGTCAATGACCTGTTCGACTTCCGGCAGCGCATTGGTCAGTTGTCCGCCGCGACCGACAACCTGATCCTGCAGGGCGCCGACCCGACCTTGGCCGCCAGCGTCCGCGCCGAGGCCGATGCGATCAAGGCAAAGCTTGGTGAACTCGGTCGCGTGCATCCGGACGCCATGAAAGTAGCGCAGCGCATTGAGATGCTGACCGCCGCCCTCTATGGCGCGGACGATGACAGCTTCGCCGACGCCTCCTCCGAGACTGCGGCGCCCGGTATCGAGCCGGCGCCGATGGACGACGGGAGCCGCATCCTACTGAGCCAGATCGTGCAGCATGGAATCGCACTCGACAGCGCCCTCGACGAGGTCTTGCGGGAGCGGCGCGCCGCCTTGGCCTCGCGTGCCCGATCGGCTGCGATTCGGCTCGTGCTCGCGGCGCTGTTGTTCGGGCTGCTCTGCATGGCGGCGTTCGGGTTGATCTATTGGCGCGTTGTCGGTCCGGTACGAGCGCTCACCAACACGGTCGAGCGGATCGGCGCGGGCGACCGAGATGCTCGAGCACAAGTGTCGGGCCGAGACGAGATCGCGCTTCTCGCGGCTGCGCTGAACCGGATGTTGGATCAGCGCGCGGCCAGTGCGCAGCGGCTGCTTCAGTATCGGCAGCTCGCCGAAGGCAGCGAAGATCTGATGGCGATCGCGGACGAGCATTATCGCTATCTGCTGGTCAACGACGCCTACGCGACCATGTTTGGCCACGACCCGGCCTCGGCGGAGGGTGCGTACATCTGGGAGCTGGTCGGCCACGAGTACTTCGAGACCCAGGCCAAGCCGCACTTGGATCGCTGTCTGGCGGGGAAGATCGAACGCTTCGAGACCGAGCGGCAGGACGCGAGCGGTCGCCCCCATCAACTCTTGGTGCGCTACTTTCCGATCGAGCCCAAGAGCGACGGCCGCCGGCAGATCGTCGCCGTCATCACTGACATCTCCGAGCTCAAGCAGGCCGAGTCCAGACTGCGGGAGCAGTCCCAGCTGCTCGATGTCGCCGGTCGCATTGCGCGCTTCGGTGGCTGGCGCGTGGACCTCGTGACACAACGCGTCCGGTGGTCAGACATCCTCTACGACATCCATGGCTTGACGCCGGATCATCAACCGTCGGTCACGGACGGCATCGGGTTCTACACGCCCGCGGACCAATCTCGCATCAGGGAGGTCTTCACCGCCTGCGCCGAAAGCGGCACCCCCTATGTCGAGGTCCTTCAAATCATCAAGACGGATGGCACGCCCGTCTGGGTACGGACCACCGGGGAAGCGGTTTACGATCAGGATGGGCGGATCATCGCCGTCCATGGCGCCTTCCAGGACATCTCAGCGCAAAAGTCCGCCGAAGAACATGCAAGCGACCTGAGCCAACGGCTGCAGACCACGCTCGAGAGCATCACGGACGGCTTCTTCGCACTCGATCGCGAATGGCGCTTCGCGTACCTCAACCGAGAGGCTGCGCGCCTGCTGCAGCAGCCGCGCGAGCAGCTGCTCGAGCAGGATTTCTGGCGCTGCTTCCCGGAAACCGTCGGCACCCGGATCGAGCGCGCCTATCGTCAGGCGATGCTCTCGCAGGAGACCGCCGCGTTTGAGGAATACTATCGGCCCTTCGGCACCTGGTTCGAGATCCGTGCCTATCCATCGCCCGACGGGCTTGCTGTCTACTTCCAAGACGTCACCAACCGGCATCAGATGGTCCGCAGCCTGCAAGACCAGAAGGCCGAGCTGCGTCGATCGCGCGACCGGCTCGCGGAGCTGGTGCAGACGCGCAAGGCGCTAATCGACTCGCTGCCGGCGCATATCGCCCTCCTGGACGAGAATGGTCGCGTTATCGAGGTCAACGACCGCTGGCGCCGCTTCGCCGACCAGAACGATTTCGGGGACGACAGCGCCGGGATGGGCGCGAACTACATCGCGATCTGTGAGCAGGCAACCGGAGACTGCTCCGAAGAGGCGCCGACCATCGCGCGCAAGCTGCGGGCGCTGCTCGACGGCGAAACCGATTCGTTCTCGCTGGAGTATCCCTGTCACTCACCGGATGAACAGCGCTGGTTTCGGATGGCCGCAAACCGACTCCACGAGGCCAGCGGCGACAGCGAGTCCGCCCCCCGGACCGGCGCTGTCGTGATGCACGTCGACATCACCCAGCGCAAGCTCGCCGAGCTGCAGCTCGACCGCCTGGTCAATCGAGACCCGTTGACCGACCTGCTTACCCGCAACGGCTTCGTCGACACCCTCGCGCAGCGCTTCGCCCGCAATGAGCCGCGGCTGCCCGCGGTGCTCGCGATGTTCGACATCAAAGACTTGCGCGACATCAACGACACCTACGGATTCAAGGCCGGAGATCAGCTGCTGGTCGAGATCTCCCGGTGGCTCGAGCGCTTGGCCGGTCCGCAAGGACTCGTCGGCCGGATTGCCGGCGATGAGTTCGGCATCTTTCTGCCGGTCAGGCACGAGGACGAGGACCCGCTCACGCGGGTGCGGGCGCTGCGCACGGTCACCGAGCACCACTTCCTGGACCCGGAGATCCGCATCGAGATTGCCATCGATCTCGGCTACACCCTGGTCAGCGATCAGTCGCATGCCGCCGAAGACTTGCTGCACCAGGCCGAGCTCGCGCTATTCCAATTACGACAGCACGGGAGCGCTCCGCCGATCGCCTACAATGCCGCGCTCGATCATCAGGTGCACGAGCGCCTCGACCTCAGCCGGGGGCTGCGCACGGCGGTGCAATCGAATCAGCTCGAGCTGCATTTCCAGCCTCAGGTCCACCTCGCGAGCGGCCGCGTGGCCTCGTGCGAGGCCTTACTGCGCTGGAATCATCCGGAGCGTGGCTTACAACCACCCGGGGTCTTCATCCCGATCGCGGAGCAGAGCCAGCAGATCATCCCGATCGGCGAATGGGCGCTGAAGGAGGCCTGCCGGAGACTGCGCGAATGGCAGCAGGCCGGCCTGAGCGTGGTCGGGATGGCTGTCAATGTCTCGCTGATCCAGTTCCGAGCGGCCGATTTTCCAAAGGCCGTGGGCGCCGCCATCGCGGCGTACGGGATCGCCCCTGGGGCCATTACGCTGGAGATCACCGAGAGCGTGTTCGAGGATGCGTCCGACGACCTGCTCGCGCAGCTCGAGGCGCTGCGCTCGGTGGGCGTGCGTTTGGCACTCGACGATTTCGGCACCGGCTACTCGTCGCTGGCGTATCTGCAGCGCTATCCGTTCGATGAAATCAAGGTGGATCGCTGCTTCGTCGCGCGCATCCTCGAAGACCCGTACAGCCGCACGGTGCTGCAGGCGGTCAAAGGGATCGCCGACGCACTGAATGCCGACCTGATCGCCGAGGGGATCGAAACGGAAGCGATCCGGCGCGCGTTGCTGGACCTCGGGTTCGAGCTCGGCCAAGGCTATCTTTTCAGCGTGCCGCTCGAGACCGAGGACTTCCGATGGCTGCTCGAGCGGCAGGCGTCGCTACCCCTGCTAGCGGGGCAGGCATGAACCCCCCCAACGACAGACGACGGAGGTGTCAATGAGAGACCATCGCCAGCCGATCGCCGAGGCGCTCCGGCATCGCCTTGGAGACCGTGCGTGACGGGGTCAGCGGCGGCGCTGGCCAAACGCGAGACCGGGATCATCGGTCTCGACCGCATGACCGGTGGCGGTCTTCCGGCTGCCGGCGGTGCGCTGATCCTCGGTCGCCCGGCAGCGGGCAAGACCGTGCTCACACTGCAGCTCGTGGCGATGGCGCTTGCGCGTGGGCAGGCGGCGATCTTCGTGTCGTTCGAAGAGTCGCGCGAGCAGCTGCTGCGCAATGCAGCCGCCTTCGACTGGGGCCGCCAGCTGAACGATGATGCCAATTTCGCGCTGATCGACGCCCGCCCCGGCGCCGGCGCCCAGATTGCCGGGGAGTTCGATCTCGAGGGTTTACTGGCGGCGGTCGGGCACTGCGTCGAGCGCACCGGGGCCGAGTGGGTGATCTTCGACGGTATCGATCAACTCCTGCGTCGGCACCGCGATCCCCTGCTCGCGGCCGATCAGGTCCACCTCCTGAGCAGTTGGTGCGAAGAGCGCGGGCTGACGCTATTGCTGACCGGCAAGCTCGACCACAGTGAGCTCGCCCCAAGGCACCTCGACGGCGTCGAGTTCTTGCTCTCGACGGTGCTGGTGCTGTCGACCAGGCTGGTCGCCAGCCGGCTCGCGCGCCGGTTTCGTATCGCAAAATATCGCGGCAGCGCCCATACCACCGACGAGGTTCCGATGCTGATCGACGCCGCCGGTGTGCATTTTCCGTACAGCGACGAGACCGATCCCGCTCCCTCATCGCCCGCCCCCGTCGAGCGGATCAGCACCGGCGTGGACCGACTCGACGAGGTCCTCGGCGGTGGGCTCTACCGCGGCTCCACGACCCTGATCTCCGGGAAGCCGGGCACCGCGAAGACCACGCTTTGCGGCAGTTTCGCCGCCGCGGCTGCCGCTCGCGGCGAGAAGGTGCTCTTCTTGAGCTTCGACGAGTTGCAGGCGCCGGTGACGCGCAATCTGGCCACCGTCGGCGTCGACCTGAACGCGCCGATCCGCGACGGGCTGGTCTCCTTCCATGCAAGGGAGGCCTGGAGCAGCCTGCTCGAAGAGCATTACTTCGCGATCCGGCGTGCTGTCGATCAGGAACGTCCGCACTGTGTGGTGGTCGATCCCGCCTCAGCCCTGTTCAAGGTCCCGGGCGGCGAGGCCGCGAAAGTCACCGTGGAGCGTTTGCTGAGCGCGTTCCGAAAGCGAGGGATCACCACGATATTGACATCGTTGGGGTCGCAGGATGATCCAGTCAGCGAGGCAACCCTCAGCCATGCATCGACCCTGGCCGACACCTGGCTGGTGCTCGGCTTCAATGTCACTGCCGGGGAGCGCAACCGCTCGATCTCGGTGGTGAAGTCGCGCGGGTCATCCCATTCCAACCAGGTGCGCGAGCTGATGCTCTCCGGTGACGGGATCGACCTGGCCGATGTCTATGAATACGGGTCCGAGGTCCTGATGGGCACGGCACGGTTGCAGAAGCAGAACGAGGAGACCTTCGCGGGACGCTTGAAGGCCCTCGCGGACGCACAGCGCAAGCGCGAGCTCGAGCATCAGATCCAGCTCAGCGAAGCCGAAGCGGAACGCCTGCGTCTGGAGCTCGCAGCGCAGGAGCAGGAGCGGGCCACACGCGAAGCCATCAGTGACCGTTACCAGCTCGAGGTCTTGCAGCGCCGGCACTCGGCAACCCTGCGCAGCGATCGCTCGAGCACCGGTGCCGACCCCAAAACGCAAAGGAAATCGCAGAAATGAGCATGGGGGTCGAAGCACGGTCGGAGTCGCGACCGCGCTTGATTCTCTTCGTCACCGGCGATGCGCCGCGTTCGCTGCGGGCCAAAGCGAATCTGGCCGAGACACTCGAGCGACTGGGGATTGATCCTGCGGACGTAGTCGAGATCGACCTCACCGCAGACCCGACACAGACGCTCGTCTACGGCATCTTCGCGACGCCCGCGCTATTGCGGCCCAAAGAATCGGGACGTTCCGAGATCCTCTATGGCGACCTATCAGAGCAAAAAGCCCTGGAGCGCTTTCTGACGTTGGGTTGATTCGAGAACCGGCGATCCGACCGCCGGTCCGCGGCGACGCGCGTGCTCGACGTGCACGCTCCTGCGCACGAGGGCCACTTGCGGCCTGAATAGATACCCATCGCCGATCAGTGTTCGGCGTTCCGAACCCGCCCCGGGTCGGGCAACGGCGATCAGGAGACGCCGGAAATCCGCCGTTGGAGGGTTGGCGACGGCATCCATGCCGTCGCCAACCCCGCGCTCCGGATCAGTTGACCTTCGGGTCGAGCTCGCCCTTGGCGTAACGGCTGGTCATCGCCTCGAGCGAGAGCACCTTGATCTTGCTCGCTTTCCCCGCAGTGCCAAAGGCCTCGTAGCGATGCTTGCAGATGTCCTTCATGGCCTTGGTCGATGCCTGCAGGTACTTGCGCGGATCGAAGTTCTTCGGATTCTCGGCCAGGTGCTTGCGGATCGCACCGGTCGAGGCCATGCGCAGGTCGGTGTCGATGTTGACCTTGCGCACGCCGTTCTTGATGCCCTCGGCGATCTCCTCGACCGGCACGCCATAGGTCTCGCCCATGTCGCCGCCGAATTGGTCGATGATCTTGAGCCACTCCTGCGGCACCGACGAGGAGCCGTGCATGACTAGATGGGTGTCCGGGATACGGGCGTGGATCTCGCGGATGCGCTGGATCGCGAGGATGTCGCCGGTCGGTGGCCGGGTGAACTTGTAGGCGCCGTGGCTGGTGCCGATCGCGATCGCGAGCGCATCGACATGGGTATCCTGGACGAACTTCGCCGCTTCTTCCGGATCGGTGAGCAGCTGGTCGTGGCTCAGCTTGCCCTCGGCGCCGGAGCCGTCTTCCTCGCCGGCCATGCCGGACTCGAGCGAGCCGAGGCAGCCGAGCTCACCCTCGACCGAGACGCCGCAGGCGTGCGCCATGTCGACGACCTGACGGGTGGTGCGAGCGTTGTACTCATAGTCCATCGGGGTCTTCATGTCCTCGCCGAGCGAGCCGTCCATCATCACCGAGCTGAAGCCGAGCTGGATCGAGCGCTGGCAGATGGCCGGCGATGCGCCGTGGTCCTGGTGCATGACGACGGGGATGTGCGGAAATTCTTCAGTCGCGGCCAGGATCAGGTGACGCAGGAACGGCGCGCCGGCGTACTTGCGCGCACCGGCCGAAGCTTGGCAGATCACCGGCGAGTCGGTCTCGTCGGCGGCTTCCATGATCGCCCGCATCTGCTCCAGGTTGTTGACGTTGAATGCCGGCACGCCGTACTGATGCTCAGCGGCGTGGTCCAGCAATTGTCGAAGCGAAATAAGAGCCATTGCGGTTCTCCTCTGTCGTTGAAAGGTTAAAGGGTCGTTCCGGGATCGGGGGCTGTTCGATCAATCGCCGGCGAGCAGCCGGTGCTCGCCGACGCGCATGATCTTCATGATGTTGGTTTGACCTTCGACACCGCTGCGGTCGCCCTTGGTGATCAACACCAGATCACCTTCCTGTACCGTGCCGTGGCGCAGGAGCTCCTCGATGACCTCCCTGTTGACCTCGTGGATGTCGGTGCTGGCGACATCGAATCTTACTGGATAGACGCCGCGAAAAAGGGTTACTTTTCGACGGGTTGGGACCTGTCGGGTCATCGCGTAGATCGGGATGCCGGAGCTGATGCGCGACATCCATTTGACCGTCGAGCCGGATTCGGTCAGCGCGGCAATCGCCTTCACACCGAGATGATTCGCGGTGTACATCGTCGCCATCGCGATCGCCTCGTCGACCCGACCGAAGACGGTGTCCAAGCGGTGCGATGAGCGTTGCACCAACCGCTCCTTCTCGGCTTCGGCGCAGATCCGCGACATCGACTCGACGACCTTGGGCGGGTTCTTGCCGACCGAGGTCTCGGCGGAAAGCATCACGGCGTCGGTCCCGTCGAGCACGGCGTTGGCGACATCGAAGACCTCGGCCCGCGTGGGGATCGGGTTCTCGATCATCGATTGCATCATCTGCGTTGCCGTGATCACCACACTGTTGCGGTCGCGCGCGAGGCTGATCAGGCGCTTCTGCACCGCTGGCAGCTCGGCATCGCCGATCTCTACCCCAAGGTCACCGCGTGCGACCATTACCGCATCGGCCGCGTCGATGATGTCATCGAGTGTCTGCAACGCCTCGGCGCGCTCGACCTTCGCCACGATCCCGCCCTTGCCGCCCGCCGCTTCGAGCAGTTGGCGCGCGACGCGGACGTCGTCGCCATTGCAGACGAACGAGACCGCGACATAGTCGGCCTCGACCTCGGCGGCGAAGACGATGTCGGCCTTGTCCTTCTCGGTCAGCGCCGGCGCCGACAGTCCCCCGCCCTTCTTATTGATGCCCTTGTTGTTCGAGAGGCGGCCGCCGACCGCGATGGTGCAATCGATGCGCGAGCCGGTCACGGCCTCGACGCGCAGTTCGATCGCACCGTCGTCGAGTAGGAGGATGTCATCCGGAGCGACGTCCTTGACCATACTGGGCAAGGTGGTGCCGACCCGGCGAGTATCGCCGGCATCCATCGGACAGTCGGCGTCGATCGCGAAGGCGGCACCCTTGTCGAGCGCGACGGCGCCGTCGCGGAAACGCCCGATTCGGATCTTCGGCCCTTGCAGGTCGATCAGGATGCCCAGCGGATGCCCCTTGGCCTTTGCCGCCGCCCGCACCTGGCGGACCCGCTCGCGCTGGCGCTCATGCGAATCGTGCGACATGTTGAGCCGGACCACGTTGAGCCCGGCGTCCATCATGGCCTCGAGGACACCGGGCGGATCGGTGGCGGGACCAAAGGTAGCGACGATCTTGGTACGTCTTGGCATCAACAGCGCCGATCAGCAGTTGGAGGGAAACGACCTAGCATGATTGGGGACAAGCAGCTCGGTCAGGCCTTCGCTCGCGCCTCGAGCATCGCGACGGCGGGCAAGGTCTTTCCTTCGAGGTACTCGAGGAAGGCGCCGCCGGCGGTCGAGATGTAGGAGACCCGGTCGTAGATGTCGTACTTCTGGATCGCGGCGATCGTGTCGCCGCCGCCCGCGAGCGTGAAGGCGTCGGTCTCGGCAATCGCCATCGAGACGGTCTTGGTGCCCTCGCCGAATTGATCGAACTCGAACACGCCGACGGGCCCATTCCAGACCACGGTGCCGGCCTTCTTGATGATCTCGGCCAGCGCGTTGGCGCTGTCCGGGCCGATGTCGAAGATCATATCGTCGTCGGCGACCTCGTCGACCTTCTTCTGCACCGCCGGCTCGTTCTCGTCGAACCGCTTGCCGACCACCACGTCGGTGGCGATCGGGATAGTCGCCCCCACTGCCTCCGCCTTGTCCATGAGTCCCTTGGCGGTCCCGACCAGGTCGTGCTCGCACAGCGACTTGCCGACGTTGTGACCGGCCGCCTTGATGAAGGTATTGGCAATGCCGCCGCCGACCACGAGCTGATCGACCTTGGTCGAAAGCGCCTCGAGCACGGTCAGCTTGGTCGAGACCTTGGAGCCGCCGACGATCGCGACCATCGGCCGCTTTGGCTCGGCAAGGGCCTTCTTCAGCGCATCCAGCTCTTCGGCCAGCAGCAGCCCGGCGCAGGCGGCCGGCGCGAACTTGCCTGCACCGTGGGTCGAGGCTTGGGCACGGTGGGCGGTACCGAAGGCGTCCATCACATAGACGTCACAGAGTGCCGCATACTGCTTGGCGAGTTCTTCGTTGTCTTTCTTCTCGCCCTTGTTGAAGCGGACGTTCTCGAGCAGGACTAGCTCGCCGTCCCCAACCTCGGGCGCGGACTCGAGATAGTCTTTTACCAGTCTGACCTCCCGACCCATCTTGGCGCCGAGATCGGCCGCGACTGGCGCGAGCGAGTCCTCCTCCGAGTAGACGCCCTCCTCCGGGCGCCCGAGGTGCGACATCACCATGACCTTGGCACCGGCCTTCAGACAGTGCTCGAAGGTCGGAAGCGAGGCACTGATACGCGCATCCGAGGTGACCTTGCCGTTCTTGACGGGGACGTTCAGGTCGGAGCGGATCAGCACGCGCTTGCCGGCGAGATCCAGATCGGTGAGCTTCGTGAAGGACATTGCAGACGGCCTCGTCAATCGGAAATGGGGATCAATGGGAGCATTCGAGTGTGGCGATCGCAGGAAGCGATCTGGAAAACCCCGCTCGGGCTTTTCAGATGGCTCAGGCAGACGCTCGCGTCTCGCTCCACGCGCACCGGGGCAGGCGTGCGCCCGGACCCCGGTGTCCGCGCGAGCGGCGGCGCTCAATCAGCCGACAACGTGCTGCGCCATGCGCAGGAAGTTGCAGGTGTAGCCGTACTCGTTGTCATACCAAGCAACGACCTTGACGAAGGTGTTGTCGAGCATGATCCCCGCGCCCGAATCGAAGATCGACGGCGTGCCATGGCCGCGGAAGTCGGTCGAAACCACCTTCTCATCGGTGTAGGCGAGGACGCCGGCGAGGTCGCCGGACTCGGAGGCCGCCTTCATTGCGGCGCAGATGTCGTCGTAGCTGGCTTCCTTATTCAGCTCGCAGGTCAGGTCGACGACCGAGACGTCCGAGGTCGGCACGCGGAAGGCCATGCCGGTCAGCTTGCCGTTGAGCTCCGGCAGCACCTTGCCGACCGCCTTTGCGGCGCCGGTCGACGACGGGATGATGTTCTCCAGGATGCCACGGCCGCCGCGCCAGTCCTTCATCGATGGGCCGTCGACGGTCTTCTGGGTCGCCGTCGCCGCATGCACGGTGGTCATCAGGCCGCGCTTGACGCCCCAGTTGTCGTTCAGCACCTTGGTCACGGGCGCCAGACAGTTCGTCGTGCAGCTGGCGGCCGAGATGATCGCTTGGCCGTCATAGGTGTTGTGATTGACGCCGTAGACGAACATCGGCGTGCTGTCCTTCGACGGAGCGCTCTGCACAACCTTCTTGGCGCCAGCGTCGATGTGCGCTTGACAGCTCTCAGTGGTCAGGAAGAACCCGGTGCACTCGAGCACGAGATCGGCGCCGACGTCGCCCCACGCGAGCTTGCATGGGTCCTTCTCGGCCGTTAGGCGGATGTTGTTGCGGTTGACGATCATGGTGTTACCGTCGACCGCGATATCGCCGTCGAAATTGCCGTGCACCGAATCGTACTTCAGCATGTACGCCAGATAGTCGGGGTCGAGCAGGTCGTTGATGCCGACGACCTGCATATCCGGAAACTCCTTCGAGATCGCACGGAAGGCCATGCGGCCGATGCGGCCGAAGCCATTGATGCCAACTTTTAAGGTCATGGGGCTACTCCTCGTGAGCGAGCGACAGAAACGGAATGGAAAACGTGAGCCGCGCGCGGCGAGACCAGGACTCTTGCCGCACGCGACGTTGTGAGGTCAGGGCTTAGAGCAGGCTCCTGACGGCCTCGGTGACGGCGTCGGCGGTGACGCCGAGCTCCTTGTACACATCCGCTGCGGGGGCGGATTCACCGAAGCAGTCGACGCCGATGGTCTTGCCATGCATGCCGATGTACTTCGGCCAGAGGCTGGAGACGCCGGCCTCGACGGCAACGCGGGCGTTGACGGCTTCCGGAAGCACCGATGCCTTGTAGGCCTCGTCCTGCGCGTCGAAGGTGTCCATCGACGGCATCGAGACGACGCGCACCTTGCGGCCTTCCGCCGTGAGCTTTTCGGCAGCCTGCATCGCAAGGTCCACCTCGGTACCGGTGCCGATGATGATCGCGTCGGGCGTGCCGTCGCAGTCGCGCAGGACGTAACCGCCCTTCTCGATCGCGCGCATCTGCTCTTCGGTGCGGCTCATGTGCGGCGCGCCCTGCCGCGAGAAGATCAGCGCGGTCGGCCCACCGGTGCGCTCGAGCGCGAGCTTCCACGCCACCGCGCTCTCCACGGCGTCACAGGGCCGCCAGGTGGACATGCGCGGGGTCAGGCGCAGGATCGAGACCTGCTCGACCGGCTGATGGGTGGGGCCATCCTCGCCCAGTCCGATCGAATCATGCGTATAGACAAAGATCGGATTGATCTTCATCAACGCCGCCATCCGGACCGCGTTACGCGCATATTCCATGAACATTAGGAAGGTCGCGCCGTACGGCTTGAGCCCGCCGTGCAGGGTCACGCCGTTCATTACAGCGGACATGCCGAATTCGCGCACGCCGTAATAGACGTAGTTGCCGCTCGCGTCGGTCGGGTTGACGCCCTTTGCGCCCGACCAGAGCGTCAGGTTGGACCCGGCGAGGTCGGCGGAGCCGCCAAGCAGCTCCGGCAGCATCGGACCGAAACCGTTAAGGGCGTTCTGCGATGCCTTGCGGGTCGCGATCTTCTCGGCCTTCGCGTCGACGGCCTTAATGAATTCCCAGGCCTTGCTATCGAAGTCCTCGGGCAGATCGCCGGCCATGCGGCGCTCGAATTCGGCCGCTTCGGCGGGGAACTTGTTCTTATAAGCGGAAAACTTCTCGCTCCAGGCATGTTCGGCCGCGCCACCGCGCTGCTTGGCATCCCAGGCGCTGTAGACCCCGTCCGGCACCTCGAACGGGGGGTGGGTCCAGCCCAGTGCCTCGCGGGTCAGCTCGATCTCGTCATCGCCGAGCGGCGCGCCATGGCACTCTTCCTTTCCCTGCTTGTTCGGCGAGCCGAACCCGATGATGGTCTGGCAGCAGATCAGCGTCGGCTTGTCGGTGACCGATCGCGCCTCTTCGATCGCCGCCTTGACCGCTTCGGGGTCATGACCGTCGACCTTCGGGATGACGTGCCAGTTGTAGGACTCGAAGCGCTTCGGGGTATCGTCCAGGAACCAGGCGGGTACGTCGCCGTGACCGCGCACCTCGCCGTCGATCGAGATGTTGTTGTCGTCGTAAAAGGCGATCAGCTTACCAAGGCCGAGCGCCCCGGCCAGCGAGCAGGACTCGTGCGAGATGCCTTCCATCAGGCAGCCGTCGCCGAGGAAGACATAGGTGTAGTGGTCGACGATCTCGTGGCCAGGCTTGTTGAATTGGGCGGCGAGCACCTTCTCGGCCAACGCCATGCCGACGCCATTGCTGATGCCTTGCCCGAGCGGTCCGGTCGTGGTCTCGATCCCGGGGGCATAGCCGTACTCGGGATGGCCCGCGGTCTTCGAGTGGAGCTGACGGAACTGTTTGATGTCCTCGATGCTCAAATCGTAGCCAGTCAGGTGCAGCAGCGAGTAGAGCAGCATCGACCCGTGACCGTTGGAAAGGACGAAGCGGTCGCGATCCGGCCACTGCGGATTCTGCGGGTTGTGCTGCATGTAGTCGTTCCACAGCACCTCGGCGATATCGGCCATGCCCATCGGCGCCCCGGGATGACCGGATTTCGCCTTCTGGACCGCGTCCATGCTGAGCGCACGGATCGCGCTGGCAAGTTCTCTGCGTGAGGACATCTGCCCCTCCTGAATGGGTTTTTCGATTGCCTGAATCTGGTTATCGCTGGCTGCCAGCGCGCCTCGGCCGGAGTGGCCACGGCGGCGTGCGCGTCGGTGCGGCGGCATCCTGCACGGAAGCCGCGGAGGGGCTTTGGACCCCGAGCCCGATAGCCAACGGTCGCCTCAAGATTTTGTTTCGCGGTCAGGGTCTTGCATGAAAGCGGCGAAGCGGCGCGACCCACAACCGACTCGCCATTCCGATGTTGTCGGCAGCGAGCAGAAAGCCGCACATTCTCGCCGAAATACGAAATCGAAGCCAAGAAAAATGCCTGAGGTCATGACCTGGGCTCGTTATCAGATCCCAATATTAAGAATTACTTAACTGATTTCCGCAAGCCCTCTGTGCTAGACACGGCCGCTCATGGACGCGCAGATCGGCATTCGGACGCCGCGAGCCCTGGGCTTCGGCCGCGCTGTTCTCGCGCTGCCGCTCCGTCGCGGCACCAGGCAATCAGCGGCGCGGCAGCGAGACCGGGCGGCCTGTCACTCGCGCCACTTGATCGAGCATCCGACGCTCGGGATCTGATGCTGCGGCCCTTGACCGGTTTCCGCGACCTGTTTCATCGCATCGAACAGATCGCGCCGCGCATCGCTCGGCGCAGTCTCCTTACGGCTAGCGTCGAGCCGGCCGCGATATTGCAGCTCGAGCGCGTTGTTATAACCGAAGAAATCCGGGGTGCAGATGGCTCCGTAGGCCTTGGCAACAGCCTGCGATTCATCCATCAAATACGGAAACGGGAAGTCGAGATCGAGCGCGACCGCGGTCATGTTCTCGAAGGAATCCTCGGGGTAATCGGCTGGATCGTTGGCCATGATTGCGACACTGCCGACGCCGAGCGTCATGAGCTCACGCGTGTCGCGCACGATCCGTTCCCGGACCGCCTTCACGTACGGGCAGTGGTTGCAGATGAACATCACGAGCAGGCCGTTGGGGCCGGCGCAATCATCGCGACTCCACGTGCGTCCATCGACACCGGGAAGGGAAAAATCCGGCGCTTTGAGGCCAAAATCGCAGACCGGCGTTTCGAGTGAAACCATAACCGAAAGACCCTCCGTTACGCTTGGGATTAAGCTCGGGCTCATGGTAACCCACGCGGGCTGGTTTGGGGCGTGAACCGGTGCCGGGTGGCACGATTGGCGGGGCTCTTAAAAGACTTTTCGGGCCCTTTCCAATTTGCTCCAGTGCGTTGATTTAAAAAGAACTATTGGTACGCCCCAAGCCCCCGAATCGGCCTCTGGTCGAGGCGCCAACGCTGTTAACAGCGGGCGAAAGCAGTTACACTGGGCTGCTCTCGTCATCCAGAAACATTGTTCGCGCACGCCGAGTGCGGCACTCGCTGCTGCTCGCCGCGAACACCAACGAGAGACCCTCGATCAATGTCAAAAGACTTCATCTTCACCTCGGAGTCGGTCTCCGAAGGCCATCCCGACAAGGTTGCCGATCAGATCTCGGATGCCGTTCTCGACGACATCCTGGCGCACGACAGTAACCCCGAGCATGCCCGCGTCGCTTGCGAGACCATGGTCAAGACGGGCGCCGTCATCGTTGCCGGTGAGATCACCACCGACCATTGGGTCGATTTCGATTCGCTGGTGCGCGGTGTCGTCAACGATATCGGCTATAACAGCTCGGACGTCGGCTTCGACGGTAACACCTGCGCCGTGATGTCGCTGGTCGGCAAGCAATCGACCGATATCGCCCAGGGCGTCGACCGCAGCAGCCCCGAGGAGCAGGGTGCCGGCGACCAGGGCCTGATGTTCGGTTACGCGACCAACGAGACCGACGTGCTGATGCCGGCGCCGATCACCTACGCCCATCGCCTGGTCGAGCGTCAGTCGGAGATGCGCAAGGAGAAGGTGCTCGAATGGCTGCGTCCGGACGCCAAGAGTCAGGTCACGATGCGCTACGAGAACGGCTTTGCCGTCGGCGTCGAGGCGGTCGTCCTGTCGACGCAGCATGACCCGGGCATCGAGTACAAGCACCTGCAGGAAGCGGTGATGGAGAACATCATCAAGCCGGTGATCCCGGCCGAATGGATCCACAAGGACACCAAGTTCCATATCAACCCGACCGGCAGCTTCGTCATCGGCGGACCCGTCGGCGACTGCGGCCTCACCGGGCGCAAGATCATTGTCGACACCTACGGCGGCATGGCGCGCCATGGCGGTGGTGCCTTCTCCGGCAAGGACCCGTCCAAGGTCGACCGCTCAGCGGCCTACGCCGGGCGCTACGTCGCCAAGAACATCGTTGCCGCCGGTCTCGCCGATCGCTGCGAGGTGCAGATCTCCTACGCCATCGGCGTCGCCGAGCCGACGTCGATCTCTGTCGAGACCTTCGGCACCGCGAAGATCGAAGAAGAACGCATCGCCAGCCTGGTGCGAGAGCACTTTGACCTGCGCCCCTACGCGCTGATCAAGATGCTGAACCTCGTGCGTCCGATCTACCGCCAGACCGCGGCATACGGCCATCTCGGCCGCGAGCTGCCCGACCTGACCTGGGAGCGCACCGACAAGGCTGCGCAGCTGAAAGACGCCGCCGGCACCTAACGCCGCCGCCCCGTCCCGCGCGAGGAGCGCTGCAACAGGGTCATCGAATCCTGCCAGGCTCGCGAGGG
>JGI12210J13797_10376164_pt1 | contig 17406 bp, 9 predicted proteins | sample ElkSlonscriptome_3_FD_13797 | JGI IMG/M metagenome (IMG submission 13797)
GGAGTCGAGGCGGCGGGGGCTGGGGTAACTCAGTCTAGCTGGCTGGCAACGAAACAGGAAATCTTTGGGGTGACCCAGGGAATCACCTTGCATACCCTCTAGGGTTGCTGGGTGAGGATGTCAATAAAAAATGTAATGGGATCCTGTCCGGAAATTCTTTTAGGCGAATTGATTTAGCTAGAGTGGTGACAGTCCCGATACTGTGATCACTCTAGCCCCGTCCGGTTTGGGCTCAATTGCTCTCCTTTTTGCGGCTGATGCTCAAACTCTCTCCGCTTCGCCAGTTGCTCCAAAAGCCGTCGCTACAAACGGCCCTCATTGCTACAGTTGTCGCGCAGATCACTCTAGCTGTAGGGCTAACAGGCTGGCTCTCGTTTCGTAATGGGCAGCGAGCGGTCAGTCTCCTTGCCGCCCAAGTGAGTCAAGAAACAACGGCTCGTATCCAGCAGCGGGTCAATCACTTTTTGTATGCCTCCGGTCTGCTTCACCGCGTCAATCAAACCCTAATTGACAGTGGAGCCCTAAACGTAACCGATCAGGTGGTGCTGCAGGATGTTTTTCGTCGGCAGATGCTGCTATCAGACCCGTTGAGCAGCATCTACTACGGCAATGAAGCAGGAGATTTTGTCGGGGTTCAGCGCCGCAGCGACGAGCAGCTTCTCCTCTGGCAACGAACCGCAGAGACGGCCCCCAATCGCCTCACCTTTGCCCTAGACGACAGCGGCAACACAGGCCCCATCGTCAAAGTTCAGCAATATGACCCAAGACAGCGCCCGTGGTACCAACAGACAGAGGAGTCCGGTGAGCCAGCCTGGAGCGAGGTCTATACTTTTGCTTCTCAGGATTACGCTCTGTTAGGCATAACGGCGACGGTGCCTGTATTTGACGGCGATCGCCTGCAGGGGGTGTTGGCCGTCGACCTAACCTTGACTCAGATCAGTGAGTTTCTGCGCCAGCTGCAGATCGGCATCACAGGACAGGCCTTCATCATGGAGCGGTCCGGGGAGCTGATTGCCACCTCAGCGGAGGAAACGCCCTTTACCATCGCCATGGCTAGGGATGGTGAGGACGACATGCAGCGGCTCGAGGCGATCGCCAGCACCGATGACACAACCCGGCTTGCCACCCAAGCCTTACAGAAGCGGTTCGGCAGTTTAGCGGATATCTCTGGGCCAGTTCAGTTTCCCGTTCTCTTGGCCGGAGAGCGCCAGCTCGTCGAGGTGTTGCCGATCCAGGACGCAGGGCTAGACTGGCTGGTAGTCACGGTCCTCCCAGAAGCGGACTTTATGGCGCAAATCCACAGCAACACTCGCGCGACGCTGCTGCTATGCCTCTTGTCCTTGGCCATCGCCACCTTAGTGGCTATTCGCACCTCCCATTGGATCACGCGCCCGGTGCAGCAGCTAGCCAGAGCTGCGAGAGGACTGACGCAGCAGCATTGGCAGCAGCGGTGGCCCACTCAACCTCAAGAAATTGGTGAGCTAGCGCAGGCCTTTCAGCATATGGCCCACCAGCTTCAGCAATCTTTCACAGCGCTGGAAAGCAAAAATGCGGAGCTGAAGCGATTCGATCGGCTCAAAGATGAATTCCTCGCCAACACGTCCCATGAGCTGCTGACGCCCCTCAACGGCATGATTGGCATCTCTGAATCGCTCATTGCTGGAGCCACTGGAGATCTGCCCACAGACACATGCACCAACCTAGATATGATCGCGTCTAGTGGGAAGCGGTTAACCAGTCTAGTGCAGGACATCCTCGATTTTTCCAAGCTGCGCTCTCAAAAGCCGACGCTGCAGCTTAAGCCGACTGGGCTGCGGGTTGTAGTAGAGGTTGTTTTTGCCCTCAGTCGGCCTCTGGTGGCCCACAAATCCCTGACACTGTGCAACCAGGTTCCCGAAGACCTACCCCCGGTCTATGTCGATGAGGAGCGGCTGCAGCAAATTATTCACAACCTAGTGGGTAACGCGATCAAGTTTACGGAAAAGGGCACGGTCACTGTCTCGGCGGCTGTGATTTCGGCTCTAGAATCATCGCCAAAGCCGTCACGGCCAATCGTGGCGGTGACGGTGGCAGATACGGGGATAGGCATTGAGCCAGAAGTTCGCGATCGCGTCTTTGAGCCCTTTACCCAGGGGGATGGCTCTGACGGCAGACTGCATGGCGGCGCGGGGCTGGGGCTAGCCATTGTTAAGCAGCTAGTCGAGCTGCAGCGGGGGCAGATTTGGGTTGATTCTAGCGGTAATGGCACCCAGGTCACTTTTACCGTACCGGTGGCAACTGAAGACTTAGACACCCCGCTCGGCGACACAACATCGCTTGAAATGCCGCTGGAGCCTAAGGGAATTCATCGGTTGGCAGACTGGATTGAATCGCGCTGGAATCAGAAGGCGGCGGCAGTATCAAAAGCTGACCTCCTGCCCAATGTGCCCCTGAGCCTTTCGAAAGGGAACCTGCGTCAGGACAGCGACGCTCGGCAAACCGGCTCAGAGGCAGGCTTTAAAATTTTGGTCGTAGATGATGATCCCATCAACCGGCAGGTGCTAATCAACCATCTGTCGCTACACAACTATGTCCCGATTCAGGCTGAAAGCGGCGCAGATGTTTTTGCCCTCGTAGACCAGGGGTTAGAGCCCGATCTTGTGCTGCTAGACGTCATGCTGCCTCGGATGACAGGCTATGAAATTTGCCGCCGCCTGCGGCAGACCTTTCCGGCGACGGATCTGCCAATTTTGATGCTGACGGCAAAAACTCAGGTGGCCGATCTGGTGGAGGGGCTGACATCAGGAGCCAATGACTATTTGAGCAAGCCCGTCTCGCCTGGTGAGCTGCTTGCCCGCATCAAAACCCATTTGGAGCTGTCGAAAACCAGCCTGGCGTACGCTCGATTTGTACCCCACGAGTTCCTCAATCTGCTGGGCTGCGATCGCATTCTAGATGTCCAGCTCGGCGCTCAAATCCAGGCGGATATGACCGTCATGTTTGCCGATATCCGAGGATTTACGGCCTTGACGGAACGTATGTCGCCGAGAGAGAGCTTTGAGTTCCTCAATTCCTATCTTGCTGAAGTGTCACCTGTCATTCGCCAGCATGGTGGCTTCATCGACAAATACATTGGGGACGCCGTGATGGCGATTTTCCCCCACAGCCCAGATGACGCCATTCAGGCAGCGATCGCTATTCAGCATCAGGTCAGGCACTATAACCAGACGCGGCAGCAGCAGGCGCAAGAGCCCATTGCCATTGGCGTTGGTATCCACACGGGCAGCCTCAGTCTTGGCACCATTGGGGAAGAAGAGCGCATGGAAAGCACGGTCATCTCAGATGCCGTCAACCTAGCAGCAAGATTAGAAAAACTGACGAAGCTCTACGGAGCTGGAATTGTGGTCAGCGCTCAAACCCTAGGCCACTTGCCCGAAGAGCTGCAATATAGTCATCGCCTACTCGACCGGGTCCAGCCCCGTGGCCGCAAAGAACTGGTGGAAGTGTGGGAAATCTATGATGGTGACCCTGAATCTCTGCAGATCCTCAAGCAGCAGACCCAACTCCAGTTTGAGGAGGGCGTTTACTTCTACCACAATCGAGAAATTCTTAAAGCTGAAGAGCTGTTTGAGGCGGTGATCGCCAGCAATCCCCAGGATTTGGCCACCCGTCTCTATTTGAAGCGATGCCAACAGCAGCGCTAGAGGTCAGGTCTTAGGCTGCTGCACAGGCAGAGTGATGCGGCATTCTGTCCCTCGACCCGGCGTTGAATAGTATTTGAGAGTGCCATGGTGGCTCGCGATAATCTTGTGGCTAATCGACAGCCCTAGCCCAGTCCCTTTCCCAGCTGGCTTTGTGGTGAAGAATGGATCGAACAGCCGAGCTTTGACGTCTTTTGACAGACCCGGTCCGTTGTCAATGATGCGAATGACAACGTTATCATCATAGCTAGTCACAATCTGGATCTCTCCCCTGGCCGCTGTTGCCAACTGGCGAGCTTGACGACCTGACCCATTCAAGCCACTACGTAGGGTACCAGTAGTATGATGCTGATATTGCGCCTCTAGAGCTTCAACAGCATTAGCGAACACGTTCATAAACACTTGGTTGATTTGATTAGCTTGGCATTCAACCAGGGGCAAATCGCCATACTGCTTGACGAGGGATATCTCGGGGCCATTGGCGTTCGCTCGCAGCCGATGTTGGAGAATCATCAACGTATTGTCAATGCCGTCGTGGAGATTGGCCGTATCTATGCTGCTATCATCGCTCCGCGCAAAGCGCTGCAGCGACGACACAATATCTCGGATGCGCTCGGCCCCAACCTGAATAGACCCCATGGTTTTGGGCAAATCTTCTTTGAGGAAGTCCAAATCGACATCCTCTGACAGCCGAGCAGTCTGTTGGCGGAAGCTGTCGGGGCAGCAGGTTTCGTAGCACTGCATCACCTCTAACAGATGGTGGGTGTAGTCGTCGAGGTAGGTTAAGTTGCCGTAGATGAAGTTAACGGGATTATTGATTTCGTGGGCAATCCCTGCAACGAGTTGCCCGAGACTGGACATCTTTTCACTTTGAACAAGCTGGCTTTGGGCTTCCTTGAGATTGTCCAGAGTGTTGACCAGTTCAGCGGCTTGCTGTCGGGTGCGATTGATTAAGTCGGCTTGCTGTAGCGCGACATCAAGATGGGTAGCAACATGTTGCGCTAGTTCGATATCTTGGGAGTGCCATTGCCGAGGGCGATCGCATTGATGGATGCAGAGCAGTCCCCATAGATATCCATCTTGAAGTAGTGGCACAATCAGGTTTGCTCGAATGCAAAACTGCGCCAAGATTTGAATATGACAATCCTGCAGACCGGCAGCATAGATGTCGGAAAGCGCCTGAACCTGCCCCTGCTGGTAATAGTCTGCAAATTTACTGCCAAAGCATTTGTCCTGCACAGGGGTTTCTAGCGCAGAAGGGTAGCCTGCCGCGACTGATTCTGCGATAAATTCGCCAGCATCCCAGTGGGAGTGGGGAAAAAAGCGAAAGACACCGACGCGATCGGCGTTGAGCAGGCTTCGCATTTCGGTTACAGCAACTCGGAAAACGGCATCTATATCAGAGCAGTGATGTAGGGTTGTGATGATGCGAAAAAGCGCCTGATGTCGATCAGCTTGATGTTTGATCTGCTGGACTAGCTCAGCCTGCATCAAAGCCACGTTGAGTTGAGCGCCGATTTGCTGGACAAATTCAATTTCCCAAGCTCGCCACTGCCGAGGGCGATCGCATTGGTGGATGCAGAACAGTCCCCAAAGCTGGTCGTTTCGCAGCAGCGGCACCACAAGATTGGCCCGGACCTGAAACTGCTCTAGGATAGCCTTGTGGCAGGGCGACAGACCTGCGCCGTGAATATTTTCTACAGCCTGAACCCGGCCATTGCGGTACCGAACGGCGAACTGCTCGCCGAAGCAGTGGTCTTCTACGGGAACCTGCACCGCCGACCGATAGTCGGGAGAAACATCTTCAGAAACAAACTCACCAGCAGTCCAGTTTGAGTCGGGCCGGAAGCGAAATACACCAACCCGGCTGGCGCTGAGAAACTGTCGGATTTCGATAGCGGTGGTTTGAAAGATGGTCTGAAGGTCCAGGGAATCGTGAATGCGCGCCACAACCCTCAGCAGCGCTGTTTGACGGCGGGACGAGACCTCAGGGGAGCAGCAGGGTTCCGGGGGCTGAACTCCATTTGCCCCGATGGCTGCTGGTTTCTCATTCGCTGGTTTCTCCTCCGCCGGTGTCTCCTCCGCCGGTGTCTCAATAGACGGAACAAGCGCCTTGAGAACCTCAAAAGCGGCATCGTCACGGCAGAGGTCGCGAATTTGGTCGAGGCGATCACGCGTCATAATCCTAATATCCTGTGACCAGAGACATAGCTTAACGAGAGCTATAGCGCTGGTAGTTCTGGGGGATGAGCTCAGATGCTGTAGCGCCTGAACCATTTGTCTTAACCAACATTAAAAATAGCTGCGGGCCATAGTCATATACTTCGCCTCTCACCGCGAAGATGTTACAAGATGCTGAAGAATTCACCCCATTTTCACGTGATTAACGCATTGCTTGATACCTTATAATGTATGTAATAGCACAATCGCAATACAATTATTACGCAAGCTCGACGGGTACGCAGTCAGTCAGTTTGAGCAGATCACACCGGAGATACGAAGGGTTATTAATAGGCCAAACAAGGGCGTAACAGGAGATGCAGGCTTATACCAGTCTACCAAATATGACAAGTAAGGAGACAGTACGCCGTAACACTGCAGTCACAATGCAGTGCATCAATTATACAGACTAGGGGAGGCCACTCTACTCGTTCTAGATCTCTGGCTCGGACAGTAGCCCGATCTGGCTGTCCGTTTCGGACTCAAGCCCAAGCTGCCACTGCCAATCAGCGATCGCCTCTCTAGCGTCAACATACACCGCGGCATCTTGAGGAACCAGGGACGCAGCTTCGATGGCGCTGCTGAACTGTCCACCATAGGCGCGTCGGTAGGCTAAATCTAAGATATTGGTGCTCCAGCGCTCAATCAGGGTTTGGGCTTGGTCATAATCTACGTCTCGCGGTTGCACGAGGCGCGCATGGGCGATCGCCTGACTGTAGGATGAGGCTTGACCGGCCTGAATCAGAGTCTGGGCAGAAGCAATCACGCTGCGCTGCGTAAGCCCTTGACCTAGCTGTTGCTGCCATTGCCGGACCCGCTCCTGCGCTCTAGGATAAACTGCCGTCACCGAGGGCGGAATCAAGTTGGCAGCGCCAATAGCATCAACATAGTTGCCCGACTGCGCCCGAGCTTCGGCCAAATCCACAACGGTGTTTCCCCAGCGCTGAACGTAGTCTTGGGCCTCTGTGTATAGGGGCTGCCCCGGCTGGATTCGCTCTGCAATGGTGATGGCGCGGGCAAAGTCAGAGGCCTGGTTGACAGGGGTTTCCTCCCGTTCCTGGTTTAAAGAAGCGATCGCCTGGGCCAAAATTTCCGCATTGACCTGCTGGTCTACAGGAATTGAGGGGGGTGGTGCAGTATCGGTACCGTTAGGCGGCGGCGCAACGTCTAGCTGAGCGGCCTCACGCTGCCCAGACTGCTCATTGCCAAACAGCGCCGCACGATTGCGGATGACAACGCCGAAGATCAGCAATATCAGCAGCGCCGCGCTCCAGGGAATGATGCGCCGCCATAGAATGTCGTCGGTATGGGCTGCGGTTTGAACCCCTGGCTGTGGGGTGACAGGCTCAGCGCCTGGACTGGGGGCAGTCTGGGACGTCAATTGGGGCGTTATTTGGGGCGTTGGCGCGGGCGCAGTAGGAACCGAGGGCAGCGATGGCGGTGAGCCCCGCTGGACCAATGGAGAGGGGAGATTTGGCAGGTCTAATCCGGGGCTGGCTGCGCTGGACTCCGCTCTACTCTCTGGATCTTGGCTTTGCTTGTTGTTCGGGCCGTTATTCAAGCCGTTATTCAAGCCGTCATTCAAGCCGTCATCATCTGGCAAAGGCATCTGGTCGGGTTTACCCGGCGCTAGCAGCTGATATCGCACCGCATCGGGGACAAATATCATCGGCGTTTGAGCGGGCCGCCAGTGGCGCTCACTTAGCTGGGGGAGGCGATCGCGTAGGTCCTGGCCCAGCTGATCGAGGGCGACGCCACTTTGACGCAGGCTCTCTAGCAACGCAGCGGTGAATAAACCCTGCCGCAGGGTCAAAGTCTCGTGGGAGATTTGCTTGGGCTGACAGCTGAGAATGGTTGGGATACCATGCTGCTCGGCCAGAGCTAGGGTAGAGCCTCCCAGCAGCGCATCGGACTCTCGGCCAAGCCGTTTGAGATCGAGGAAGAGGACGGGCTGGGCCGCCATGTTGCTCAGCCGCGTCATCAGATCCCTCAGAGCAATACTGGAGGAGCCTTTTGTTCCATTGTCAGGGTCGCTATCTACCGTCAGCAGGTGATCTTCGCCATCGCGATGGAGACCGTAGCCGCTAAAGGTAAACCAAAAGACATCGTCTGCCGAGGTCTGGGGCGCAACGCTGGCGATGGCGTCGTAGATTGCCGCCTGGGTTGGCATTGCATAGTCATCGCTACCATCGCTAGCCAAGCCGAGGTCTGACTCCTGCCCAGAGATCTCCCCAGCCGATGCTCCTGTGATCAGTCGACAGTGGTCTGGCTCAAGCTTGGCCTCGTCCAGCCAGTAGCGATAGAGCGCGGCAGCATCTCGCTCCGCGTACATGAGGGATGACTGAAGATGTGCATATTGATTGATACCGACTGCGATCGCCCAGTACTGCGTCATCTTTTTCTATCACTCTGGTCTATTGGTCTGGCCTGTCAATCTTGACCTATTTGTCGTGTTGGCCTTTTACTGTGAGAAAGCCGTGGTGATGATCCGTGGCTAACTCCGTGGCTACTATAGCCGTGTTACATCATGATAAGTAATGCCTGATGAATGTTTTACAGTAGCGCAAATGATGCAAATGCTACAAGAGGCGTTGCGCTAGCCAATTGCTTTGACTTGCCATCAGCCGGATGACCGCCGTAACGTCGAGGACAATATCAGCGCAATGGGATTACCCCGTAAAAAAACAGGTGTTTTAGCTCTAATGGGCGCGATCGCAAGTGTTGGCTTTGTCGCCACAGATGCCGTCGCCCGCCTGGTAGAGTCCAATGGCGTTCAGGCAGAATATACCCAGGAGGCTGGGGAGTTTTGCATTGAATCTCCTCGCCTCACCATTACGCGCAACGGAGCATTATCCTATGACGCAGCCATCACTAGCGACCTTGGCATTTGTCAGCAAGCAGACCGATTTGACGTCCGTGACTTAGACCAAGACGGCGAGCCGGAGGTCATCATAGACTTCTACAGCGGTGGTGCCCACTGCTGCTGGTTTACCCAGGTCTATCGCTACGACGCTGACCAAGATCAGTACAATATGGCAGAGCAGTATTGGGGCAATGGGGCCAGCGCTGTCCTGGAAGATTTGGAGGGTGATGGCCACCCTGAATTCGTTGGCCGCGACGACCGGTTTGCCTATCAGTTCGCGTCCTATGCCGACTCCGCCTATCCACCGCAGATCTGGCGGTATGACGGCAATAACGGCTTTGTCGATGTCACGCGCCAATATCCTGAACGGGTTTATGACGAGGCCTACAGATTGTGGCGGCGGTATGAGCAGGTCCAGGCTGAAGGAAGAGAACCAAAAGCGGTTCTAGCGGCCTATCTTGCTACCAAGTATTTGCTGGGCCAGGCCGAAGATGGCTGGCAGCTTGTCCAAACGGTCTACCAAGGCAGCGATCGCCCTCAATTTTTGGGGGAGCTATCGACCGCTTTGCAGCAGATGGGATATGCCACGGCTGTTGCTCCCTCCAGCGCATCCTCCGCATCTCCCGCAGGAAGCGCAGATCCTGGCGATGCTACCCTGCTGCTAGCGCAACAGGGTAGCCTGGGCTCTGGCGACAGTATCTTGCCCACTGACGGCAGCCTTTACGACGAGCATCAATTTACGGCAGAGGCGGGAGATGTGGTTTCGATTCGCCTCGAGAGCGAGGCCTTTGACCCCTACTTGTTTTTGGTTGGCCCCCAAGGCGAGCTGATTGCGCAAAATGATGATGCCAGTGACTCTGAGCTGGCAGCGCTGTTGGTCCTGACGCTGCCTCAAACAGGCCCCTACCGGGCGATCGCAAACTCCTATGACAGCACGGGGCGGGGCAGCTATCGGCTGACCATTCGCCGCCGCCAAGCTGCCCCTGAGGCTGAGGCTGCGCCGCCGCCCGAGACGCCCTCAATGGTGCCTGCACTTGATTAACCGAGATTGTTGATGTCACTATAGTCAACAAAAATATAGTCAGCAAAACTCAAGTGNGTTGCGATAGGGAACCTATGTCAGATTTGTATGTTTCTTGGCCAGACTATTACAGCACTGTCGACCGGCTTGCCGCTAGCTTGCACGAATCAGAGTGGGAATTTAATCAGATTGTCTGTATCGCTAAAGGAGGGCTGCGCATCGGCGACACTCTGGCACGCTTGTTTGATGTCCCGCTGGCTGTGATGGCGACAAGCTCATACCAGGGCGTCGGCAGCAGCAGCAGGCGAGGGGAAATTGTGTTCTCTCAGCATCTCGCGATGACGACGTTAAGCCTTGGCAGTCGGGTGCTGCTGGTGGATGATTTAGTCGACTCTGGCATTACTCTAGAGCGAAGCGTGGCCTGGCTTCAGCACTACCACGGCTTTTCCATTGACATGATACGGACGGCAGTGCTGTGGCACAAGAGCTGCTCAGTCATCACTCCCGATTACTATGTCACCCATCTACAGGATGACCCCTGGATTCATCAGCCCTTCGAGAAGTATGAGGCAATGACCCCCGAGGAACTGGCGGCATCGCTCAAGTCCCTCAACGGCGCTTGACCGGCGTCAAAACCTAGGGATAGTCATGACCAAGGCCTCAAACCTTGAGGGCAGCACGGGCCTGAAGGTAGGACTGTGGGGCTATTGAAACGGACTCAACGTGCCAAATTTCCTTTGCATATTCTTGAATCGCCCGGTCTGACGAGAATCGGCCCATGTGAGCTACGTTGCTAATCGACATCTTGCTCCAGCCCTCAGAATCACCGTAAACTGCCCCAACGGCATCTTGGCAATCCACATAGGCTTGGTAATCTGCCAGCACCATAAAGGGATCATCGTAAAGCAGGTTGTCGATCAGGGGGCGAAACAAATCTAGATCGCCGTGGGAGAAGTAGCCAGACTGGACTAAATCCAATGCGGCCTGCAGCGCTGGGTTCTTGTCATACTGTGCTCGGGGATTATAGCCCCGAGACTTGAGCGCTGTTACCGTCTTCGCCTGCAGTCCGAACGAAAAGAAATTATCGGCTCCCACAGCATCGCGAATTTCGATGTTGGCTCCGTCCAAGGTTCCGATGGTCAACGCCCCATTCATGGCAAACTTCATGTTGCCGGTGCCGGAAGCTTCTTTGCCAGCGGTAGAAATTTGCTCTGATAGATCGGCGGCGGGATATACCCGTTGGCTAAACCTGACGTTGTAGTTGGGCAGAAAGACAACCTTGAGGCGATCGCCCACATCAGGGTCGCCGTTGACCACATCTCCCACAGCCGTAATAAACTTGATGACCAGCTTTGCCATGGCGTATCCTGGCGCTGCCTTACCGCCAAAGATAAAGGTGCGGGGCTGGATGTCGATATTGGGGTTGGCCTTGATGCGGTTGTAGAGGGTGATGATATGCAGCACGTTGAGATGCTGCCGCTTGTACTCATGGATACGCTTGACTTGAATATCAAATAGGGAATGGGGATTGACCTCGATGCCAGTGTGGGCGTGAATATAGGCCGCTAGGTCTTGCTTGACGGCGAGTTTGAGGTGCCGCCAGTCGCGCCGGAACTGGCCGTCTTGGGCGAATTCTTCAAGGCGCTCTAGCTGGTTGAGGTCGCGGATCCAGCGATCGCCAATCTTGCTGGTAATNAGCTGGGCCAAACGGGGGTTGCTTTGAACCATCCAGCGACGCGGGGTGACGCCGTTTGTCTTGTTAGTAAATCGCTCTGGAAATAGGTCGTAAAAGTCCTTGAGCACTGTCGACTTGAGCAGGGTGGTATGTAGAGCCGCTACGCCATTGATGTGGTGGCTCCCCACGCAGGCCAAGTGGGCCATACGGACATCGCGATCGCCTGCCTCATCAATCAGTGAGAGCCGCGCTAGCTGATCGGGATCTCTAACCCGCAGCCGCACCTGGTCTAAAAACCGCTGGTTGATTTCAAAAATGATCTCTAAATGCCGAGGTAGCACTGTACGCAATAGCTCAACAGGCCAGCGCTCTAGCGCTTCAGATAGCAGAGTGTGGTTGGTGTAGGCAAAGGTGTTGCGGGTGATGTACCAGGCCCGGTCCCATCCCATGTGATGCTCATCCAACAGCAGCCGCATCAATTCTGCGATGCCAATCGCGGGGTGGGTATCGTTGAGCTGCACCGCAAACTTGTGGTGAAACGCGTCGATGCTGTAGCCGCGCCGAAAATGAATTCGAATCATGTCTTGAAGCGAGCAAGACACAAAGAAAAACTGCTGCTGCAGGCGGAGTTCCCTGCCCTGAGCAGGCTCATCGTTGGGGTACAGCACCTTGCTGATGTTTTCAGCCGTGATTTTTTGGGTGACGGCTCCGTAATAATTACCGACATTGAACGCCTGAAAATCGAACGATTCCGGTGCCTCCGACTTCCACAGCCGCAGAGTGTTGGCGGTGTTGACGCGGTAGCCCAATATTGGCGTGTCGTAGGGAATGCCTTTGACCACCTGGGCAGGCACCCAGCGAACGCGATAGTTACCCTGGTCGTCATGGTAGGGTTCAGTGTGGCCTCCAAACCCAACCTTAACCGAGCCCTCAGGGCGGGCAACTTCCCAAGGATTGCCATACTGCAGCCACTTATCGGTGATCTCGACCTGCCAGCCATCCTGAATTTCTTGGTCAAAAATACCAAACTCGTAGCGGATGCCGTAGCCCACAGCAGGAATTTCCAATGTCGCCAGGGAATCCATGTAGCAGGCTGCTAGTCGTCCTAAGCCACCATTGCCCAATCCTGGCTCTTCTTCCTGCTCCACCAGCTCCCGGAAGTCGAGCCCGGCATCTTCTACGGCCCGCTGAATTGGTCCATAGAGATTGAGGTTGATCAGGTTATTTTCAAGATGGGGACCGGGTAAAAACTCTGCCGATAGATAGGCTACGAGCCGCACGTCTTCGTAGAGGTAGGTTTCGATGGTACGCAGCCAGCGATGCACGAGGCGATCGCGCACGGTGTAGGCCAAGGCCATATAAAAATCGTTCAGCGTCGCCACTTCTGGGAACTTGCCCTGGACATAGAACAAGTTATCGGCCAAGGCGCGGCGCAGTGTTTCAATCGACAATCCAGTGCGATCGTCTTCAACCTGTATGTTGGTACAGTTTGCTGTCACCATAGGGCTAGCTCCTTCGCGAGGTGTTGCTTACGCTTTGAGCCTCACCGTAAGAAAAAAGCGTGAGGAAGTTGTGACGCCAGCGCTCTAAGCCATACCGAAGACGCTCACCGCTGCCGTAGATCTGCCACCAGAAACCACTCCCCCGCCGGGTTGTGTTGGCCGACTACCGTCACTGCAGCGCCATCAGGCAGCTGCTGAAGCCGGGCGTTGACCCAGGGCACCAGAGTGATCAGCGTCACCAGCTTTGAATCGACGTCAGCGACTAAGCCATATTCTGGCACTTTGCGCTTTCGTAGCCATCCCCTCAGGGACACCGCTCGCGGCGATCGCAGTCCATATTCTGTAACATCAGGCCTACTGCTCTCAGGCCCATAGCCAGCGGCTGGGTCGTAGCGTTCGGGATGGTCCAACACATCCCGCTGCTGCTGCTGCCACTGGGGATCTTGGGGGACGCAGTTGAGCAATGGAATCACGGCGGCGGGCGCAGTCTGATCGGTCAATAGCGCCTCCTGCAGCGATCGCACCGGCAGGTCCCTTGGCTGACACCGCTGCCTACAGCACAGTGCCGCCGCCATCCCCGCTGCCTGGCCAATCCCCAAAACCACCGGCTGCAGGCGGGTGGCTCCGTTAGCAATATGGGATACCGAGATATTTTTCTCAGCCACCAGGAGACCATCCACATCCTGCGGCACAAGGGCGCGATAGGGAATAGCAAAGGGGGTGCCCACAGTGCGTCCGCCCCAGCGCATGGTTTTGCTGACCACAGGAAAAGCGTCCCCCCCATAGTGGTGATCGTTGGGGTAGTTGCCGATGGCCACAGCCTCAACGTCGCCGCTGGCGTCAACGGGCAGCGCCGCTGCTACTCCATCTGGCATTGGCAAAATATCCTGCTCACATATCGTCACCAGCCCCTGCAGCCGGCGGCTTTCGCGATAATAGGGCTGCAGGGCATAGGCTCCGCCGCCCAAGGTGCTAGCGGGGAAGCTATCGTCAGCCAGGCCATAGCGGCGTCCCAAACGGGTTTGAATGAAATGGGCAAACCCTTGGGTATGCCACAGCGCCTCTTGGCAATACTGCCGTCTGGCCGCCTCGGAGTGAATCAGCCGGTCTAGCCCCACGCCGTAGTCGTTCCCCTGCTGAGGCCAATTGATCATCAAGCGCCGCTGTGGCAGCTGACCATAGCTAAGGAACTGCCCACTGCCATAGCCCTGCCATGCGCCGGTAAAGCGCCCCTCATCGTACTGAGGCGGGGCGGGGATGTCAGGGGCGGTGGCATCCCCATAGTCCCGCATAATGGCCACCCAGGTGGGAGATTGAACCGGATGGCGCTGGGTGAGGGGCGTGGGACCAGGGGGGGCGCTGGGCTCCTGCCACTGGGAGTGCCATTCCCAGCCCCAGCGGTGCGGCACCGCCCCGAGGGCCAGCAGATCCCCTAGCTCTGTGGCATCAACGGTGACCCGAGCGCTGATAGAACCCCCCTCAAAGTCGACCCCCAAAATGCGATCGCCTTGCCGCCGTACGGTTTTGGGCTGCTGTCCGGCAATCCAGCGGAGGTTGGGCAGTGCCTTGACCCATTGGGCAAAAATGTCGGCCCCGGCGGCGGGGAGGTAGGTAAAGCAGCTCACCCAGCCGTTGCCAAGGGGCATTTGTTGCTCTAGCGCCCGCAGAAACGCTCCCCAGATGCCCGATTGTAGCGGCAGTAGCTCATTGCCGTCGGGAGCGCTGACTCCTGCAGCGGTGAGCATCCCCCCCAACCATGGTCCCTCACTTACCAAGATTGTGTCGGCCCCGGCGCGGGCGGCTTGCAGGGCAGCCGCTACTCCGCCCGTTCCCCCTCCCACTACAAGGACATCGGTGCTGAGATTTGGCATGATGTGACTATCTCCATGACTGTTCTCCCTGAGACCTGATTCCAGCTCAAATAACGTTATCCTGGAACCTGTTGACGCTGCGCTGCTGTTTCACACCTCATTGAACGCTTCCATCGCTGTTTGGGCTTTTATCTGTCTGCCCCTTTAGCCTGTCCCGGCCTATTCAAACCTCTTGACTCGACTTAGTCTAATGCAACGCCTATTGCTACTCCACAGCCGTTACGACTTTACTATCAGCGCCTTAGACTACGGCAAAGTTCTGGCCACCGTGCAGCCTGTCTGGCAGCGCTGGAATCTAGCCCTGATGGGTGGCGCAGTGGGTGTTGTGGGAGTGCTGTTACTCAATGGGGCCATGGCGGCGATCGCCCTTGTCAGCATTGGCGCTGCTCTGGGGGTGTATCTACGTCAGCTCGACCGGCTGCACGTTAGCTGGCTCCCGTGGCGTCGCTGGTGGCGACCGGCGAACCGCCCTCTGACCCTCGCACTGCTGAGCCTGGGCGGCGTTTTTCTCATCGGGATTGGCCTGCTGCAGCTGTGGCAGCGATCGCCCTGGCCAGGATTGATAACCCTGGTGCTGGTCCAAACTCTTCTGATGGCGATCGCGCTGCTGAGGTATGCCGTCCCCCCTCGCCCTGCCTCTCCGGTCACCCTAGCTCAGGGCAATGCCCCCAATCCTAGCCCTCCGGAATATGACGCCATTCTCACTGCCCTCGCCACAGACCACCCCGTCCAGCAGCTCGTCGCGATTCGTCAGGCTCTACGCTGGGCCAGCACCACGTCAGACGCCGCCGCCGTTGACGATATCGCCGACTGCCTGACCATGCTGCTGCGCCGCCAGCCCGACCCCTGCGTTCAGCGATCCCTACAGCGCGGCCTAGCTCAGATCAGACCGTTGTCAAGGGCTACTCAGCCCCAAAATGCGACAGCAGCGCTTCCAAGCAGTAGCGATGTCGAGACCTTCGTTGAGACCTTCAAAGAGTCCAGAAGCATCACTGCCGATATCACAGCCGCTTCCCAGCTGGTTCCCCAAGCCTTGCCCATCTCCGCTGATTAACGATGGATTCACTCGCAGGCACGTCTCTACAGTCAGGGAAATATACCTTAGACCATGCCCTAGGCGAAGGCGGATTTGGCGTGACGTTCAAGGCGACCCATCAGGTCTTGGGTCAGACCGTCGTGATCAAGACGCTCAATGCTTCGGTGCGGCGGCGGGCTGACTTCAGGCAACTTCAGCAGCAGTTTTTAGAGGAAGCCCGGCGACTGGCGCGCTGCGTCCACCCCAACATTGTGCGGGTCAGCGACTTCTTTGTAGAAGCGGATATTCCCTACATGGTGATGGATTACATTCCGGGGCGAACCCTGGATGCATTGGTGTTGCCCAACTCACCTTTGGACGAAAATATCGCGATTGACTACATTCGTCAGGTGGGCGCTGCTCTGAGGGTGGTGCATCGCAATGCCCTGCTGCACCGCGACGTCAAGCCGCAGAACATCATTTTGCGCGATGGCACCCAAGAGGTGATTCTGATTGACTTTGGCATTGCCCGAGAGTTTAGGCTGGGCCAGCAGCAGACCCACACGAGCGCCCTCTCTGAAGGATATGCCCCCATTGAGCAGTATCTGACCCAGGCTCCCCGAACGCCAGCGACAGACGTTTACGGCCTAGCCGCAACCCTCTACACCCTACTAACGGCAACGGTGCCCATTGCAGCTGTGTTGCGCGATCGCCAGCGGTTGGCCGAACCCCAGGATTTGAGATCCCACCTCAGCGCAGCGGTAAATCAGGCCGTGATGCGAGGGATGGCCACTGAAGCCCATCTGCGTCCCCCGACAGTGGAACAGTGGCTTGATCTGCTGCCGTCATCATCGGCACGGGGGGGACGAACCGGCAAAACCATCGCGGTGAGCCCTGGCTCTCAACCTTCGCCACCTCCCCCAACAACCCTTGACCCACCGCAGCAACGCCCCGCTCGCGATCGCCCTCCAAGGAACAGAGATTCCACGGCACCGACCGTCGCTGTGGCCCCACGGCAGCCGACCCAGTTTCGCAATCGGACCCAAGCCCAAAATCCCGCTCAACCCCGTCAAAATACTGCGTCCGCGACAGAGGTTGTGCCCAGAGCGTCTGCTGAAGCCCATGCGGACCGGCCTCGGCGTCAGCGGTCTTGCCTCGGCTGCATTTTGCTTCCCCTTGTTATGACAGCCTCTGTTGCGGTGGCGGGAATGGGAGCGCTGTGGTGGCGATCGCGGCAGCAGCCCATATCGCCGAATCCTACGGTAGAGCTGCCGACGGAAGAGGTGCCAGGAGATCTGTCCGATGATGATATCTCAGAGCCGCCGCCAGAAGACCCCCTAGAGGAAGAGCCACCAGAGCAAGACCCCAGGGCAGACGCTGAGGACGGTGTTTCCATCAGAATTCCTCCCCTGCGTCTGCCCCGTCTGCCCCGTCCGGGATCTGACCGGGAGCCGGANCAAGACAATGGCCAGAGCGGGAGCCAGAGCGGGAGCCAGAGCGGGAGCCAAGAGCCGGAGCTCTGATGGCAGTAGCGAGGGGGGAGAAACGGGCGCTCCGTC
>JGI12210J13797_10605344_pt1 | contig 17400 bp, 19 predicted proteins | sample ElkSlonscriptome_3_FD_13797 | JGI IMG/M metagenome (IMG submission 13797)
TCATACTCTTCTCACAAAAGAAAACAGGGTAGCCCGCTTTGCTTAGCCGGACAAACAAAAAGCCCCCGCATGAAGCGGGGACTGCCGGGTAAAACTGCCAATATCTGGCGCCTCCATACAACTGCAAGCCAGCGCATAGCGCAGAGATTCTACTCTTCCAGGTTAATGACCACGAAACGCGAGCTGCGCCCAGCGTTGACAAGGAAAAGAATGCGCCTGCCATCCGATTCCGAAAGCACGTCAATGAAATCGTCCACATTATCAACCGACTTGCGGTCCACACTGGTGATGACCTGTCCCGGCTGGAGGCCTGCCCGCCAGGCGGGGCTATTTTGATCGACTTGCGTAATCAGCACGCCGGGTTCACTTTGCCAGCCTTGTCGCCGTCCGGTTTCGCCATCGGTGTCATCCACCGAAATGCCAATTTTATCCAGCAGGTCCGGGTTGGCGTACATTTCACCCCCCATCGCCTTGGTGATGGCGGAGATGTTCTTATATTTCCCGTTGCGGAAAATTCTAAGCTTAACCTTGGTGTTGGGCGGCGTGGCCGCAACGCGATTCCGGAAGGCTGCGGTTTTACCGACGGCCTTGCCGTCCAGCTCGACCACGATGTCGCCCTCTTTCAAACCAGCCTCCTTGGCGGCAGAGTCCTCCATGACCTGCGAAATGAGGATGCCTGCCTTTTCCTTAAGCCCAAAACTCTTGGCTAAATCCTCGTCCACATCCTGGATGTATACGCCTAGCACACTGCGGGAAATCTTGCCGTGCTCGATCAACTGGTCCTTGATCTGGATGGCCTGGTTGACGGGAATCGCGAAACCGATGCCCATGTAGCCACCGCTCCTGGTGAAAATGGCCGTATTGATGCCGACGACCTTGCCGTCGATATCCAGCAAGGGTCCGCCGGAGTTGCCTGGATTGATGGCGGCGTCGGTCTGGATAAAGTTTCCGTATTCCGCAATTCCAACTTCGCTGCGCCCCATGGCACTGACAATGCCGGCCGTCACGGTTTGGGAAAGGCCAAAAGGATTACCGGCCGCCAGCACCCATTCGCCCACTTCCAACTCATCGGAATCGCCCAATTCCAGGAACGGCAGCTCATGGGGATCCTCGATCTTGATGAGTGCCACTTCTGTTTTCGGGTCTGAGCCGATCACCTTGGCGGAAAACTTGCGTTCGTCGGCGAGAGTCACCGTGATGCGGTCGGCATCCTGCACCACATGGTTGTTGGTTAAGATGTAACCATCCTTCGAAATAATGAAGCCGGTGCCCTGCCCGCCCTGACTGTACCGCTTCGGTTCGCGCTCCTCTGGAATGCCCAGGTAACCGCGGCGTCCCCAGTTGTCTCGGAAGGGTTGGTAGCGGTAGCCATACTGCGGCACCTCGACCACCGTTTCCACATCGATGAAAACCACAGCGGGAAGCGCCTGCTTGGCAATCTCGGCAAACGCATTCCCCGTCTGGCGCAACACATCGATTTTTTCTTCTTCGCCCGCCCCGGCCTGTAAAGCAAGACCCACGGCAACGGCGGCAATTACGTTTATCATTTTCATTATTCTTCTCCTGATTCGCCTTCCTCTGAAGGTTTATCCTTCTCCTTCACCAACTTGTCGCGGGTGATCAAGAAATCGTTGGCTTCGTAGGCGCTCACAACATATGTCCAGCCGTTGAACTTTTCGGGCACATCGCCGGAGAGGCGGATGTAGCGGCCATTGTCGGTTTCGCCGCCCAGTGTGACCGTATAGGACATGTTGGTCGTCGAGGCCGTATAGACAACGGCGTTGGTGAAGCCGAGATCGGCATCGGTCCTGGCCGGATCGGCTACGGTGGTACAATTGAGGTATTGCAACGCCATGCGCAGCTTGTTGGCTTCCGAAGATTGGAACTCCTCGGTCTCCTCGTCGAGGTCTGCCAGAGTCCATGTATTGCTGACCGAATTCAGCTCCACATCACCCGCTTTAACGGAGACGATATCGGAAGATGGTACGTTGATCAGCTCGGTATCGATCCAGTCGTCCGCTTCCTCTGCAAAAGGACGGAAGTCGTAATCGACCAGATAGATATCATCCGCCCCGGCCTTTCGGACAAAGTGCTGGTTTGCCCACCCTGCTGTACTGGAGGCATCGCGCCGTGCGCCGACCTCCAATTTAACCATTTCCTTCCCGCCGGTCTTCAGGACAATGGCCTTGGCTTTATCCAGCCCAAACTCGGACACATCCACATTCGCCGAACGAACCGGGCTGCCCATCTTCACTTCCGAAGAGGCACGCAGGGCATCGGCCAATTTATTAAAGTTGGCAGGATAGTTGAACCGAGATTTTACCACCCACTTGCCATCCTCCTTGACCAGCGAAACGCTGTTTGAGCCCTCCGCGATGGCTAAGCCATCAACAGTGTTAAGATCCAGCCCCTTCAATAGGGTTGCAGCGGTTTTGTCCATGTCCGTCCGGTGCTTCTTGCCGCGCTTGTTCTGCATGAGGACGATGCCCGACAGCACCACCAGCACAATCACCATTCCGATTAGTTTTTTTCCAGTCATCGCAATTCTCCTTTAACGTGTTTTCCTGATCCAGAGTCCGCGAGCGATACCAAAGATGGCGACGAGGATCGGGATTCCCACAATATTCATCGCCTTGAGGCGCACGCCGAGCGATTCGATCTCGCGACGCAGATTCTTGCGCACCTCCTTGAGCGACTGCTGGGTCTCGAACACCTGTTCGCGGAACTTCTTGAGTTCGGCCTCCTGCTCCGTACTGAGGAACATTTGCTGGCCGTCGTCGCGCGTCTGTTGGAGCTGCGACAGCTTGGTCTGCGTGGCTTGCAGTTTTGCATTGAGCCGCTGCTCCTCGGCCTGCCACTTGAAAGCGGCTTCTTTTTCCATTTCGATCACGCGGTCGAACGGGCGATCGAACGAGTTACGGCTGCGCAGGCCAATCAGTACCTCGCTACCACACAGTTGCTCAACCATATTGACGGCAAACGTCAGGTTGTCGTTGCGCGGTTGTACGATGGTTTGCCCCATGAAGTTCATGCTATCGGTAGCAATGCGGTCGGCCAGCATATCAACATCTGAAACGAGAATCACAACACCGGGTTTTTCGGCCTCTTTGAGTCCTCCATCCCTGTCCGGAAAGGCGGTCCTGAAGCTGCCGGTCAGACGCAGGGCCAACGGCACGCGCTTCTTGGTCGCCGGAATATCAATCCGGCCGGAGCGGGCGGCCATGGTACTGGCGGTAAAGCCATCGTCGGCCGTGAAGAGCAGTTCGGCTACCTCAACCCCATTGCTTGCGGTCACTTCGAATGCACCGGCGAAAGGCATCATCATTTCGTTGAGCGAGCCGGTGGCAATGTCATCGCGATTGATGTGCGCATCGCGCAATGACAGCCAGGTGGCATTGCGCCGAGCACGGCCGCCACCCGCATTGAGCAGGCTCGCCGCCGACTCATCGGCCGCCAGTTGCCCCGAAAGCATTTCAATACCCCAGGCGGAGGTCAAGCGGTTGAGGTCGGACTCCCCTTGCGGAGGCGGCATGCCCATTTGCATCTGTTGCGGGTTGGCGTTCTCCTGTGCGGTGATACTCATCGGGTCGGTGAATGCAAGCAGATGTCCACCGCGCAGCACGAACTGGTCGATAGCATAGAGCGTGTCGTCGGAAATGCCCGCCGGATGGATAACCACCAACGTGTCAATATCCGCCGCAATGTTGGTGGCGGTCATATCGATTTCCTCGACATCGTATTGTCGCTCGATCTCGGATACCACCGCCCACTTTCTCGAACCACCACCCTGCTGCATCATATAGGAGTTCGACGGCATGGAACCATTCACCGGCAGCGCACTCATAATGCCGACTTTGGCCGACTTTTCCGAAGAGACTTCGGAGACCATGCGGGTCAGCAAATATTCCAGCCGCGGCTCTGCACTCTGTGCAAGCATAGGGATGGCTGCTTCGCGGTTGCCGGAGACGGCAACAATACCGAAATAGAGGCCGCCGCCCATGCCGAACATGTCGAGCGCCTGACTCTGCAAGCCGTAACGTTGCGCCCATTCCTCCTCGTCGGAATCGGGCTTCGGATCGAATTCCTCGACCACGAGGTAGCCACCGGATCTCGACTCGTATTCCTTCAGCAGATCGCGCACGCGCGCCGCAAAGTTTTTCATCGGCACCGGCAGCCGATCGTTGCTATTGGAAAAGTAGAACTTCAGCGTCACGTCACGATCGAGCTCACCGAGCAGTTGCTTGGTTCCATCGGAGAGCGTGTAGAGCTTATCCTCCGTCACGTCGGCGCGCATTCGCATCGGGCGCAACACCGCATTGAAGGCGATCAATATACCCAGCAAAAGCAACACGCCCGCCAGGCCGGTCATTTTTTTCATTTGGTTCATTTTAAAAATCCTCCTGGTTAGCGGCCGACTTTATTTTTCAGGACAACCTGCGTGGCAAAGAGCATGAAGATCATCACCGATGCAAAATAGACGAGGTCGCGAACGTCGATAACCCCGCGTTGCAACGCCTCGTAGTGCGGCATGAAACTGAATGAGGCAACGCCGTCGACCAGCCACATAGGTGCCCAGCGCGACAGAAGATCAGTCACCGGCGGATAGCCTGCCAGGATCAAAAACAGGCCAATCACAACGGCGAGAATAAAGCTGATCACCTGATTACGTGTCAGGGCGGAAGTGAACATCCCGGCGGCGACATACGCGCCGGCCAAGAGGCCGCTGCCGATATAGCCGGAAACAATTGCGCCCATGTCCGGAGAACCGAGGTAGGAAGCCGTCATCGGCACAGGAAAGGTCAGCAACAACGCCAACAGCATAAAGAGCCAGGCAGCGGCAAACTTACCGAGCAAGGCCTGCAACGGCGTTACAGAAACCGTGAAGAGCAGCTCGATGGTGCCCGAGCGCCGCTCCTCCGCCCACAGGCGCATGGCGACCGCCGGGACAAGAATCATATAGAGCCACGGATGCCACGTGAAAAATCCGTTCAGGCTCGCCTGCCCCGCCTCGAAAAACTGCGCGAGCGAGAAGGTAAAGAACCCGGCCAACATTAAAAAGATGATAATGAAGACATAGGCTACCGGCGAATCGAAATAGGCGCGCCATTCGCGCTTGGCGACGGCGAGGACGTGCGAGGTTGCTTCATTCATTACGCCACCTCCTTCTTCTTCGTGTCTTCGGTAGTGGTGATCTTGCGGAAAACCTCATCCAACCGGCCTTCGTCCACCTTGATATCGGAAACCTTCCATTTGTTTTGCTGGGCGGTGTCGAGCACATCGGCGGCAATGGACTTGCCGGCCTTCGGGAAGGCGACGATTTTGCCGTCCTCCAATGCCTGGACTTCCTTGACGCTCGGCAGCTGGTCCAGCTTATTGGCAATGCCCTCCCCTTCGGCGGAAAGAGTGACGGCGTTGTACTGGCTGCTTCGCGCCTTGAGTGCAGCGGGGGTGTCGTCGGCAACCACCTTACCAGAACTGATAATAATGGCGCGGGTGCAGATGGCTTCAACTTCTTCAAGAACGTGGGTTGAGAGCATAACGACGCGCTCCGAGGCCATCTCGCGAATCATGTCGCGCACGACCTGCTTCTGGTTGGGATCGAGCCCTTCGGTCGGTTCATCAAGCAGGAGGATGTCAGGATCGTGCAACAGCGTCTGCGCAAGACAAGTGCGCTGGCGGTAGCCTTTCGACAGGGTATCGATCGTCTGGTTACGCACGGGTTGCAGGAAGCAACGCTCGATAGCGCGATCGACCCGGCTGTTGCGCTCGGTGCCGCTGAAGCCGCGCACTTCGGCAAGGAAGCGCAGGAAACCGGATACGGTCATGTCCTCGTAGAGCGGCGTGGTTTCGGGCATGTAGCCAATACTCTTCTGTGCGGCGACGGGGTCGTTGGCAACATTGATGCCCCTGACGTGTATATTGCCTCCGGTGGGCGGCAGGAATCCAGCCACCATGCGAATCGTAGTGGTTTTTCCGGCGCCGTTAGGCCCTAGGAAACCCAATACGGTTCCCTTCTCGACTTCGAACGACACGCCATCAACTGCGCGCCGTTTCCCGAAGTCCTTGACCAAATCAACTGCTTTGATCATATGCTCTTCTCCTTGTTAATTTGATTTCTTCTTGATCAGCGTCGAAAACCATGCACTCACCGGCCTTTCCGGAGTCTTTCACAATCATTACAAGGCGGTAATGTTTTGGCATTGCATTGACCCCACATCTGGATTCGCCGGTTTCAGAATGCTAGGCCGCAATCCGTTTTGCCCCGCGGCGACGCATCCGTTTTTCCCTTTTCTCAAGCTGTCGTTCGATCTCGTCAAAAGCCAGCCGTACGGCAATGTACAAATAATCATGTGTCCCGCTCTTTTCTTCAGCATGTGCCACGAAGGTTCGTTTGGCAGGCACAGTGAGACGAATGGACACCTTGAAGATATTGCCCCTGTGACGGTGGTGCATCTCATCGATCACGACTTGGCAGCGGCTACAGGCTAGGTCGAAGCGGCGAAGCCGCTCAGCCTGTTGCCGTACAAGCTGCTTAATCTCGATGGATTTTGGCATATGGCGGAACTGCACCTGCAGAGCCATGGAACTCATGTTCTTCATTTTCATTCGATTACTCCTTTCCTATTGACGTTAGCTTTCCCATCCTGAGAAATCCTCTGCCTTAATCACCAGCCCGTTCAGTTTGCCCTCGTTTTCGACGAAGGGATCGACCTTCCGCTTCAATTCATCGAAGTCCGACTTTTGAATTGGGATTATCGGATGCATATGAAGCAGTCGCTTTTCTTCGTGCAGTGGACAGGCAATTATACCTTCCCCCTTTCTGTTTCGCTTCGTTCTTCGCGCAGCCAGTCCCATGCCCGTTCGATCTCCCCGGCATCGAAGTATTTCACTGTTGCCCGGGTGAAAGGCTTACAGACCTTGGCCATCCATTTCTCCCACTTGCGGTCGCCCACCAGCGCGACTTTTTCGATGTCAGCGTAGTGTTTCGCGCCAAACGCCATGTCGTCCCACGCGGCATGGATGTCCCAACCATGGAATTCGTAGAAGTGGGCGAGAAGACGCAACTTCCCTTCCCGTGCGATCACATCCTCCATCTGAGGTACGAAGGTCTTGTAGTCTTCGTCGTGCAATTTACCGCTCAGTGACATACCAAGCATCCCGCCCGAACTTTCTTTGAGTATCTCTATCATGACCTGCATCCTTTCTTGTTTGATTGCTGCACTTGATTAGCCAGGCCGTCAGCGACCATGCTGTGCGGCGCTGATTCCCTTCCCACCAGCTGGGATCCTTCCGAAATGGATGTTCGTGTTGTAGAAGAGACACACGCCCATCGGCCATGCGGCCGGAAACAACGGCTCCCGACAAGCTGCGTTCCTTCGGGTTATTGCTGGAAATCATTTTGATCACCTTTCCCCCACGAGGAACCGGGCGGAGAAGACCCGCCCGGTGCATGAGCCTGTTTTATTTGATTTGAATCTTCCGCGCCTCCTGGTCTTTCATGGCTTTCGGAAGAGTAATGGTCAGTACGCCGGCGTTGTATTCCGCCGTCACATCGTCGGCCTTAATGCTTTTGGGAAGCATCACTTCGCGGCTGAACGAATTTAGGTTGCGTTCCTGCAGAATGACCTTTTCATCTTCTTTCTTTTGCTGGCTCTGCTGCCGTTCGCCACTGACCGTTAGAACATGGTCCTTGACCTCGATCGCAATGTCGGACTTTTTCAGTCCGGGCAGATCCATCTGAACCACATAGGCATCGGGCTTTTCGCGCAGATCCATCGCCTGTTGCAGCAGCTCCTGATCGAACACGGCATCGAATTCAGGGAATCCAACGTAGGGATTCAGGGTGCTACCGAACAACCGGTCCATTTCCTGCTGAAGGTTGAACAGGTCGCGGAACGGATCAGGCCTTTGCATCAGTTCCGGCGCCTTCTGTTCCTGCTTTGCCGGTTCATCCTTCTTCAACTGGATCTTGCCGTCTTGCTTCCCTGCCCATGCCATGCCGCCGCCAAGCAGCACGAGCACCGCAATCGTTCCTATGACGATTTCTCGTTGTACCGCTTTGTCACTAATCGTTTTCATTTGATACCTCCTTGGTTGCGTTATTTGTCCAGTTCGATTCCATATCTTCTGTTTCCTATTTCATCGACCACCTCCTTCCGGTTCAGTGTTCGTCTGTAATAGACCCCGCCACCCTTTCGACGGGCTTTCCCAAACATTACAAAGCCGTAATTGTTTCCCGGTTGACAAAACACCCCCCGCCCGATTAGCTCTAATGTGTATTTCGAAAAAGATGCCAGGAGCCGCCCATGCGCATTTTAATTATTGAAGACGATCCAAAAATCGCCTCCTTCCTCAAGAAGGGGTTCAAAGAAGTTGGCTACGCCGCCGACATTGCCGAAAATGGTGAGGACGGACTGGCGATGACGCGGCAGGATGTCTACGACGCGATCGTCGCCGATCTGATGCTGCCAAAGCTCGACGGTCTCGGCATGATCGAACGCATGCGCGCCGAGGGCACCGACACCCCGGTCATTATCCTCAGTGCCAAGCGCTCGGTGGACGATCGCATCCGCGGCCTGCAGGCCGGGGGCGACGATTACATGGTCAAGCCCTTCTCCTTCTCGGAACTGCTGGTTCGCGTCCAGACCCTGCTACGGCGCTCTCGACGCACTCCCCAGGCGACGGTTCTGCAAGCCGGCGGGCTGCGCTTGAACCTGACCGAGCGAAAGGCAGAACGAAACGGAGAGCCCATCGAGCTGCAACCCCGCGAGTTTGCCCTGCTCGAATACCTTATGCGCAACCCGGGGCGCGTAGTAACCAAGACCGCCATCCTCGAACATATTTACGACTATAGCTTCGATCCGCAAACCAATGTGGTGGATGTGCTGGTCTGCCGCCTGCGCAACCGGATCGACAAGCAGTTCGATCAAAAAATGATCCAGACCGTACGGGGGGTTGGCTATGTCCTCAAAGCCGACTGAACCGCGCCGTTCGCCCCTCGCCTTTCGACTCGCACTGCTCTACACCGTCTTTCTCGCCGTATCATTCACCGTGCTCTTCACGGTGATCTACCAACTGGTCGACCGCATTATGCAACAACGTGATCGCGATGTGATCCAGGCTCAGGTTGAAAAATTCAGCACGCTCTACCGACATGGCGGAGAATCGGCGTTGGCCAACTATTTCAGCCAACCGGTCACCCAGACAGAACCGGTGTTCGTGCGCATTGTCGACCGCTACAACCAGGTTCGCTTCATCACCGTCTCGCACCCACTTTGGAATCTGCTTGACCACAAGATGCGAAAGGCCGGCGACATCCACGGAAAATCGCGTTGGGACATGCTTGCCGAAGAAGAAGCGGATGGCAGCTGGATGGTCGGGACGCAGCCGCTCAGCGGAGGATATTATTTGCAGGTCGGCCACAGCAATGCGGCCGGCCGGGTTGTCATGACTCACCTGCGACGCACCGGACTTCGCATTCTATTTCCCGCCCTGCTGATCAGTCTGCTGGGCGGGTGGCTGATTTCGCGCAGCGCGCTCTCCCCCTTGCGTGCACTAGTGGATACCGCCGAGCATATCGTGGTCACCGGCGATCAAAAACGGCGAGTCCCGGCGCAAAGGCAACGGGGCGAACTGGCAGTTTTGGGAGCCCTCTTCAACAAGGTGCTCGACCAGAATGAAAAACTGGTGAAAGGCTCGCGTGAAGCACTCGATAATGTCGCCCACGATCTGCGCACCCCGATGACCCACCTGCGCAACTCAGCTGAGCACGCCCTGCAGGCCGAACCCGACCTGCGGGTGCAGCGCGAGGCGCTGGCCGACTGCATGGAGGAATCAGACCGCATCCTGCAACTGCTTAACGCGCTGATGGATCTGGCCGAAGCGCGGGCGGGCGGTATGGCGCTCGCCCCGGAATCCTTCTCCCTGCGCGAGCTAGCCGACGAGGTGATCGAACTTTACTCGATCGTGGCCGAGGAACGAAACATTGCGTTGCGCAACAACGTGCCCACCTACCTGACCGTCGAAGCCGACCGGATGCGGATGCGGCAATGCATGGCCAACCTCATCGACAACGCCCTGAAATACAGCGAAGCCAACACGACGGTGACCCTTGGCGGAAGCTCATCCGAAAAAGAAGTGGTACTACGGGTCGAAGACCAGGGGTGCGGTATCGACGAAGGGGATATGGAAAAAATATGGAATCGGCTCTACCGCGCCGAACCCAGCCGGGGCACGCCGGGACTCGGACTGGGACTCAGCATGGTATGGGCCATTGCCGAGGCGCACGGAGGAACCGTACAGGTCGATAGCCGTTTGGGCGAAGGCTCCACCTTTTGTCTGATCCTACCGCGCCATGTGCCGGCCGGCGGCACGCCGCTCAACGGATGAGGATGCCGCGCACCAGCCAAATGGCAATGATGAGGAAGAGCGGGCTGATATCGATGGCTGTTCCGCCGAATACCGGCGCGCGTATCCACCGGCGAAGCGGGACAAGCACGGGCTCGTAGGCGCAAGTCAGCCACCGCCGCAGAGCATAGGCCGCCGGGTGCAGTATCCACGAACAAAGTACGTAGAGAATCAAACCGAATTCGTACAGCCCCAAAATAGAATCAAGCAATCGTAATAGAGACACGACATATCCTCCTGCTAGTTTCCTTTTCGCCCGTCCAGCCTGGCCAACTGTTCGTATAGTTGTTTTTCCTCGAGGGTCGGATTGCAAGGCACGACAACCTTGGCCACGGCATAGAGATCGCCCCGACCCCCGCCGGGCTTCTTGAGTCCCTTTCCGCTTAACCGAAACTTGCGACCGGGTTGCGTACCGGGCGGAATATTCAGCGAAGCACGTGCATCCACCAACTGCAACGCCACCTTGTCCCCCAACACGGCCTGGTGCGGAGCGAGTTCCACCTCCATCCAGAGATCTGCTCCATCAACCGTGAAACGCGGGTGTGGAGCAATTGAAATCCGGACCAAAAGATCGCCGGTATGTCCCTGATTCCGCAAACGCAGTTTTGCACCATCGCGGGTACCGGGCGGAATTTTAAGATCGTAGGTTTTCGGGGTGACGCCGTCAGCAGCATAGACCTTGATGCGTTTGGTTCCACCGCGAAATGCTTCTTCGAGCGATACCGTAAGCTCGACTTCATCGTGGGTACGGCGCTGCGGACGCGGCCCGAACTTTTCCGAAGATTGGAAACCGGTATGACCGCCCATCATATTTCCGAAAATGGATTCGAAGAAATCGCTGAACCCGCCACCGCCAAATTTGAAACCGTTCGCACCGCCCTGACCACCAAAGTCAAACTGCACATTCTCCCATCCTGGCGGAGGCGTGAACTCCTGCCCCTGCTGCCAGTTGGCGCCGAGCTGGTCATAGCGCTTTCGTTTTTCAGGATCGCCGAGCACTTCGTAGGCCTCGGAGATTTCCTGAAAGCGCGTCTGCGCCCCCGGCTCTTTATTCACGTCCGGATGGAATTCTCGCGCAAGCTTGCGATAAGCCTTTTTGATGGCGGCATCGCTGGAATTGCGTTCAACACCCAACAATTCATAATAATCTTTGTATTTTACACTCACGTATTCATTCCAATGAAGTTCCGGTTTCCAATGGTTGGAAACCGGAACGCATCATCTAGTCAGCACTTACCGTAATACGCCTTCGGTCGAGCTTCAGCTGATTGGTCTTAGGCAGCCGGAGTGTCAGAACACCCCTTTTAAATTTTGTCGCCGCTTTTTCACCATCGACCTGCACCGGCAAATGGATAGACCGACTGACCCCACCGTAATGCACTTCCGAAATATGATAATTCCGTTTTCGCCTTTCACTGCTTTCTTTACGAATCGCCCGAATGGTCAGCACATCCTCATCGAGGGCGATCTGAATGTCTTCTTTATTCATGCCCGGCAGTTCCGCGCGGACGCGCACTTCCCGATCCGTTTCATAGAGCTCGATACCGAAGTCCTGCTCCATGACCGGTTCCCGTTTCTGGAACCGGCCATAATAGGCACTCATCAACCCATCAAGCTCCCGGGACAACTGCGCAAACGGATCAGCTTCATGTTCGCGGGAACTGCGCATCGATCGTTTACGAAAAGGAATCAATGCGTCTTTCATCTCGTTTTATCCTCCTTGCATTATGCTCCGGTTGTAATTTCAATTTTGCGCGGTTTGGCCTGTTCGGCTTTGGGCAGCTCCAGATCCAGAACGCCGTTGCGCAAATGCGCCTTGATATTTTCACGATCGATCAACTGGGGAATCGTGAATTTTCGGCGAAATACGCCGGTTTCATATTCTCCCATAATCAGATCCATGCCCTCCGGCTTGATTTCGCTCTGTTTGGCAGACACCTCAAGCTCCGAATTATCCAACCGGATATCGACATCCTCTCGGGTAACCCCCGGCATATCGAACCGAATCAGAATGGCATCATCCTTCTCATGAATGTCCGCAGCCGGAACATACTCTTTTCCGGTGCGGGTCATTTCAGATTGCTCCACTTTCTGCACAGCGTTTTCTTTTCTATCCTTCATAACGTCCACCTCCTTAGGATGCTTTGATCTGAATACGTTTCGGTTTGGTTGCTGCATGGCGCGGCATGTGAACATGCAGCACACCATTTTCGTACTTCGCCGTCACCTGATCGTTTTCGACCGTATACGGCAAACGGATGGTTCGGACAAACGTGCCCGATTCGCGTTCGGCGCGATGGCATACGGAATCCTCGGCCGGTTTATCACCGTGGCGGTCGCCTTTAATCGTTAACTGGTTGTTAACCACGTTCACATCCAGATCTTCGGGGTTAAGGCCGGGAAGCTCCGCCGTGACCACCACCTGATCTTCATTGCCCCACACATTCAGCGCCGGGAAACGGGACATGGCAGTGCCGTTTTCGTAACCGCTGAAAAAGCGGTTCATTTCCCTTTGAAGGGAACGGAGCTCGTCAAATGGGCTCCATGCTCTGGGATCATTCCAATACATTTTGCACTCCTTTCGCTTTTGATTATCGCCCCGCATATTTTGCGGAAGCCTTGCTTACACCCGTGCCTTAATCAAAAACCGTGCCAGCTGCAAAATGGCCGAATATATTAGAAAACTCCCAAATCCAAGATCATACCCTGTGAAAAAACGGGACAGAACCCCTTCACACCTGAGTCAAATTTTCACACCTCTATGCACAAAAAAAGGCCCCGCCGAAGCGGGACCTTTCATCCATCTGTTCGAATCAATTAGACTTCGAGCAGTTCGTCGTAGCTCGGCAACGGCCAGAGTTCGGACGGAACAATAGCTTCGAGTGCATCGATGGTTTCGCGCAGTGCGCCCATCGCTTCGATCTGTGCCGCCGGACCTTCAGCCGCTTCCAGTGCTTTAACACCGGCAACCGCTTTTTCAGTCAGCGAAGACATTTCTTCCGTGATGCCCGCAACCGCAGGAACGGATGCATATTCATTGATGGCCATAACGGCCGCCGGAATCAGCATCGTTTTAGCGATATCCGCTGCAGTTTCGGCCTCGATCTCAATCAGCGTTTCGTAAGTCTCTGCATAGATGTTATAGCGGGACTCAAGCTCTTCATTCGACAGTACGCCGTATTTGGAGAAGAGATCTTTCGCTTTCTGCGTCTGTAGAACCGGCAGCGCGTCGGCTGTCGTTACCAAGTTGGGCAGACCGCGTTCTTCAGTCGCTTCCTTGATCCACTCATCGGTGTATCCATCACCGTTATACAGAATACGCTTGTGCTCTTTGATGACCGCAGCGAGGACGTCCTGCAGGGCAGCATTGAATTCTTTACCTCCCTCAACAGCAGCTTCAACTTCCGTGCAGATGTAGTCGAAGGCTTCAGCAACGATAGTGTTCAGCACAATGTTTGCACCGGCCGGGCTCTGGTTGGAACCTACCGCACGGAACTCAAAGCGGTTCCCAACAAACGCGAACGGCGAAGTACGGTTACGGTCGGTGTTGCCACGCGGCAACTTCGGCAGTGAATCAACACCGAGGTGAATGTGTCCACCGTCCTTGGATGCACTCGCGCCACCCGCTTCAATCTGCTCGATAATGTCGGTGAGCTGGTCGCCGAGGAATACGGACACAACCGCCGGAGGTGCTTCATTGGCACCCAGACGATGGTCATTGCCCGCCGTTGCAACAGAAGCACGAAGCAGGTCGGCATGAGTGTCAACCGCTTTCATCAAAGCAACCACGATGGTCATGAACTTGGCATTTTCATGCGGGCTATCGCCCGGCTTCAGCCAGTTCTTTCCATCCGGGCCAGCCAGGGCCCAGTTATTATGCTTACCCGAACCGTTCACGGCCGCGAACGGCTTTTCATGCAGTAGGCAGGCAAACCCATGCTTTTCAGCTGTGACCTGCAACACTTCCATGGTGATCATGTTGTGATCAACGGCAATGTTGAGCGTTTCAAATACCGGAGCAATTTCGAACTGAGCCGGGCATACTTCGTTATGACGGGTTTTGGCCGGCACACCGTACTGCCAGAGCACGGCATCGAGTTCAGCCATGAAAGCAGCAACGCGCGGCTTGATGGCACCGAAGTAGTGGTCGTCGAGCTGCTGATGTTTGGTGGCCCCTTTTCCGAAGAGCGTACGACCGGTACGAAGCAGGTCAGGACGTTCAGCAACCAGATCCAGATCGATCAGGAAATATTCCTGCTCACCGCCGAGTGTGGCCTGCGCCATTTTATCGCCGCAATCAATACCAAAGAGCTTACCGAGACGAATCGTCTGATCGGAAAGCACCTTCATCGAACGTAGCAACGGGGTCTTCTTGTCAAGCGCTTCACCGTTGTAACCGCAGAATACAGTGGGAACACAAAGAGTAGCCGCGCCAACAGAATCATATTTAATGAACGCCGGGCTGGACGGATCCCAACCGGTGTAACCGCGGGCTTCGAAAGTGGCACGCAACCCGCCGGATGGGAACGACGAGGCATCGGGCTCGCCCTGAATCAGTTCATCGCCGGAAAAACTGGTGACCACGCCGCCTTTAAAATCAGGAAAAATAAAAGAGTCGTGTTTTTCGGCCGTAGAACCGGTGAGCGGTTGGAACCAGTGCGTATAGTGTGTTGCACCCTTTTCCATGGCCCATTCCATCATCGCTTCTGCAACTTCGTCAGCGATGGACGGATCCAGCGCAGAGCCGGAGTCGATGGTCTTTTTCAGCGATTCAAAAGTCGGAGCCGACAGGCGGGCCTCCATGACCGGCAGGCCGAATACGAGATCGCCGAACGCTTCGATATTATTACTCATGTTATCTCCTTAATAATTAAATCACCGCCGGCAACCGGCGGCAATGCACCCTACTCTTCAATAAGTCCAGGCTTCCAGGCTTTGGAAAACCGGATCTGACTCAATCAGATGTTAAAAATAAGCGAATACGTGTGAGCATGTAGTGTACCAAACAAGTGACAGCTCCCTATCTTGCTATGAACCAAATTGTTACAAAATTTTCCGATATATGAAGCGCGCTTTTAATGATACAAATATGTATGCAGTTATTTTTTATCGATACATAAATGGCCTATTAAGAGCCCCCTGTTTATTTCCCTTGCCGTGCAGTGAGTTCCGAAATTTCAGCTTCCAGTTTTTTCACCTTTTCCTTGAGCTTCGGCAGCGTAACGGTTCCGGCAATCACCTTTTTCGCCTGAAGGTGAGTCATGGCCGGCGAACCAATGACGAAATCTTTCGGGGGCACATCACGCATCACGCCTGCCTGAGCACCGACGATTGCGCCGTCGCCCACCTCCAGATGACCGGCAAGTCCGGCCTGCCCCGCGAGAATCACCCTGGATCCGATCGTGCTGCTGCCCGAAATACCCACCTGACCGCACATGACCGAGTGTTCGCCGACCACCACATTATGCGCAACCTGAACCAGATTATCGATTTTGGTTCCTTTCCCAATGCGGGTTTTACCGAAACGCGCGCGGTCAATGGCCACATTCGCACCGAGCTCTACATCGTCTTCGATCACGACTTTTCCAATCTGTGGAATTTTTGTGCGCGATCCATCCTCCTGTACCGCATAGCCAAATCCATCGGAGCCGACAACTGTACCATTATGAATGATGACGTTATGGCCAACCTCTGTAAATTCACGCAACGAAACCAGCGGGTAAAAATGACAGTTTGCTCCGATGGTGGATTTATATCCGATCACGCAGTTCGCCTCGATCACTGTATGATCGCCAATCACCACGCCGTCCTCAATCACCACATTTGCCCCAAGCGAAATCCCCTCGCCCAGCACGGCACTTTCCGCAACCACGGCACTGGCATGCACGCCGGCAACCGGGGCCGGGACGGGTTCATAAAAGAGCTCCGCCACTTTTGCAAAGGCCTGATCCGAGTTGTCCACCCGGATCAACGCGCACTTGCCCGACCGATCCCAGTCCGACGGAACAATCACGGCCGCCGCTTTGGTCTTCGCCACTTTCGCGGCATACTTCGGGTTGGCCAGAAAGCTGATGTCTCCACCTGAAGCCTCCTGCAGCCCGGCCACCGCAGTAATGTCCAAATTCCCATTACCCTCTAGAGTGCCGCCGATCTGTTCGGCAATTTCTGAAAGCTTCATGCTCTACTCCTCTGTTTTTTCTTCCACTTTAAATTCCGGCGCCACTTTTTTCGTCTCCTCACGACCCTCATTCAAGACCGCCAAAATATCTGCGGTGATATCCACTTTGGGGCTCGTGTAGAGAATGACATCCGTACCGATTCGGCTTTGTGAGGAGCGGTCGATCACCGCCAAATAGCCCTTGGCCTTGGCATGCTGAATAATGACCTCATGAATTTCATCGAACAGTTTTTTGGTCATGCGGGTGTTCTGCTGCTCCATCTGTTCCATGCGCAGCTTTTCAAACTCCGTCATCTCGGTCTCTTTTTTCTGGAGTTCAACCAGCTTTTCCTCGAGTTGATTGCGCTTATTGTCGCGAATATCTTCCCCGAGTGTTTCGTCACGCGAATCTTTACGCAGAAGCTCAATGTCATCCTTGATCACTTTCACTTCCGCCTCGATCTCCTCGCGCTCCATTTTGATATCATCTGCCTGCTGACGAATCTGATCCTGAGCCAGCTGGGTTTTGTAGAACTGCTTGAAAACCTCCCCTAAATCTACGAAAGCCATTTCATCAGCGGCCTGGACCGCTGAGAGAGGCAGAAGGAAGGCGAGAGATAATGCGGCGAACAAACTTTTCATACTAATATTCCTTTCAGTGAAAAACAGGCGAAAACTGTAACCAACGGCCACCGCCCTTACAATCTATTCGTTGCGCTTTCCAAAACTCCGTTCAGCATCAATTTCAAAGCACGAATCTTAATCGATACTTAAAGGGCGAAAAGGAGGAAAATCCTATTCCGAATCCCCAAAAATGTGTACATTCCCCTTATTTG
>JGI12210J13797_10132376_pt1 | contig 17398 bp, 11 predicted proteins | sample ElkSlonscriptome_3_FD_13797 | JGI IMG/M metagenome (IMG submission 13797)
GCATAGCGGAAAAGAAATTACCAGAGCATTGCAACGGATGACCCAGGATGGATTAATAACTGGCAGTGACAAGGGATACACCCTGACGGAAAATGGAGAAAAGGAAGCCAACAAAGTACTGCGGGCGCATCGTTTATGGGAAGCCTATTTAGAAAAGATAGGCACTCCTGAAGAACAACTTCATCCTACGGCCCATAAGCTGGAGCATATAAGTGATGAGAAAACTGTCGACTATCTCGATGAAAAACTGGGCACCCGTGGGCGTGACCCCCATGGTCAAACAATTCCATGACCATCTAGAACGTATATCTGCATTCCCCCGGTGGTGCCGGGTCAAATGTGATGACTACCAGAAATATACGTATCGTCCCCATCAGCTTGAACTTCTCGGGAAGGGTCGGGAGAGGCCTTTTCCCGGGTGTCCAGCAGCCTGGACGGGTTCATGGCGTACCGGAAAAAGAGTATCCCTGTCTCAGACCGAGTGGCTGAGAAGAACGGGGTAAGCAAATACTCTTTCAAAAACTTACCTCTTTGCTTTAAGGATGGCGACCACGGTCAAAGCCGACATCCGCTGAAGCGGCTGGGCTTGAAGGTTAAGAAAAAGGGTTAGCCGATTTTATACCGCAGACGAAAAGACACGAATACAACGGCAAAAACACGAGGGGAAGGAACAGAACGCTTCACTACCTGAAAAAGGGCATAAGGATTTGCAGACTTGAACAGCAAGGGCCATGACGGCTTCCCCGTTGCCGAAAACGAAGAAACCGCCGACGGAGTCATTGGAAAATTATTTGAGAATGGCAAGCGCTGCATCGAAATCGGGATCCTGAGCGATTTCAGGAACCTGTTCGACATACCGCACAACGCCCTCGGCGTCGGTGACAACGATTGCCCGAGAGAGCAGGCCAGCCAGCGGCCCGGTGGTTATCTCCGCACCGAAATCCTTGCCGAAACTCGGAGAGCGAAAGGTCGAGAGCGGGACGACATTGCTCAAACCTTCCGCCTCGCAAAAACGACCATGGGCGAAGGGAAGATCGGCAGAAACACAGAGAATAACGGTATTATCGAGGGAAGAAGCCTCACTGTTGAACCTCCTGGCGGAGGTGGCGCAAACGGGAGTGTCTATGCTTGGGAAAATATTGAAGACCAGCGCCTTACCGGCATAGTCGTTCTGGGTGGAGTCTGCCAGGTCGGTCTTTGTCAGGGTGAAAGCGGGGACTTTACTTCCCACTTGCGGTAGTTCGCCAACGGTCTCTATTTCATTGCCCTTGAGCGTTATTGTAGCCATATGATTCTCCTCTATAAAGAGTTGTCGGTGAATACATCAGGTCTTCATCGAATAGATGTCTGTGAAACTGTCTTAACAATAGTAATGTCTGGCGATTTTTCAAAGAGTGCCGTGACGATTTTCTTATCCAGGGACGGCAACCTGGGTCTTTGACGAGCCGGGACGCACACCCCGTCGGTAAGACCTGTGAGCATCACAAACCGGCGCCACCCCCATGGTCCAAGCACTCTCCTGACTAAGCGATGAGTCCGGAAAAACGTTCAGCGAGGTGGTTGTCGATCACATAGATGCATATCTCTTTGGCCCCTCTGCTGGAATAGTGGTATTCCCTCTGCAGGTTTTCGATCATATAGGTAACATCCTCTCGAATCTTTCTGTCATAGGTCTTGAAGGTATCCTCGCCGAAGTCTTTGACTGCCATGCGGAAGTTTTCATTTTTCAGGAAAGGCTCAAGAACCTTTTCTTTGAGATTATGGACATATTTGCTGTGCAGATGTTCAAACAGATGGGTCTCGGATATATCTATATTGTCCCGAAGTATTTCCTGAGGAAGGGTGACTGCTGTGTATTGCTTTTGCACATCGTTGCGGAAGGAGACGGCATCGCCTGGCTCAGAGAGCAGTTTCGACTCCACCATGTAAAAGAAATCCTCGTCGATTTCCAGCCTCTCACCGGTAAACGTGCAGGTTTCCACCGCACCCGGCTCAAAGTTGACGGCGAACATATAGTTTTTGATTGCCCGGTGAATCTGCACCTCATTGTAGTAATAGAGTGACTCCTTCACTTCCTGGAGGATGGAATAATTGTACATCTTCAACAGGGAATCGAGAAAGTTCATTGGCAGGATATTCTTATCCCGCTTGCAATATTTCTTGAAAAAGGCGACCAGCATCGACATATCGATGAGCTTGTCTTCGGAAGAGTACTGGGTGAAAAATTTGTTGAACATCTTCAAGGAATCCCTCCCGGAGAGTCCCTTCCAGCCATCTTTTTCAGACTCGGCGATAATTTTCTGTCGACGTTTGGCGGTGAACTTCTTGAAATCCGCTTCGGTAATCCATTTGGGGATGTGGCCGGTATAGATCTCCATCTTCAACAGCTGCAGGTTCTCGTCGCAGTAGAGATCATATTTTTCCGGATCACCAATCCAGTCAAGCATGGCCTCCGATCTGGTATGCAGCCGCGTAGCGATGATGACCCGGGCGAAATTGTGCAGCACTCGCGACAGGAAGTTCTCGTCAATATGTTTACCGAAGGTGTTACGGTATATCTCCACCTCGGTTTTGAGATCAAGAATGTAGGGAATATTGATGTATTCAATCCTGTCCGAGAAGGCCTGGAGATCCTTGAGCAGCATTTTGTCTTCGGGGTTCATCAGGGCAAGGAGCAGCGAAGTCACATATTCCTCGGTATCTTCGATCTTGTGGACGCCGTCACTGATAATGTTGTGCAACTCCATCAGGCGGTCGGTATTATGGGATTTTATATCCATGAGTGCATAAATGCCGTCGTTGGTCTTGGCATAGCTCGAATAGATATAGTTGACCATACTGGAATCGCTGAAATGGGCATCGAGGCAGCGCTGGACCATCTCATTGCGGTAGACGTTGTTGCGCTGCGGTTTGTCGCCGGGATTATACACCGAAATACCTTCGCCGATGCGGCGGTTGATGATATAGGGTCTGGCATAGACCATCTCCAGGACCTGCCGCGGATCATTGTGCTGCCGCATCAACGACTGGTAGAGGGAGAGGCAGATGGTGCACGGGGTGTTGCGGAAAACCCATTCATAGCCCTTCTCGGTGAACAGCTTCCATTTGAACTCTTCGTTGTCAAGCAGATCATCGAAAAACTGGCGGCGGGTGTTTTTGGGTATGTGCAGAATAGGATTGTCATGGCTTGGACAGACCACCTCGAAGTAGTTGCCTATTTCCGCGTCGTTTTTGCAGACGCCACGCATCTCTTCGGCCAGCTCGCCCTTGCCCTCGTTCTCCAGATACCATGCCAGTCTGTCGGTCAGGGTGTTGAGCGAGTGAACGCCACCGACAAGATGGTCCCGCCGCAGACGCCAGACCGTCTCGTAACGCTGGCCTTCCCGGGTAGTCGAATATTCCTCGAACTTGCGCAACAGATTGTTGAGAAAGGTCGATTTGCCGCTGCCGTGGGGACCCTCGAAAATGTATATCTTGTTCTGCTGGGCGCCGAGAGCGACGGATTCGACATGGCTGGCCAGCCGGTTGGCAAAGAGGCGATCGGCGAAAAACGGCCGGTCGGAATTCTCCACGAACAGCTTGGTGCTGTCGTAGTTGATGTAGTTAATGGATTCGGGGTCATCCTGGTACTCATCCTGTTCAGGATGGACATAGGTGTTAAACATGTCCGTATAATACTGATAGACATTGCGAAGCATGGTCTCCGGCCTGCTGCTCAGCTCATCGAGAAACTGCTGAAAGGACAGCGTTGGCAGCTGTTTCCACTCCCTCTCGCTTTGGCGAACATTTTCAAGTGCTTTCGTCACATTCGACATTGGCATTCTTCCTTCTTCAGCCTCCGACTTGCCATGCACGGACAACGCCTTAACTGATATCTTTTCTGCTGAGTGTTCGATCCTTCATCCGGTAGCGCATCCGCCTCCACTCCACCTCCTGCGGGGGTTTTTCCGCCTTCTGCAGTGAACCGGCGGGCAGGGTGGCGTTGCGCAGCACCGCCTCCGAGGTATCGAGAAAAACCGGTCCCCCCCAGAGATATTCGATGCCCAACAGGGTTCCTTTAATATAATCCTTGACCAGTGGCTTTCCTTCAAAAACATGATTGAGATAGAGACCGTTGTCTTCGCCGGTTGCTATTTCCACCGAGGGCGGATGGTAGAGTGAGTCGAGCACCATCTGCTTGTATTCGCCGGCATCGCGGCTCTTGACATAATACTGCCAGGTCATGCGTTCCTTGTTGAGGCGCTTGCCGGTGACAAAAAGCCTGTGCAGGTCAACGAAGTCCTGGTCCAGAAATGAATTGATGAACATTGAATCGGAACAATTTTCACGCACATGAAAAATCAAATCCCGACCGCTGCCGGCTTTATCATCGAACCTCTGGCGCATTTCCCTGTCCTGGAGGTACTGAAAGGCTCTGGATATCTTCCCCTTGTTGGCGAGTTCCTCGATATAGGCAAACAGACGCATTCCCAGGGCATAGGGGTTGAGCCCCACTCTGGGCATGGCCGTCACCTTGGCGTTGACGATGGCAAAATTGATTTCATGCCCGTTGATACGGTCATCGTTGAAAAAGAGCTCCTCATGCCAGTAGCTGGCCCACCCTTCGTTGAGGATCTTCGTGCGTATCTGCGGCTGGAAGTAGAGGGAAGTGGTGCGTACCGCTTCCATAACCATCAGCATCCAGCGATTATTTTCTTTGTTGAGGAACTCGGAATTCTCCATGAGAAACTCAAAGATATCCTGGCCTGCTCCACTCTTCTTCCCCTGTGCATATTTNCCGTAGAGTGATTCGAACTCGGCGTTCTTCGTCTGTACCGATTCGATGAACCGATACTCCGCCTCGGCTGGGTTTTCCTTGACCAGACCATTGTAGCGTTCAATCTCCTTGACATAGGAGGCGACCGAGACCTTTTTGTTTCGCTGCAGGAAGATGTCGAAATAAAAATCGAGCCTGCTCTTTTTCTGGAGGTTTTTTAAACCGCTAAACCGTGACAGCAGTTGATGATAGCCCACCAGGTTGTCGATGGCCCTGGCGAATTCAATGACGTAGTCGACCCAACGCCCCTTCTCCGAGCGCAGTTTGGCGATCATCCGTTTGTCGGAGAGTGCCCTGGAAGAAAAGTCATAATCCCAGGTATGACGAAAGTAGAGATTGTTCTGAAAAAAATCGATATGGCCGATGACATGGTAGAAAATCATGACATTGAGCCAGTCGGGGTTATTGTCGTTGTAGAAGGAGATGGCCGGCCGGGTGTTGATTACCGTTTCATAGGGATTGCCGGGATAGAGTTCGTAACGGCCTTTTTCCTTGAGGACCTCGACATCCTGCACCCAGTAATCATAGAGGGTGGGTATCATGTTCTTGGGTGAGAGCTCGAGCAGGTCGCGGTTGGTGACGATATATTCAAGGCTCTCCTCCTGGAAACGCAGGCCGTGCTGCCATGCCCGTTCCTTGCAGCCTTCCATTATCTTCTTGGCGTGCTGGCTTATCAGTTCCATCTCGAGAACCTCTCTTTCCTGTAATCGCGCCTAAATCCCTGCCCGTCTCCGACCCCGCACTCCTATTTTTTTATGCACCGAGCGGTTCAGGAGGTCAGTTTTCTGATCCCCTCGATCAGACGCGGTTCATCGCTGTCTTTTTGCATAACATCGAGGCGCAGCAAATCCTTTTTATCTTCAAGCAGACCGGACTTTTTCAGATATTTTTCCACCTCGGAACCGCCGCTTATGCCGTATCCGTTTTCGGCGATGGTGATGCCAATGCGGTTGGCGTACTCCAGCATCTTCTCCAGTTGCGGCAGGGTCTCCTTGCCGCTGGTATCCCAGTCGTCGCCGTCGGTGCCGTGAAAGACGTAGATATTATAATCGCGTTCCAGGCTTTCCTGTTCAACGATGTCGTTGACCAGCCGGTAGGCGGAAGCCACCTGGGTACCACCAGCCACCTTGAGATTGTAATAGGTATGGAAATCCTCCACCTCTTTGGCTTCGGTATCATGGAGGACGAAGCGGGTTTCCACCTGATTTTCATACTGGTATATCAGCCAGGAATAGATGAGTACATGCTGGGTGACCACCAGCTCGGTGGGATTGCCGTGCATGGAGCCCGAGTAGTCGCGGACGAAAAAGACCACCGCCTGTGATTCATAGTCCTTCTCGCGGGAGAGGATCTTGTAAATGCGGTCCGCAGGCGAGATCAGCAACTCCTCCGGCCGGACGCTCTGCCCGGCAGTGATGCGTCCAAGACCGATGTTGGTTTCGATTATCCGCCGCAGCGTCGCCTTTTTGTCCAGTATCTGGCCAAAGCCGCGATTACGGTCGGTGAGGTCGTAGGAGTAGCGGGTCAGCGAACGTTTCTTGCCCTTTTCCTTGAGATTGGGCAGATGGAACTGCTCGGTGAGAATGCGGCCCATGTCATAGGCATTGGTATCGGTCTCATGGGTTCCGCCCTCTCCCTGGCCGGAACCACCTTCGCCGCCCTGTTCCTGCCTGATTGGCTGCTCGCCGATAACTTCGCCTTCCTCGCCTTCTCCGCTGCCGCCTTCACCCCCTTCTTCCTCCTCTTCTACGCTGATGGAGTCATGCAGCAGTTTTTCCTCCACCGTCGTCGGCACTACCACCACCTTTTCGGCGCCGCTCTGGCTCGGTTTGATCATCTTGCCGATGCGGATCTTGCGGGGAAAACCGTCCTTTTCCCTCTGTCCGTCGCGGGCTATGAGATCATCGAGACTGTGCGTCGAGCTCTGCGCCATTCTCATAACGACGCCGTCGTGCAAAAGCTGCAGATCGTGGTAATCATAGACACCGGCGACGAAGGGCGTCTCCGATGGCTCCTCGGCCCGGGTCTCTTCAAGAAGGCGCAGCTGCTCCATAATCTCCTGCTTCTGTTGCGGAGTCAGCTTTTCTTCTTGCAACCGGGCAAGCAGCTCTTTGTGTTTACGGTTCATACGCATCCCGACCGCCCACCGCCAATGGCATGCCGGCGGTTAGTTTTCATCTTCCTGGGTACAAAAATATTCTATGGTCTTCTGGGCGCAGGTCTGGCAGTAGTTGAGTTTGCCCAGCATGGTGTCGATCATCCGGTCATAGAGTTTCTGGTTCTCCTCATTGGTCCTGTTGGCCAGAGCACCGATGAGGCTGCCGGCTCCGGCTATGTCGGATTTCAGGCGCACATCGGTCACCGCCTTGACCAGTTCGAGATTGTCCATGAAGTCGTAGTTGGGGTCGACTGAAATCTTCTGCCCGTATATCTTGCGAATGGAGGTGCGGAAGGTCTCCTTCTGTTCCCTGGTCTTCAGACCGAGACGGTCCTCGACCGAGTCGATGTAGCGTTCGTCGATTTTCAGCGCCTGGAGTTCGCCCGTTTGCGGATTCTTGTATTTCCACATCTTGTCGGGCCCGAGATTCTCGGCGTCGATGCCGATGATCATGTTGACATAATGCATGACATCCTTGCGGATGGCCAGCGGCTCGTCCATATAGGCGTTGAACATCTCCGTCATGATCCGTTCACGGTACAGTCCCTTGGCTATCTTGAGATCGTCAAGAAACTTGGTGCGGTCATTCGCCTCGGAGACATAGTCGAGAATAACGCGTTCGAGGGCGTGAAAGATGTCATAGGCGAACATGCAGGAACCCTCATTGGTCTCCGAGCTTTCCAGCAGCAGTTGGATGGAGCGTCCCAGGTTTCTCTGGCCGAGGCCCTTCTGACCGAAGCGCTTGGTTATGTCCGGTTCCTGGTTGAGAGTATCTATTACCTCGGAGAGGGTCTTTATAGATTTTTCTCCAGCCACCTCGCCCGAGGCCAACTTCATGGTTTCGATGGTGGTCAGCTTCTCGCTGCGAGGCAGACGGCTCAGCACCACGGCTATGGAGGCGGCATAGTTGAGATTGGGATCCTGATGCATGGCCTCGCCGGTAAGCGTTGACTTGGCCTCGTTGCCGACGGCGTACGCAGTGAGATCGTGCTGCAGCTTATAGTTGGTGTTGTGGGCCACATAACAGATGCGGCAACGGTCGACAATTGGCGCCTCTTCCTTCTCCGACAGGAAGCGATTGAATTCTGAATTGTTGCTGGTAGCGATGATGAGGGTGTCGATGGGCCATTTATAGCCGTCGATCTCGATGGTCCGATTCTGGATTATACCGAGATACACCTGTACCAGATCCTTTTTATTCTTATAGATTTCATCGCTGAAATGTATGCCGCCGCCGGCTACCCGCGCCAGGGCTCCGCGCCGCAGATCGAAGCGATAGGGGTTGTTGGTGTCGGTTATATGCAGCAGCCGCTGGATGGATTCTTCTCCTAGCAGATCGACGGCCGAGGAGGTTATCTTGTCCTTGGCCGGATATTTTCCAGTCACCGTTCCCAGGCTCTCCGTCAATGGCACCGGCACGATCTCGATATGTTTGAGCATGTCGTCGAGCTTGCCGTCGGCGTGATTACGAATGTCATTCCAGATATAGGCGGAGCAGGCGCCAAGGGGCCGATAGTTCTCGTACCATCTCTCCATCTGCGCATCTTCGAGCCGGTATCTCCTGGCAAGATAATTCTGCGACTCCTCCATGCCCTCATGAAGGTTCATGGCCAGAATCATCGGGTCCTCGTAGGTCTGCGATTCGACCACCTTGATATTACCGTAGCCGTCAATCTGGTCGAGACCGGTAAATCTGAAGGTGTACTTGCGGTTTTCCGGCAGCGCGAGAAAATTTCTGTAGAGACTGCAGACATATTCGACCAGAAAAGTCTTCCCGTTGCCGGGTTCGCCGACCAGCACAAAGGCCATCTCCTTGGAAGACCCCCCTTCAGCCGCATCCTTGACGAAAGAGACGAAGGAGTTGATCTCGTCATACATGCCGATTATATGTTTCTTGCCCTCCCTGAACACGGTGAAGTCAAAGGTGGTCTTGCCGTTGACCAGTACCTTTTGGATCACGCCCTGCAGTACCATGCGGGAGACACTCTGAAAGGCGTTTTCGAAGACCCTCTCGCCCTTTTTCACTGCCGTCAGATGATGATGAAGCGTTATGTTCTTATTTGCTGCCATCGTGGCCTCCTTGAGCGATTATCTTAACGCGGTGTCCTATTTTTATTATCTTCATACATTTCTGTTGTTTTCAAGGAAATGTTACAACTGGCAGGGTCTCTGAACCACTCCCCCCGACGGGGCAAACTGTTGATCTCCACTATGAAACGGTATCTACTTCGAGGTGAAATACAACGGTGGTATTCCATTTTTTTCTGATTACCCATGAGTTTCAGCCAGTCTCATACCGGTGTTCTGGAGATGCTTACCTCACAGGTCTCCTCGTCGAGCAGACCATCTCAACTCGTGAAACATTAGCGGCTGGGCTTGGCTTATGGCGACATCTGCTGCCAGGACGACAACAGCTGGGACTCCGGGTATGAAGGTATGGCGATGAGTGGGAAAACACTGTTTTTTGCCTGATTACCTCACGCAACTCCCCGGAGTAATCAGGCAACAGCAGTATGTAAGGGGGGAACCGGTAATCGTGCAGACGCAGAGTAGCCGGCTACTGTATCCTGGTTGCGACCGAGGCCTTTGCTCGGGCAGCGCTCTTTTTCAACTCTTCCGGCACCAGTCATAGGCGTTCTGGAACATGCGCATCCAGGGGGTAACCTCCAGATCAGCCATTTCAGCAGGCAGATAGTGAGCCTGCCAGGGCAGAAAGGCCCGCTCTGGATGGGGCATCAGGGCCAGATGCCTGCCGTCTTCGGAGCAGAGCCCAGCTATGCCGGCCGCAGAACCATTGGGATTGAAGGGATAGTCGAGCGTCGGTTTGGAGTGGTCGTCGACATAGAAGAGGGGGGCCATTCCATCGCTCATGACTCTGTCTTGAACGGCTGGCTCGGGAAAAATCAAGCGCCCCTCGCCATGGTCGACATGGATACCGAAAACCAGCTCTTCCATGCCGGCAAGCATAATGGCCTTTGATTTTTCGACCTTCACCGACGTCCATCGCGATTCGAAACGACGAGATATGTTGGAGACAAAACGAGGCTGCTCCTCAGCCTTCAGTCCGCGCCAGGGAACCCAGCCGAGCAGGCCGAAGAGCTGGCAGCCGTTACAGACACCGAGACTGAAGGTATCGCTGCGACTGTAAAATGCCTCAAACATCTCTTTGAGACGGTCATTGAAGAGAATAGTCGCCGCCCAGCCCTTGGCCGACTCCGGCACATCGGCGTAGGAAAAACCGCCCACCGCCGCCAGGCCGCGAAAACCGTCAAGATCGATACGGCCTTGAAGGAGATCGGTCATACAGACATCCCAGGGTTCGAAACCGGCAGCGTAAAAGGCGGCGGTCATCTCCCTGTCGGAGTTGGATCCCTCATCTCGGAGTATGGCGACTCTGGGTTTATTCTCCTGCAGTATCAATTTACGGTCGGTAGGCTCGGGACGAAAACTCATGCTGTAGGCCGGACCGATGCGCTGAAAGATATTTCTTTTCTCCTCGTCGGCGCACTCTGCGTTCATCTGCAATCGCTCAAGCTGGTAGCTGGTCTCCTCCCAGATTTGCCTGAGGACATGCATTTTTTCCTGAAGGACGATGTCTTTGTTGTAGGAAATGGTGATCTGTGGCTCGACTACGGTCCGGCCTATTTCTTCATAGATGATTCCGTCAATGTCAAAGTGATATTTCACCTCTTCGAGCATGTCTTGGCGTATTTCCATAACGATGCCCAACTCCTCGGAAAAAAGGGAGGCGATGGCCGACTCCCAGCCCTGGACGTTCACCTTGAGACCGCAGTTGCCGCCGAAGGCCATCTCCAAAAGCGTTACAATGAGCCCGCCGTCGCTACGGTCATGGCCGGCCAGAATCAGACTCTTGTCGATGAGCTTCTGGACGGTGTTGAAACATTTTTTAAGGATCTCCGGAGAGCGCATGTCGGGAACCAGATAGCCTATCTGCCCCTGGGTCTGGGCGAAGGCGGAGCCGCCGAGACGATTATAGTCCTTGCTCAAGTTGATAAACAGCAGCACTGAGCCGGGCTCTTTGATATCGGGTGTGACCACCTTGGTAATATCCGGCATGGCCCCGTAGAGCGAGATCACCAGCTCCCGCGGTGACTTGACCGTCTGATCGCCGACAACGGTGGCCATCGACAGGCTGTCCTTGCCCCCATCCACGGCGATGCCGAGGGTGATCATGGCATCACGCATGGCCCTGGCGGCATCGTGAATGGCAGCGCCCTCGCCTGGCAGCTTCGGCGCCCACATCCAGTTGGCTGAGCACTTCACCTGCTCCAGATCCTCTACCCGGGCCCACATCAGGTTGGTCAAAGCCTCGCCCACGGCCATGCGCGCACCGGCGGCGGGATCGACGAGCATCTTCACCGGCTGCTCACCAATGGCCGTTGCCAGTCCCGTCCTGCCGAGATGACTCTGGGCGACGACAGCGACATCGCTTAAGGGCAACTGCAGAGGCCCGCAGCACTGCTGCTGAGCGACAAGACCGCTTACGGCCCGGTCGACCTTGTTGGTGAGAAAGCGCTTGGAGCCCACGGATACCAAACAGAGGACATCATTGAGGGCATCCAGCACCGGCATTTCCATATCGAAGACCAGGGGCACTAGATCGCGGTCGAGGCGCCTGTCTTCGAAGACCTTCTGGGGGATGTTGCCCAGCAGGACATCTAGTTCGATATCAACCGGCGTGGTGCTGTTCCGGGCATCATGGAGAACAAAGCGAAGGTCGCCGGTCACCTCCCCGAGCACTTCGCAGGAGACCTTCTCCCGGGCGCATATCTGCTCGAATCGTTCGATATTCTCAGGACGAATGAGAAAGCCATTGCGCTCCTGGTACTCGGCCACATAGATCTCCAGCACCGACATAGTCGGATCACCCACCCGGATATTGCGTATCTCCACCCAGCCGCCCGAGTCCTCCACCAGTTCTTTGAGAACGTTGGCCGGGCCTCCGGCCCCCTGATCATGAATGACATCGATCAGCGTCGAGTCGCCCATTTCGTTGCAGGCCCGGATAACCCGATTCATTTTCTGCTCCATTTCCGCATCGCCACGTTGAACGGCATCGAAATCGAGATCGGAGACATTTTCACCCTGGAGCATGCTTGAGGCGGCACCGCCGCCAAAGCCTACCCGATATGCCGGCCCGCCCACCTGGACAATGAGCAAGCCCTTCTCCTGCGGGCATTTTTCGATATGCAGATGGTCTATCTGACCGACACCGCCGGTGAACATGATGGGTTTGAGGTAGGCCCAACGCTCGCCGTTGTTGAGCTGCAGATCAAAAGATCTGGTGAAGCCCTGGATCAAAGGCTCGCCGAATTTATTGCCATAGTCGGAGGCACCGTTGCTGGCCTCGATCTCGATTTCCAGCGGCGAAGCAAGATTTTCAGACCGCGGAGCACTGCTCTCCCAGGGTAGCGGATAACCGGGAATGTTCAAATCACCCACACAATAGCCGGCGGTACCGGCGATGACAAAAGCCCCACGGCCGGTAGCCTGGACGTCGCGGATTCGGCCACCGGTTCCGGTTTCCGCTCCGGGAAAAGGCGCCACGCCCGTGGGAAAGTTGTGGGTCTCAGCCGTCAGCAGTATATCGTAGACCACCTTCTTTTCCCGAAAGGAACAGGGAGCGCCCGGACTTGCGGGCAACAGCGTCGTGATTTCATAACCGGCGACGACACTGGAATTGTCCTTGAAGGCAACGATCGACCCCTTGGGATTGGCCTTGAGGGTGTCACTTACCATCTCAAACAGGGTGGCATCACTGGTTTTGCCGTCAATAATCTGTCTTCCCTTGAAAAAACCGTGTCGGGAATGCTCGGAGTTGGCGTTGTTGAGATCCATGATCTCGACTATGGTCGGATTGCGGCCCTGTTTGTTGACAAAGTAGTCGTAATAGAGGTTTTGATCCCACTCATCCATTGAGATGCCGGGGATTTCCTCCAGTGCCTTGGGCCCCTTGGTTATGAGATCGACTTCGTACACCGGCTCCGGAACCACGCCGGTGGCAAAACTGGTCAGCGGCCGGGGATAGTGGCATTCGGTCATGCGGTCATGACGAGAGGCGATAAATGCTTTGATGTCAAGGCCTTCGGGGACCAGATATCTCCTTGAACGTTCGATGCGGGTAATGGTATGCAGTCCGATGGCCCTGCAGATCGATACCATGTTCGAGGACCAGGCCGTGGCGAAGTTGAGTCTTGGCCCTACCTCGACGACCCTGTCGCCTGTCAGCAACGGCGAAGTCGACACCGTATCGATAAGCAGGCCCTCTGCCAGAACGAGACGTAAACACTCAATTTCCCTGTTGGTCAGGGGCTGCGCAGATTCGACATTAAAACAGTATGCCCGAGTCTCATCAAGGGCTCTGTAGAGCTGAACAACGGTGGACCCCATGGTGTAATCCTTTATAATCGTAATATCTTCGCGGAAAGAAAATTACCGGCACACGACTCCGGTAGGGCTTTACTCCTGACAAAGACCACCGGCATCCGGCGCCTTTCGCGAGGGCATTTAACCATAATCTCACCGCTTCGTAAAGCTAACTCCAATTCTATTTTCCCCGGCCTGGCGGCTGAGCCGGCAAGGAAAACCCGTGGCCTGCCCCACAACCAGTTCAAGTCATTCAGGCATGGGAGAGCAGCATGCGCTCGAGTTCCGGTCCAACCGCCTCCCAGTCGACACAGGGACGATGAAACCCCGTGGGAAAAATCAGTGGACAGCCGAAAGCCGAATCATCGACGTAGACATTGCCATGCACCTTGGGACTGTCCGTCCAGCTTTTCTGCAATGGATTTTCATTCACTGCATAGAGTTCAACACCCTCATCCGTCAGGTACTTTTTGGCATCACTCAGTGCTGTCTTAAAAAGCCTGCTGTCAGAGCGCATGGTCCAGAGAATCAGCTTGGCACCATATCTATTGAACTTTTTCATCCATTTGATTGCCCCAGGAACAGGTTTGCCAATTTCTGGAAATCGGTGGTCGACGACAGTGCCGTCGAAATCAACGCAGATAATCATACAGCCTCTCCTATTGGTATCCGCCAATTGGGCGGGAATTTCTCTACTCTTTTTACGACGACAGGCGGCGGCAGCTCTTGCGGTCCCCAGAAAAGAGGTTTGAAGCTGTCTACCGCTGGGGCTATGCCGGAACTCTTTTGAAGGCGCTCCGCAGCGTGCTTGCCTAAAAGAGCTTCAGCAGGTATATAGGAACAGCAAAGAGACAAAAAACAGATCGCCGGAATACCTGTCTTATATTGCCGGCAACCGACAATCCACCACGACCGCTGCCTATGTCATCCGCTCCGCTTACCCCCGAATCACCGCTTCATATCTATTACCTCGAAGGTAGCATAGCAAAAGACGAAAAGATTGTTAATGAAAACTATCTTGGAACCTGGGAGGAAGATGGCTCCTCCTTCGTCTTTTTCCGGCAACAGGCCTCGGAATCCATACAGCTGCTGCTTGAGCAGAATCCGCATCTGCAGCTGATCGACACCTACGAGATAACCTACGAACAATGGCAGGGTGGCAAACTTGAGCCGATTCACCTCGGCGGTTTTCTTATTGTTCCTCCGACATTCCCCATCCCGTCCGATGAGGCGTCGACGGTCATGGTCCTCGACCCTGGCGTGGTCTTCGGCAACGGGCTCCATCCCACCACCCGCGACTGTCTCAAGGCAATCGAGATCGCCTGTGCCGGCGGCAAGGTGGAAACCATGCTCGACCTTGGCTGCGGCACCGGTATTCTTGCCCTTGCCGCGGCCAAGTGTGGCTGCAAAAGAGTTGTGGCGATCGATTTCAACTACCTCGCCTGCACCACAGCCAGGGGTAATGTCCTCGCAAACAACCTCGAGGACACCATCGTGGTGGTGAACGCCCAGGCGGAGGTTTTCACCGCCCTGGCCTCTGACCTGCTCGTCGCCAACATCCACTACGATATCATGAAGGAGATCATCCGTTCTCCGGGCTTTCTCCGCCAGAAATGGTTTGTGCTTTCCGGGCTTCTGGGAAGCGAAGCGGTCAAGGTGGAAAAGCATCTGTCGACGCTGCCAGTGCACATTCTGCAAAAATGGCGCCACGACGGTATATGGCATACCATTCTCGGCATAACCGCCGGACCAGAGTTGCCGCCGAAAACAGACAACTGCCAGGAGTCTTGATTCTCGAGCCGGCGGAAGGTATTATAGCCGGCCTGACGAAACCGGTCCGGTTACCGTTTTCAGCATGAACGACAGCCGGAATACCCCTGATCCCCCCAAACACATGGAAACGACAATGGCTTTGCTGGAAAAAGTATTCAAACTCAGCGACAACGGCACCACCGTCCGCACCGAAATCATCGCAGGAATCACCACCTTTCTCACCATGGCCTATATCATCGCCGTCAACCCTGGTATTCTCGCCAACGCCGGCATGGACTTCGGAGCGGTCTTCGTCGCCACCTGCATTGCCGCCGCCCTGGGTACAGCGGTCATGGGCTTTGCTGCCAACTATCCCGTTGCCCTGGCGCCGGGTATGGGCCTCAACGCCTTCTTCACCTTCGGCGTTGTTCTCGGCATGGGTCAGAGCTGGCAGATCGCCCTGGGCTGCGTTTTCTGGTCGGGCATTATTTTCCTGCTTCTCAGCGTTTTCAGAATACGCGAATGGATAATAAACGCCATACCCATGTCGCTGAAAACCGGCATAGCCGTCGGCATCGGACTCTTTCTGGCCATCATCGGCCTGCAGGGAGCGGGGGTCATTGTCGACCATCAGGCCACACTGGTAACCCTGGGAGATGTTACCACTCCCCAGGTATTGCTGTTTTTCCTTGGTTTCTTCATTATCACCGCCCTCTACTATCGCAGAATTCCCGGCGCCGTCATAATAGGCATCCTCGCCACCACCGCAGCAGGCTTCTTTTTCGGTCTGATCGAATACAGGGGAATCGTCTCTCTTCCGCCTTCCATCGGTCCCACGCTGCTTCAACTCGATATTTTCGGCGCCCTTGAAGCGGGATTATATGCGGTTATATTCGCCTTTCTCTTCGTCGACCTTTTCGATACCTCAGGAACCCTCATCGCCGTTGCCAAGGAGGGTGATCTGCTTGACGAAAAAGATCGGCTGCCAAGACTCGGTCGAGCCTTGATGGCCGACAGCAGCGCCTCCGTGACCGGTTCTCTCTTAGGTACCTCGACCACAACCTCCTATATCGAAAGCAGTGCCGGTATTGCCTCCGGCGGTCGCACCGGACTGACGGCGGTTACCGTCGCCGTCTGTTTTATCCTGGCGCTGTTCTTCTCACCCCTGGCCATGATGATTCCCTCCTACGCCACGGCCTCGGCGCTGCTCTTTGTCAGCGTGCTGATGATAAGCTCGATATCCTCGATCAACTGGCAGGATCTTACCGAATCGGCGCCGGTGGTAGTCACCGCCGTGATGATGCCCCTCACCTACAGCATCGCCGACGGCATTGCCATCGGCTTCATCAGCTATGCCCTCATCAAGCTTTTGGCAGGCAAGAGCGGTGACATCAATATAAGCGTCTCTATTATCACCCTGCTTGCGCTCTGCAAATACATCATTTTATAAGACTGTCCCTCCCTTTTCTTAAAGTATGGATACCACTACCATGGAAACTTCATTCGACGAGCTGAAAAAACATATTCGTTCCATTCCCGACTGGCCTAAAAAAGGGGTGGTCTTTCGCGACATCACGACAATGATGGAAGACAGACTTGTCTTCCGGCGGGTAATCGACGCATTCGTCTACCGTTATCTCAAGGAAGAGGTCGATTCGGTAGTGGCCATTGATGCCCGCGGCTTCATCATGGGTGCGCCGCTGGCCTATTTGCTCAACACCTCCTTCGTACCGGTGCGCAAAAAAGGAAAGCTTCCCTATGACACTATTGCCGAAAGCTATGCCCTTGAATACGGAGAAGCGGAGGTGGAAATCCATACCGATGCCCTGCAGACAGGCGACAGGGTGCTCCTGATCGACGATCTCATAGCCACCGGCGGCACCATGCTGGCGGCGGCCCAGCTGATCAAGCGGCTGGGCGGCGAGATCATCGAGGCCGCAGCCATCATCGACCTGCCCGACCTTGGCGGCAGCGACAGGCTGCGCCAGGAGGGAGTGAAGGTGCATTCTTTCTGCACCTTCGAGGGCGACTGAAAAATAGAGGGGCGACAATACCGTTACGGACCCTGCGGCTTACTGCTTGAGGGTGAAAGGGACGAAAGTGCCGTCCTTGACAGTCACCATGGTAAAAGCATCGATTGACAGACCGCTGTGGTCCGTCGGCGAGAAGTTAAACTCTCCGGCCGTGCCGAAATAGCCCGTGGTATTCTCAATAGCCTTTCGCACCTCCAACGTGTTGGAGCCCGCCGTGGCAATGGCATCTGCGAGAATCATCATGGCGTCGTA
>JGI12210J13797_10678026_pt1 | contig 17391 bp, 19 predicted proteins | sample ElkSlonscriptome_3_FD_13797 | JGI IMG/M metagenome (IMG submission 13797)
CCCCGTAAACTCTCAATCATTAACGGATGGTTTCATGAAAGGAAAAGGGCACAGCAGTCTTGTACTTTCCTATTCGTGGGAACAATACGATGAGTTTTACTTCGGAGAAGAAAAGATGAGTGCTCCTCCGCCTTTTGGGGGAGAAATCACTACCCAAAGCGTAAACCTGTACGGCATTTATGGGTTAACTGATAACCTGGATATTATTGTAAACCTTCCGTTTATTGCGGCTCAAGGTGCGAATGAAGAACCGGATGCCCCTGACCAAAATGTAAGCGGAATACAAGATGCAGCAGTATTTTTAAAGTGGCGGCCTCTATATATAGAAACTGAAGGTGGAAGCCTCTCATTTTTGGGAGCTGCTGGCATCGCTACCCCTCTGAGCGACTATGCCGATAATGCCGTTTTATCCATTGGCAACCAATCTACCCGGGTAGATGCTCGACTAATGACCCAGTATTTTATGAACAACGGTTTGTTTATCGACCTACAAGCTGGTTATTCTGTGCGAAGCAACGATGTCCCCAACGCTACACTGCTTGCTGGAAAGATCGGCTACTCCGGAAAGAATTTCTACATTGATTTGTGGTCAGAAACTCAAGTTTCCAATAGTGATGCTCCTGACATCGGTGGGGTACCATTTAACGAAACTCGGGTGAACTATACTCAAATTGGGATAAGTGGCTACGTTCCTTTAACCAGTGGTTTAGGTCTTTCTGCTGGAGTAGGCCAATTTGTAGGAGGAAGAAATGTGGGCTTGTCTACTCGCATTTCCGGTGGGGTTGTGTATAGTTTTTAGCTTTATAGTCCACAGTCCACAATCGACAGACCATGGAATACTTCGCTGTAGACTATCGACTGTGGACTACTAACTATGTAATCTACCCGACTTTTTCTACCTTGTTCGCAGCTTACATTTGCCTGATGAATCCCTCAACTCTATGACCCACGTTTGCATCATCGGAAACGGTATTGCTGGTATTACCACCGCCCGAAATATCAGAAAATTAAAGTTAGCTAGCGAGTTTAAAATTACGGTCATTTCTTCCGAAACTGACCATTTTTTCTCCCGAACAGCACTCATGTATATCTACATGGGTCACATGACGTATGAACATACCAAACCCTATGAAGACTGGTTCTGGTCAAAAAACGACATAGAACTCGTACGAGACTATGTCCAACGGGTAGATACCTCGAAGAAAACACTTAGTCTTCAGAGTGGCGATACGCTGAACTACGATGTGTTGGTGTTAGCCACTGGATCTAGTGGCAATCGGGCGGGTTGGTCGGGTGAGAACTTGAAAGGTATTCAGGGCATGATTACTTATCAAGATATTGAGGCGATGGAGGGCAATACCGAGAACATAAAGCAAGCGGTAATTGTAGGGGGGGGATTAATTGGAGTGGAAATGGCTGAATGTCTGCATACGCGCCACATTCCGGTTACATTTTTTATCAGAGAAAAAGAATACTGGAGCCACGTACTTCCCCCGGAGGAAGCAAAAATGATTAGCCGTCATATTCGCGCCAATGGAATTAATCTGCTGACCGAACAGAGCGTGAAAGAATTTAAAGGCGATGCACAAGGTCGGGTTTCTTCGGTAGTGTTAGAAGATGGAGAAGAATATCCCTGTCAGTTTGTGGGGATTACCATTGGCGTCCATCCCAACATAAAAATTCTGGCAGACTCTGGTATTGAAACCGACCGAGGTATCATGGTAGATGAGCAATTGCAGACGAATATTCCTGATGTATACGCGGTGGGTGACTGTGCTCAGCACCATAATCCGCCTTCCGGACGTCGACCTTTAGAACAAATCTGGTACAGTGGACGCATGCAGGGTGAAACGCTAGCGAAAACAATCTGTGGCAAACCTATGAAATACATACCAGGGATATTCTTCAATTCAGCTAAATTCTTCGATATTGAATATCAGGTATACGGACAGATCAACGCTCATCAGCAAGATTTTGAAGAACACTTTTATTGGGAACATCCTGACGGAGAGAAAGCCGTTCGTATCGCCTTTGATCGGGAAAGCGGTGAGGTAATCGGGTTTAATCTGATGGGCATTCGTTTTCGTCACGAAGTGTGCGACCGTTGGTTGCGAGCAAAGCGAGGCGTAGAATACGTGTTAGAACATCTGGAGGAAGCCAATTTTGACCCCGAACTCTACCAAACATACGAAGAAGACATTGCGCGAAAATTTATCCAAGATTACCCCAATCACCCAATAAAGCGAAAGCGCAAAGGAGCTATTGCTGCCTTATTCGGACTATAAAAACTCAAACTATGCACGGAAAAAGTATTATCCAATTAATTGGCCTAGCCCTGTTTATTGCTGGTTTTGGCTTTTTTGTATCCATTTTCTTTTTGTCTAATTACCAGCTAACCGAAGAGGTTCTACTAGAACAACTAGGTACGGAAGATGAGAAAAGTATGAATGCGGCTGCCCAGCAGACTTCCGCTAACGATAGTAAAGCCTCGCCTTCTACCTACCAGTTGTCAATTGAAGGTGCTTCCGAAATGCTCGGCAAAACCTACGGAAGCAATTTTGCTTTCATCCATGATTTGGAAGGAGTGATTCAGCAAGTAAACGAGCAGGCTAAAGAAATCTACGGCATCTCTGATGAAGAGGTCAGCCAGGTGGTAGAGGAGATCATCACCGAAAATGATGGAACCTATCAGGTAGAAGCGGCTACCTCCGTTTTTGGTAATGGTGAGGTGACGGAGGCTAAAGCTCAGAAGCTACAGGATTACACCAATTGGTTGGAAGGAAAGCAATTCAGCAGTCAGGAAGAGTTGCAGAATCAGCTAAGTGGTCAGATTAGTAGTATCAATAATGATATTGCTCGTCAGAAAGGTATTGATAAGTACCGAGCCAAAGGACTGAAAACCGCTATCGTGAAAGCATCAACGGTAGGTTTCATTGCTGACAATAAACTGGCCGTACTACTGATTACTCTATTTACCTGTGTAGTAGGAGCACTCATGTACTTACTTCCTCGGCTAGAGGAACACCCAGGAATTAAGAACAATCATATTTTTCACTCCGCACTAAAGCACCGGGGTTGGCTAGGCATTACGGTAGGTACATTTTTGATTCTGTTTTACATCGTGCTCTACTTTTACCCGTACTACATGACCAACTGGATTTTGCTGGTTGATCCGGTGAGTATGGCTCTTAGTGGAAATCCAGCAGGTGAGTTCTTCTTATATGGTTTCTTGTATACGATCTGTATTATTGTAATGGGTATTCGGATGATTATTAATTACCGGCACAACCGCTACCAGATCATCAGGACTATTTCGGTCATGTTTTTCCAAACGGCCTTTGCCTTCCTAATCCCTGAAATTCTCATTCGCCTTAACAACCCCTACTTTGACTTTAAAAACATCTGGCCACTCGACTATGACTTTTTCTTCCCGAGCAGCTTGAACCAACTTATTGATAATGGAACATTAGGGATTTTTATGCTGGTCTGGGGTATCGCCCTGATTATTGTGGCCGTTCCGGTGTTCGTCTATTTCTTCGGAAAGCGTTGGTATTGTTCTTGGGTATGCGGTTGTGGTGGTCTGGCCGAAACGTTAGGCGATCCGTACCGTCAATTATCTGATAAATCACTGGGGGCTTGGAAAGTAGAACGCTACTTAATTCATGGAGTATTAGTGTTTGCGGTAGTCATGACAATCGGAATGATTTACACCTTCTTCACCGGGAGTGGCAGCTTGTTTGGAATCCCCACCTATACGATGGCTGAGACATATGGCTTCTTTATCGGAGCGGGTTTCGCTGGAGTAATTGGTACAGGGTTTTACCCGTTGATGGGCAACCGAGTGTGGTGTCGTTTCGGATGCCCGCTAGCGGCTTACTTAGGTTTGGTACAACGCTTCAAGTCTCGCTTTCGCATTACAACAAATGGCGGTCAGTGCATCTCCTGCGGTAACTGCTCCACTTACTGCGAAATGGGTATTGATGTACGCTGGTACGCCCAACGTGGTCAAAATATTATCCGATCATCTTGTGTTGGCTGTGGTATCTGCTCAGCGGTTTGTCCTCGCGGAGTACTCAAGCTAGAGAATGGTCCTGAAGAAGGGCGCTTTGGTATGCCAATTATTATTGGCAACGACAGTGTGAAGATTGATAGTACTACTCAGACACCCGAGCGGAAACCAGAAGGTCCGGTTGTAGTAAGCTGATTGAGTTCTATTCCTCGAATAGAACAGAAATGAGTTTAGTACTAATTTGCTCTTTGCTCGAGTTGAATACTTTCCGAGCAGTGGCTTGCCTTCACTTTTGTAGACGCACTTAATAACAAGGAGAAGCACTGGTTATCGACCACAGAGAAGAATACTAAATTGACGATTTAAATACGAAGGTCTCATCTCTTACTTTTTTATACTCATAGGAACTTTGATTATCTTTTAGGGTTTCCTATATTTGCAGTCCTTTTCTGAAAAAGACTATAGCTAACGACAATACCATGAGTGATCTACTTACATTTGTAGAACAGGAGATAGCCCAAGATACCCGGTCTAATTTTCCGGATTTTGAAGCAGGTGATACTATTAACGTTCACGTGAAAATTAAAGAGGGTAACAAAGAGCGTGTCCAGCAATTTCAGGGTACGGTTATCCAGCGAAAGAACCGAAATAGTAGCGGTGAAACTTTCACGGTGCGAAAGATTTCTAACAGTGTAGGGGTGGAGCGTATTCTCCCACTACTTTCGCCTAGCATTGATAAGATTGAATTGATTCGTCGTGGTAAAGTACGACGCGCCCGCTTGTACTACCTACGCGGACGGCAAGGAAAGGCGGCCCGTATTAAAGAGCGGCGGCGGTATTCTTCTAAATAGCACAAGAAAAGCGATGTTTTATCATCGCTTTTTTTGTTTGGTATAAAGTTAATCGTGTTGCTAAAGCAAAATGAGCGTTATAAGTTCTTGGTGAATTTTTTACTGTACTTCTCCAGCTCTTCAATCGCCGTTTCAGTAATATCTTTAACACGATCAACACCTTCCTCCCATACGTCTTCTAAGTCATAAAGAGCATCGTTTGCCGAGTCATTTATTTTTTGCCGATTTCTCTTGCCATTTTCGGGAGCCATTGTAAGCCCGAGCAAAGCACCTGCCGCTAGACCAAGTACAAAGGCTATCAGGGTTTTTTCTTCATTGTCCATAGGAAAAGAGTTTAGATAGAATAAAAAATTATTACACTCATCAAAGTACGAAAAAAATAAGAGAACCATCTACCGCGCAAACCCCAATTTTTAAATACTTTTGCTACTCAAATACGCTAAAAAGTATTATACCCTTAATTACCTCCTCTTTTGGAATATCTACATATTCGTAAACCAAGCTCATCTATTAAGGCGACTGTGCCATTACCTGCTTCTAAAAGTGAAAGTAATCGGGCCCTTATTATTCAGGCACTTGCCGAAGAAGAAATTACGCTACATAATCTGTCAGAAGCCCGCGATACTCAAACCATGCAACGCTTACTCCAGTCTAATGAGCCCGAGTTGGATGTGCTAGACGCTGGAACTACGATGCGCTTTCTGATTGCGTATTGTACAGTAAAAAAGTTAGGTAAAATTATTAAAGGTACTCCCCGGATGCACCAGCGTCCGGTACGTATTTTAGTAGACGCCTTGCGAGAAATTGGAGCGGATATCCAGTATTTACAAGAAGAAGGATACCCACCGGTACACATACGGGGTATGACTCTTAATCAGTCTATGAAGCACGTACAGATGCGGGGTGATATCAGTAGTCAGTATATTTCGGCACTGTTGATGATTGCGCCTACGTTCGATCATGGCCTACTGCTAGAGCTAATCGGAAAAATTGGTAGTCGCCCCTACATAAATATGACTCTATCGCTGATGCAACGTTTTGGAGTTGATCCTATTTGGGAAAATGAACGAGCTATCCGAATAGAAACATCTACGTACCAATCAGGTAACTACACCATTGAATCTGACTGGTCGGGGGCTAGTTATTGGTATAGCTTTATGGCTTTAGCCGAGCAAGGTGAAATAGTGTTAAAAGGATTACGAAAGGATTCATTTCAGGGTGATCAGGCGGTGGTAGAAATTATGGAGAATCTAGGAGTACGCACTCAGTTTGGGGCGGAAGGAGTTCGTTTGAGTAAGCAGGGAGCGATGAGATCTTTTTCTTACGATTTCAGCGATTGCCCGGATTTAGCGCAAACGGTAGCGGTTACCTGTGCTGCCGCTGGAGTGCCCTGCACCATGACCGGTTTAGAAAGCCTGCGAATTAAAGAAACCGATCGTATTGCCGCACTGCAAACTGAACTAGTTAAAATTGGGGCAAAACTTAACGAAGAAGATAGCCGTTGGCAACTGGTTCCATCACCAGAGCTGATTCGGCCTGAGAAATTAACAATTGATACCTACGATGACCACCGCATGGCAATGGCTTTTGCGCCACTAGTGATGAAGTTGGAACTGGTTATTGAGAACCCAGAAGTGGTGAATAAATCGTACCCCCGATTCTGGGAGGATTTACAAAAAGCTGGAGTTGAAACTACCGAACGGGAGTGATTTCTACTACAGTTTGAGTATCAGCAGTAAGGTTAGTCGGAGCCTCTACTTTAGAATAAGTAGGGCATGTCCGGTGAGAACAGCTACTAACAGCAGCTAAAAAAAGAATAGCGACGGTAAACTTAAGCACTTTCATACGACCTCTAGTTGATTGGGTAAGCTGGACTTTAGTAAATAACTGTATCCGCTGAAAAAGTTACGATATTTTCAGCATTTTTCATACAACGCAGAAAATTCCAACTTCGTTTAATTTCTTTCAAGAACTTACTTGTAAACTTTTATTTACAGTAGGTTACGCCCATACTTTCGTCCCCTCGGTACAATTCTGACAAATATCAATCTGCTGGCGCGATTGTAACAACTGAGAGCGGAACTGCCGATAGGTCTCGCTGTGCCAAACTTCCCGAAACGATTTTTCCTGCACCGAACCGAGTGAGTGATGAGCATCTTTATCGAAGCAGCAAGGAACAATACGTCCGTCCCAGGTCATTACGCAGGAGTGCCACATCTTCCAGCAGTGATCCAGTAGCTTATTTTTAATCGCGTAGCTTCCGTCAGCTTGCTTCCGATAGCGAGCGTACTTCTCTTGGGTAGGAATTAACGGTGAGCCTTTCTGATAGTCATAGATTTGAGCGGTTTTAAATCGCACTTCATCCACTCCAACTTTCTTAGCCAGTTGCTGCACCTCATCAATTTGATGTTCGTTGGGACGAACAACTAAGAACTGAAAAATGATGTGCGGAGTATGGGAGCGTAGTTTCTTTTTCCAACGAATAATATTCTCGGCCCCGGCTAACACTTTATCTAATTTTCCTCCGATTCGGTACGATTCATAAGTTTCTTGCGTGGTGCCATCAATAGAAATAATTAGTCGATCCAGACCGGAAGCTACCGTTTGCCGAGCGGCTTCGTTGTGCAAAAAGTGGGCGTTGGTAGAAGTGGCGGTGTAAATATTCTTTTGGGCAGCATACTCGACCAGTTCTAAAAACTGCGGGTGAAGGTAGGGTTCACCCTGAAAGTAAAGTAGCAAATACAATAACGTTGGGTGCAACTCATCAATCGTCTGCCGATACAAATTCAGAGGAAGCTTTCCGGTAGGGCGGGTGAATGAGCGTAATCCACTGGGACACTCCGGGCAGCGTAAATTACAAGCTGTTGTCGGTTCTACCGATAAACTAATAGGTAAGCCAGAAATCGATGGCTGTTGATTAAATCGAGACTGGTAATAGCTTCCTAAAATCTGAGAGGCATTCGTTACTCGACGCACCGAAAGCTTAGATAAAAAATTACGCTGATCCTGCCATTTGCCCATTGCCTTACCTACCTTTGTGGAGTTCAATATTCAGTAATACTAAGCAGTTTTCCAAATATGCAACTCATTGCCGATAGTGGCTCTACCAAAACCGACTGGCGTATAATTGATGCTGAGGGAAAAATCTCCCAGGCAAAAACAGTGGGGTTCAATCCCTATCACCAGTCTGCCAGCGATATTGGAGCACAATTACAAGAAGAACTGCTACCGCAGATAACTAACGAAGTTGAAACTATTCATTTTTACGGAGCCGGATGCTCTACCGATTCGGCTTGCCAAACCGTGAAGGATGCCTTGCAGCAGGTATTTGCTAGTAGCCAAGTGAATATTTACAACGATTTGTTAGCCGCCGCTCGGGCGCTTTGTGGTCATCAGCCCGGTATTGCTTGCATTGTGGGTACTGGAGCTAATTCTTGCTTATATGACGGAAGTGAGATTACAGATAACGTACCACCACTAGGCTATATTCTGGGAGATGAAGGCAGTGCGACCTGGATTGGTAAGCAACTACTCAATAGCTATTTCAAACGAGCAATGCCTGAGGAATTAAAAAATCCGTTTGAAAAACGGTTTTCTATTTCAGCTGGGGATGTATTGGATAGTGTTTATCGGCAGCCCCAAGCGAATCGGTATTTGGCTCAATTTTCCCGCTTTGCCTTTCACCACCTCAAGCACCCCTGGGTAGGGCAACTGATATACGAAGGGTTTAGCCAGTTTCTGGAGAAAAATGTTAAGCAGTACGAGAATTATCAGCAGCAGCCCATCCACTTCACCGGGGGAGTAGCATTTTACTACGCCAATGTCCTTCGGCAGGTAGCCAACGACCGGGGCGTACGCGTGCAGAACATTTTAGAAAGCCCGATTGCCGGACTTACGTTGTTTCATCAAACAAGTTAAAAAATTTACCTTTATCCAATCGTTTTCTTCTCAATCGGAGTTATTCTTTTATCCAATAATTCTAATCACTATCAATTTTCCATTGTCAACTAAAAACTATGTCAACTACCGAATCACCTTCCAATTACGATAACCTAGAGCAGATGTCTGTTAGGACGTTACTAGAAGGGATCAATCAAGAAGATAAAACCGTACCCTACGCCGTAGAAAAAGTGATTCCTCAGATCGAGAAGTTAGTAGAAGGTACCGTAGCCCGAATGAAACAGGGCGGACGTTTATTTTATATCGGTGCCGGAACCAGCGGTCGTTTGGGTATTGTAGATGCATCAGAATGCCCACCTACCTACGGAGTGCCACCGGATTGGGTAATTGGAATTATGGCGGGGGGAGATGTGGCTATCCGAAAATCTCAAGAGTTTGCGGAGGACGACCCTGAACGAGCCTGGAAAGATTTACAGGAATACGATATTAATGAAAAAGATACTGTGGTAGGAATTGCTGCCTCCGGTACTACTCCTTACGTAATTGGCGGAGTGAAAACCGCTCGGGAGAACGGAATTCTGACCGGATGCATCACTTGTAATTTGGAAACGCCACTGGCGGCAGCGGTGGAAGTTCCCATTGAAGTAGTGGTGGGACCGGAGTTTGTCACCGGAAGCACCCGCATGAAGGCGGGTACTGCTCAAAAACTAGTACTAAATATGCTCTCTACCGCTACCATGGTCGGCTTAGGTCGAGTAAAGGGGAACCGGATGGTGGATATGCAGCTAAGCAATAATAAGTTGGTAGACCGGGGCGAACGCATGATTATGGACGAATTAGAAATTGATAGAAAACAAGCCAAACAACTGCTGGAAGAACACGGTTCAGTACGGAAAGCAGTAGAGGCTTATCGGAAGTAGAAGCGTATGCACAAACTAGAACCTTTCCATCGCTGGTTGAGTGAATATGATGTGTCTTCGGACGAGCGATCGCCCTTCTTTGGTAAGGAATATAATTACGATCTGTACACCAATACCATTTACGGTTACTACATTGATCCGGGTTGGGATTTTATAGGCTCCGAAACGCTGTATATCAAAATTCTGTACGTTGACTATGAACGAGGTTTTGTGATTATTGAGCTGATTGGCGAGTGGAATGATGCGCTACATAACGATATCATGCATCTCAAACGTAATATCGTAGACCAATTACAGAGGATCGGTATTAACCAGTTTATTCTTATTGGAGAAAACGTAATGAACTTCCACGGATCAGATGACTGCTACTACGAAGAGTGGTTTGAGGATGTTGAAGACGGCTGGATTGCCTTAGTTGGTTTCCGCGATTTTGTACTGGCCGAAATGACCGAATACAACATTGATTCTTACCTAAACTACGGCGGAAATTTACAGATTGACAACTGGCGCACCATGAAACCCCAGGTATTTCACAAAGTGGTAGATGGGTTAATTATGCGTCGGCTCGCTTGGCCTTCGTAACGTAGGCACTAAGCGCGATGGTATATCGCTTGCCACTAGTCACTTCTCGGCACAATGCTCGGGTACGCCGAACGCGCTCCTTTAAAAACTTCCTTCCCTGAAACATAAACTGTTCCTGTTCGGCTACCGATGAAAGAGGAATGTTACCATCAGTAGGTTGCTTGCGTAATAAAACTTGGTGCAGAGTGGCATCGGCATGAACTGTAGCTTTAGGATTCTGGGCATAGCGTTGTAAAGGTATTCTTACTTTTTCAGTAACCATTGGTTCATCAAGAACGGGTTGCAATAATTGCCGGAAGCAAGCTTTCCACTCGGCTCCGTGCGGACGAATTCTGAATCCATGCTTTCGGAAGGCGATCAAATGGGCTACTTCGTGCAAGTAGGTCAATAAAAATGCTTCCGTCGGCAACGTACGGTTCACCGATATTTGATGCTGTTCATGACCATCAGCCGACTTACGATACCGATAATCACCCCACTTGCTCTGCCGATGGTTCGCCAGCTTCAGCCGAAATCCGTACTGCTGCCACAGCTCGACACAGTATGCTTCAGCAGCTTTCGGTACGTAATTGTGGAATGGAGTAGTTAGGCTGGTTTGGGGCATAACTATCTAAAAATCTAAGCGTGTTTTACCTTCACTTTTTAAAGTGCTTACTCCATCATCCTTAATCTTAATAGAATACTGTTCGCCATTTATTTTAGGATTCCAGCCTATTTTTATTACCTGTTTTATCCACTCGGCTACATCTGAGGGAGTAATAGGTATGACTTCAGTAGTAGCCCAATCTTTAGGATGCTTTCTATCTGTATAAATTACCAACACTGATCCACGGTACTTAGCATGCTCTACCGCTAATCGTATTTGTCCACTACCATAGGCCCATTGCCCATAAGTAGCTTTCTTGCGGATTAGCCATCGATAAGGTTCGTTGTATACTCTGATTTCCCTTGTGCCTTTTTTTGGAATTGCCATTCTAGTTCTTCTTTCGGATTTCTTCCAATGTCCGAGGCTGTCTTTTCCAAATGCCAAATAAACCCTCAGCATCTATATTTCTGTCGCCTTTTGTAATTAGCGTGTAAAAAATGGGTTGAGTATCTATTTCCACACTATCATCCTTCAGAGCTTCCAGGGCAGCTAATACCTTTTCAACCTCAGTATCATCCCTAATTTCTACCATTATTTTCATAAATACAAGGTGTGGATTTTCCGATACGCCTCTACAATATTTTTTAGTACCTGGTAAATGTCTACCCTTCCACCCGATACAAACTTCTAGGGTTGGTCATAGCATCGGCGATTGCTCCGTCAATTGTGAGGTGGTGTTCGGTAGCAGTGATCCTTTCTTCCAGACTGGGTGGCTCAGTGAGTTTTTCGCTGCGTTTATACTCTGTTCTCACGGGTTGTAATTGATACCACTGACCGTTGGAAAATTCTACCAAGGTTTTATCGGTAGTTAGATATACACCGTTTTTCAGAAGCTGCTCCATATTTTTTAAGTTACTTACAGCAAGTTCGTTATTCTTATAATAAGAATCAAAAAACTTATTGCTAAAGTTTAGCTATTGTAGCTTAACACTAATTCTTTTTGGAAAGAATTATATTCAGGGTATGAAGTTTAAGCAATTCATCGGGCAAGTGCACTTATGGCTGGGGCTGGTGGTGGGCATTCCTTTCTTTCTGGTAGCACTGTCCGGGGCGATTTATACCTGGGAACCGGAGATGGCTCACCTGATTTATCGACAATCAGTAGAACCTCAGAATCAACCTTTCGTATCGGCCTCAGCCCTGAAGGCTACGCTAGACCACGAGCATCCGGATCTGGATCTTCGAACCGTTCTGTTTCGGGATGAGACCAAGGCGGCGCAGGTTCTACTCTACGGGCGAAGCACGTACTTTCACGCCTTTCTGAATCCTTACACTGGTGATTTGATTCACCTTCAGGACATGAGGCAAGGAATTCTCCATTACCTAAAAATCCTTCATCGCAACCTTTTGTTGGGAGATATTGGAAGGGAGATCGTTCATTGGGTCACTCTGCTGTTTCTAATCATGATGATTACGGGTATAGTACTTTGGTGGCCAACCCGTAAATCGCAGCGAAAGCAGAAACTTACGATTAAGTGGACTGCCTCGCCTAAGCGGTTAAACTATGATTTGCACAATGTACTTGGGTTTTACATGACTTGGATTGCCATTTTTAGTGTAATTACTGGTTTGTTCTGGGGTTTTGAAGTAGTGCAGGATACGCTTAAAGTAGTTACTCAGGAAAATAAAAGTGTATATGACACCCTTCAATCAGATACTTTGTACGTAGGAGAATCAGGTGTAAAGTGGACACTTATAGATAGTCTGGCAACTGTTTTTCAGCATCAGTATCCTGCAAAATTTGTCAGAGTCAGTAACCCTCATCAGAAAGCTGAGCCGATTCGAGTAGTGCTTATTGAATCCGATAGGCTCGTTTATAATACTAATCATTACTACTTTGACCGATACACCGGAGAGCAGCTTCGTGGAAATTTTGAGTACGGGCTTTACAGCGAAGCAAGCACTTTTCGTACCCTGAATGGATTAGTCTACGATGCTCATTTCGGTACTATCTGGGGCTTACCCGGACGTTTGCTGGTATTTTTCTCTTCCCTCGTAGCCGCGTCTCTTCCCATCACTGGTTTCCTAGTCTGGCTGCACCGAAGGAAAAAATACGAAAAGTCACAGTCGACGTAACTGCTCTACTTCCGATCTAAATACCCATTCGCCTTAAACCAGGCAAAGCACTCGCGGATGGCGGTATCAATCGGAGTTTGAGGCATGTTAAGTTCGCGAACGGCTTTGGCAGCGGTGAAGTAGTGGCCGTCGCAGGAAACCCGCGCCATTTTGTAGCTTACTTTGGGAGTGGCCCCGGTCAGGTTGCCATAAATGGTTCCTAATCCACCGAAGGCTTTGGTTAGTGAGGGAGGGATAGCGAACTTAGGTGGTTCTACCCCAACAATACTAGCCATCTTGGTGAAAGCTTCCTGGTAGCTCAGATTTTCGTTGCCCAAAATGTAGCACTCGCCAGGATTACCCATCTCAATAGCATTGACCATAGCAGTAGCCGCATCACCTACGTATACGTAGTTCTTCCCGCCAGTTGGGTAGCCGGGTACTTTACCCTGATAGACTGCCAGCACCATCTGTCCTGAGCTGGGTTTGTGGTCGTTAGGGCCAATCATAAAAGTAGGATTTACGACTAACCCTGGAAAACCTTGTTTAGCTTCCTTTAGCATAATTTCCTGAGCTAGGTGCTTGGTTTCCATGTAGCCTAAACCGTACTGCTTAAACTTGGGGGGGGTAGTTTCGTCGCCCGGCTGTTCTTTGGTGCCGAACCCCAGTGCGTTGGCGGTACTCACGGTAATCATGCGCTGTACATTGGCTTTCTTTCCCGCTTCAATCAGATTGATGGTTCCTTGCACATTAGTGGCGACGTACTCGGGCGAGCGAGCGGGCCACAGTCCGGTATCGGCGGCGGCGTGAATAATCACATCACATCCCTGAACTCCTTTTTTCATGGCGCTAGCATCGGTGATGTCGCCCAGAAACAGTTCAATATCTTTTCGATGCCGATGGCGGCGAGCATCCTGCTTATCCCGAAAAAGAGCTTTCACTGCGTAGTTTCGTTTTAGCAGTTCAATCAGTACGTTGCTGCCCAACAATCCGCTGGTGCCAGTTAAGAATATAGTCATAGTTCAGGTTATAAGCGACATGCAAAATTAGGAATTTCGCTGAGTTGCGAAAGGTTCAATCAAGAAAGTCATTTTAATCTCGAAACCGTTTAGTAAGCTCACCAAAAGCATCAATACGGCGGTCGCGGAAGAAGGGCCAGATGCGGCGCACATTTTCCGAGTGGGCTAGGTTTATTTCTACTATTAGATTGCCTTCTTCCTTGGAAGAGGCTTTCGCTAGTACTTCGCCCTGTGGACCAGCAACAAAACTGTTTCCCCAAAACTGAATTCCGTTGGTCTGTCGAGATGGATCGGCCTCGTGCCCTACCCGGTTCACTGCAATTATGGGAAGACCATTGGCTACGGCGTGTCCTTGCTGAGAAATAATCCAGGCATCTAGCTGTCGCTGTTGCTCATCGGCCGGATCAGTAGATTCCCAACCAATGGCAGTAGGGTAAATGAGCGCATCGGCTCCCGCCAAGGCCATGAGCCTAGCAGCTTCAGGGTACCACTGATCCCAACAAATCAACACACCCAGTTTGCCTACGGAGGTCTCAATGGGGTTAAATCCTAAATCGCCAGGAGTGAAATAAAACTTTTCGTAGTAGGCAGGGTAGTCGGGAATGTGCATTTTGCGGTATTTGCCTGCGATGCTTCCGTCTTTTTCGAGTACTACTGCGGTGTTGTGGTAAACACCCGCCGCTCGGCGTTCGAATAAAGAAATTACCAGCACGATGCCTAATTCACGAGCCAGAGAACCAAAATACTCGGTAGATGAGCCTGGGATTGGCTCAGACAGATCAAACTGCTCAGTATTTTCGGTTTGACAAAAGTATAAGCTATTGTGCAATTCCTGCAATACTACTAACTCTGCTCCCTGTTCAGCGCATTGATGAATATTATGTTCAAGCTTTTTTAAATTCTCAGTAGTATCTGCGCTGTTTTGCTGCTGTACTAAGCCTACATTCATTTTTGTTCTGTATCTGTCGTTGTAAGCACATAATTAATCATGTGCTTACAACGATGAAGACTTGGCGAAAAGTTTAGTATTTTGTTTCTTTTCAGCCTGATTTACCGAACTATGCCTCACCAAGTAATTGCTTTTCTGCTTCTTATTACATTTATAGTTTCCTGCAATCAGGAAAAGGAAGAATCGCTGACTACTACCCAACAACTAGACATCCTCTTTCAGCACTATGTAGACACCAGTGGTTTTAGCGGTAATATTTTGGTAGCCGATAGCAGCGGAATGGTATATACCCGGGCGGTAGGTTACCAACACGCTACTGAGGAAGTACCAATGCAGCCTAATACAGCATTTTATCTGGCTTCCCTTTCTAAGCATATTCACGCAATGGGCATTCTGTATTTAGTAGATCAGGGTAGGCTGAGTCTGGAAGATACACTCGCGCAGTATCTACCAGATATGCCCGCGGCCGATAGCATCACTATCCAACAGTTGCTTACGCACACTCACGGCATTCCTGATTATTATAATTTTATGGTAAGCTTTCCTCCTGGTTTGACCAATACTGATGTGCTAGAAGCAATTCGGGAGGTAGATTCGCTGCTGTTTGAACCGGGTACCCAGTTTAGCTACGGAAATTCCGGTTATACGCTGTTGACAACTATTGCTGCCCAGGTAAGCGGACAACGCTACGCTGATTTTATGCAGGAAACGTTCTTTGATTCTATCGGAATGGAGCATACGGTAATTTTTGATGAAGAAGCCGATAGTATTCAGAATCGAGCCGTAGCCGTAAATACCCAGGGTAAGGCTGATAATTATCAGTTTCGTACCGTGGGTGGTGGGGGTATTTTCTCTACTGCGGAAGATTTGTACAAGTGGGATCGTGCCCTTTACAGTGGTAAGTATATTCGCCCCGAAACCCTACAAGCAGCTTACTCACCCGTTCGACTCAGCGACGGCAGCAGTCATCCCTACGGATTTGGCTGGTTTACCAATTCAGAAAACCCTAACTTTATTTATCATACTGGCGAGCTGAATGGTTTCCGTAACTATATCGGTCGCTGGCTAGATGAACAAAAAGTGGTAATTATGCTGAGTAACAACCAACGCGAGGCTCCCCAAGAGCTAATTGAAGCAGTCTATCAGATTTTATCTTCTGATTAAGCCAAGACTCCTTCTGGATACTGCATCGTCACACAGTGTAAAGACCCATGTTGCTGTACTAGTGCTTCGCAGGGAATTCCGATGATCTCACGATTGGGAAAGGCCTGTTGTAGTACTTCGCGGGCAGATTCATCCTGGGGTAGTCTGTAGAATGGCAGCAGTACGGCTTCATTTATAATCAGAAAATTAGCGTAGGTGGCCGGTAGGCGATTTCCTTCATTATCGTACATTGAATCAGCCATCGGCAAGGGAAGCAAACGGTAGGGCTTACCTGCCTTTATACTAAACTGTTGCAATTCTTCTTCCATTTTAGCCAGAGCTTCGTAATGCTCATCATCAGAATCAGTACACTGTACGTAAGTAATAGTTTGCAGATTGCAGAAACGGGCGAGGGTATCAATGTGACTATCGGTATCATCACCCGCTAAATACCCATTTTTAAGCCAAAGAATACGCTCAACTCCCAAGGTTTCTTTCAGATACTCACCAATTTGCTCTTTGGTTAAATAGTCGTTCCGGTTGCGTGACAGTAGGCAGGCTTCAGTAGTAAGCAATGTTCCATCCCCGTCTCTCTCCAAACTACCTCCTTCCAGCACAAAATTCTTCATAGATCGGTACTCAACTGTTGGCACAAATACTTGCTGCTCGTAAAGCTGGCGAGTAATCTGATTATCCAGATAAGCCGGAAACTTCAGCCCCCAGCCATTGAATTGAAAGTCTAGCAATATCGGCTGACCGTTATCTATTACTGTAAGTCCACTGTGGTCGCGCGTCCAAGTATCGTTAGTAAGAATTTCACGGTAGATGATGTTTGTTGGATCGCAATGAGCTAAATAGGCTTTTGTCTCATTAATATTGGAACAGACAACTAATAGCTTTTGTCGTAGCGATATTTCGTAGGCAATGCGTTGGTAGCAGGCAGTAACCTGATCTAATGTGCTTTTCCAATCCGTTTGAGCGTGGGGCCAGCTTAGTTGCACTCCACTCTGGGGGTGCCACTCAGCTGGAAAAAGAAGATTACTGTTCATGAAGTAAAGGTAACGTACAGAATAGATTAAAATGGCTACCGAGCATAGAGGGCAGAATCAGTAATCGCTTGAGTATGTTTGAAGGCGAGGGTCGTACTTAATCATTAAGCAAAATAGAACCAAATACTGTAAGCAAATGTTCTTACTACGAATGAATTACAGCAGAATTTAAAGGTTATCTGAGGCAGTTCCGGCAATTAAAGAAATACTACCCTGCTGCATATTAGAGCTGTTCATTGCTGAATTTTGAAAGAAGTTTGCTATAAAA
>JGI12210J13797_10180401_pt1 | contig 17390 bp, 14 predicted proteins | sample ElkSlonscriptome_3_FD_13797 | JGI IMG/M metagenome (IMG submission 13797)
CACCCGCGTGCCGTGGGGGCGGGTCTGCCCCGCAAAGTATCCGATCGCGTCGTAGTGATCGCTGCGCACCTCGAGGTGCTCGATGTCGGCGTGATCGGCCGAGGCCGCCACCCGCTGCGCGGTGCCGCGGCACAGATCGGCCGCCTGCCCGCGGCGGATCGCCACCTGCACGATCTGGTAGGCCTGCATGACCTCCTCGGTGCCGAGCACCTCGGGCGGGATCGGCCGGTGCCGCCCCTCGCGAGAGTAGCCCACCACGTGCACGATCCGGGCGTCCTTGCGCTCCTTGGCCAAGGAGAACATGGGGTAGTTCGACAGCGGGAACCCGTCGCGCGGGGGGTCGCGGAGGATCGGCACGAACAGCAGCCCGAGCAGCCCTACGCTCCACGCCGCCACGGCCAGCCGCCGCCCCGGGCCCATGGCGGGATCGGGCGCGGAGCTCACCGCTGCGTCACCGGCTGGGGGATGGAGCTGCCCTCGACCAGCCCGAGCATGCGGCCCCCGTGGCCCATGCCCGCCATGGCGTGCTGGACGAAGTCGATGCGGATCTCGGGCGAGCCCATGTGCTCGGAGAACGCTCCCACCATGGAGTGCGGCTCGGTGGCGCAGGCAAAGCAGCCCACCGCGTCCCACTGCTGCACCACCAAGAATTGCAGGGCCCTCCGCAGCACGGCCTCGTCGGCGGTGGTGTCTTCGCCCCGCACCGACTTCAGGGCCAGCGCCGCCCCCATCGCCTCGCCGAAGCCCGACGAGCCGGTGTTGTGGGGGATGAGCACGTTGCCGAACCCGTAGCCGCCCACCAGATCGGGCGAGACGTCGTCGGACTCCGCGAGGATGAGCCGCGCCTTGTACTGGGTATAGTCGATGCAGAACTGCTCGTAGGTCTCGTGGCGGTGGTGCCCCAGCGAGGCGCGGGCGGCCAGGCAGTGCCAGTTCTCCTCCATCCAGAAGAAGTCGGCCGCGAAGTTCGACCAGTACTCGCCGGCGGTGTAGTCCATGGCGGCCTGCACCGCGGCACGGGTGGTCTCGGCCGGCGGCAGGCCGGGCACGCTCTGCTCGAGCTGCAGCCGCTCGAGCAGGGTGAGGGCGAACACCGCCTGGCCCACCGCGTACAGCGGGTCGGGACCGGGGATCGGCTCGCCGGTCTCCAGGTCGATCTCGGGGTGGAAGCCGCCGTCGTCGCGCTGCATGTGCAGCAAGAACCGGGTCATGCGACCGATCGCCTCGTCGAATTCGTCGCCCACCCGCTCGCGGCACGACAGCAGCGCGATGGTCGACAGCGCGGTCGAGCCCAGGCCGGCCCGGGTGGGCTCGCTGGCCTGGGGCGGAATGAGCACGCCCAGCTCGCCCACCGGCTGCAGCGTGCTCACCAGCATGGCCAGCGCCCGGCGAGCGACCTCGGTGGCCCGCGGATCGCGACCCAGCTCGCAGATCACCAGGGTGGTGCCGGCCTGGCGGGCGAGCGCGAAGCCGCGGTAGGTGACCTGGCCGGTGAAGGGGTCGGCCTTGTACTCGAAGCGCCCGTCGTCGCCCTGGGCGTCGAGGATGTAGCGCTCGGCGGCGTCGACCGCCCCCTGTAACTGGGCCGCGTCCAGCGGCGGCTCCGGGTCCTTCATGCGGCGCAGGCGGTGGAGCTGGCCCTCGGCGTCTTGCAGGTAGCTGGCCACCTCGAGCCGGCGCAGGCCCTCCAGGCTGGGGTCGTAGCGCTGGGGGCGGCCGGGCCACACCAGCACCTTGCGCAGCTGGGCCGCGTCGACGCCGAAGCGCAGGTCGGGCACCACGGGGATCGGCGTGTACTCGTTGAACTGGTCGAGCACCAGCAGCTGCCAGGGCAGCAGGCAGCGGGTGCCCTCGCACACCCCGTCGAGGCCGGCGCGCACCAGCAGGGCGTCGACCACCGGCACCAGCGGGGCGAGCGGCTGCACGCCGGTGACCACGTCGATCTTGATCGGCCCCCGCAGCGCTCGCTGCCGCAGCGCCTCGCCCAGCGAGGCCAGCGCGGCGTCGAGGGTGGGAGCCTGCACGCAGTGGGTGCGGGCCTCGGCCCGGCCCGCGGCCACCTCGACCAGGGTGGTCGCCACCACCGTCACCCGCTCCGCGTCGGGGGCCGCCTCGCACTCCACCGCCTGTCGCACCATCAGCGAGGGCGCGTCGGCGGGCGCCGGCGGCAGATCGGCGGGGTCGGGCAGCACCGCCGCGAGGGCGGGTCGCAGGGCATCGTCGGCGTGCGCGGCCGGAGCGATGGCCGCCTCGGCCTCCGGCAGCGTGCTCGCCCGCCACGTGCCCGCGGCCACCAGCAGCAGCAAGCCGGCCGTGCCTGCCTGCGCGCGCCGGTTCCATCGCACCCCGCCGGTGACCGCCAGCCCCCACACCGAAAGCGGCAGCAGCAGCAGGGCGGCCACGGCCAGCGCGGCCATCAGCCCCACCGCCACGCCCTTGCCCAGCCCGCCGTAGAGCGCCGCGATGTACGTGGCCGCGCTGAGCACGTTCCACGCCAGATAGAGGAGGGTGGCCAGCGCCACCAGCGATTGCACCCGCCACGCCAGTCGGCGCAGGCGATGGCCCAGCACCGCCAGCAGGGCATGGGCCGCGTGGGTGAGGGCCACCGTGGTGGTGACCATCGCGAAGGGCGTCCACTCGCGCCAGGGCAGCACGGTGGCCCCCCAGCCGAACACGACGGCGATCAGACCCGACAGCAAAGCGGGCCACCAGCGGGGCAGATGGGTCGAATCAGGGGCCATGGGCCGATCTACGTCTCCTGTGCCGCACCGTAGCAAGGCGCCCCCTCGCCCGGTCAAGCTGCTGAAATCATTGCTGCGTTCGGGCCGTCGGGCATCGCGAGGAGGCACCGGGCCCCGCCCCGCTCAGGCCGCTTCGTGCTGGAGCTTCATCGCCCAGTCCACCCCCACCACCTCGTAGGGGTGCAGCGGCGTCCACACGTTGTCGCCCTGCAGCGGCTCGCTGCTCACCACCAGGTGCTTCACGAAGTCGCCCGACCCCATGGGGGCCTCGCACTCTGGCCCGAAACGGGGGCAGTGATCGCGATCGGGGCAGCGGGTCTTGTGCGTCGTCCAGTACAGCGGCTTGCCGCCCTGGTGCGCCACCATGGTGCGCCCGTTGGTGAGCGCGAAGGTGAGGTAGGTGTCTTCGGGCGTGCCCTGGTCGTGCAGGCAGGGCTCCCCGGTGAGCGCGACCACCTGCTCCACCGTCGCGCGCACCGAGGCGATCACGTCGTGCAGCGGGTAGCCCACCCGGTGCAGCTCGTGGCGCTGCGCCATGTGGCCCAGCAGCAGGTAGAACAGCACCTCGGAATCGGTGTCGCCCAGGATGAAGCGGCGCAGCACCGGCGGCACCAGGCTCACCATCTCCTCGCGGATCGCCGAGAACCCCGCGAGGTTGCCGTTGTGCACGAACACCCACGGCCCATACTGGAACGGGTGGGTGTTGATGATGGACAGGCTGCCCTGGGTGGCCTTGCGCAGGTGGGCCAGCACCGTCTCGGAGGCCACGATGCCCGACACCCGCTGGAACAGGTGGTCGTCCATCGCCGTGGCCACGCTCTTGATCACGTGGGGGGCCCCGGCGTTGTAGTAGGCCACGCCCCACCCGTCGGGGTGGCGGTCGCTCTGCTGCATCAGCGCATTGTCGGCGCTGACCAGGCTGCGATGCACCTGGCTTTGGAGGACGGAGCGAAAGCCGAAGATCCTACACATGGCAGCAGGGACCGTGAATCGACGACGCTAGCGCGGCCCATCGCGCGGGGCAACCGGCGCGCCGGCGCGCGGGTGAGACCCCGCATGCTCGCCATGCCCGCCATGCTCGGCCCGCTTCCCCCCGCGTCGGGGGTGACCTAACGTAGCGGCCATGCGCTTGATCATGCCCCTTCGCGCTCACCGTCGCGGGGTGATCGTGGGCCTGCTGCTCGCGGGCTGCCCCTCCGGCGGCGAGGAGGACACCACCACCGGGCCGCAGCCCACCACCTCCACCGCCAGCGGCACCGCGGGCCCCGACGACACCACCGGCGATCCGCCCGTGGATCTGGGCAGCCCCTGCCCCGCGGGCGCCCTGGGCTGCCCCTGCGGCCCCGACGATGCCTGCGACGGCGCGCTGACGTGCGAGATGGGCACCTGCACCGGCCCCGAGGACGCCACCACCACCGGGGGCGACGACACCACCTCGGGGGGCCCCGCCGTGTGCGGCAACGGGGTGGCCGAGGCCGGGGATCTCTGCTTGGGCATGGCCACGCCCTTCGCCATGGGGGCCGGCACGATCGCCATCACGATCGCCAACTTCGACACCGATCCCGCGCTCGACCTGGTGGTGGCCAACCGCGACGCCAACACCATCAGCATCCGCCAGGGCGACGGCACCGGCGACTTCGGCGTGCAGAGCCCGTTCCCTGCGGGCACCGGCCCGCTGGCGGTGGGCAGCGGCGATTTCGACGGCGACGGCAACCTCGACGTGGCCACCGTCAACCTCACCTCGATCGACGTGACGGTGCTGGCCGGCGACGGCAATGGCGGGTTCGCGCCGCCCGTGTCGACCGGGCTGGGGCCCCTGCTCGTCCCCAGCGATCTCACCGTGGCCGATCTCGAGGGTGACGACGATCCCGACGTGCTCGTCACCGAGAGCACCACCTCGGTGGCCATCGTCTTCCGCACCGACATGGGTGCATTCCTGGCCGCCGCGTCCTATCCCGTGGGCATGGGCCCCTCGGCCATCCACACCCGCGACTTCTCCGGCAACGGCGTGCCCGACGTGGTCACCGCCAACGCCATCGACGGCACCACCAGCCTGCTGCTGGGCAACGGGTTCGGCCAGCTGGGCGGCGCCAGCAGCTCCGACGTGGGCGCGGGCCCCACCGACATCGCCACGGGCGATTTCAACGGCGACGGCGACGTCGACGTCATCGTGACCAACCCCGTCGGCAGCAGCGTGACCATCCGGCTGGGCAACGGCCTGGGGGGCTTCGGGGGCCAGCAATTCTTTCCCGTGCCCGGCGGTCCCGTCGCGCTGATCGCCGCCGATCTCGACCTCGACGGCGACACCGACGTGGCCGCCGTGGGCGGCGACGGCATGGTGCACGTGCTGCTGGGCAACGGCGCGGGCACGCTGTCGCCCGCCCTCGACATCGCGGTGGGCATGCTGCCCGACGACATCGCGGCCGCCGACCTCGACGGCGACGGGCTGCTCGACCTCGTCACCGCCAACGCGGGCTCGGGTGGGGTCAGCGTGATCCTCTCCGACGCCTGAGCCCTCGCTTCGCTCGCTTCGAAAGACCCCTCCCATGCATCGTGTACTGCTCGCTCTGGCCCTGCTCGGCCTCACCGCCTGCCCCAAGCCCACGCCTGCCGACGACGGCTCCGCCGGTCCGGTCGATCCGCCCGCCGACGGGCCGGGCGACGGGCCCGCCGACGTGGTGGACGGCGGCGCTCCCCCGATCGGCTCCACGCCCTCGCCCGACGGGTGCAGGAGCAACGCCGACTGCGAAGACGGGGGCGTGTGCGAGGGCCAGGGTTGCGGCGACGACCAGCTCGGCACGTGCATGCCCAAGGACCGCATGTGCACCCGCGACCTGCGGCCCTACTGTGGCTGCGACGGGGAGACGTTCCAGTCCTCGGGCAGCTGCCCCGGGCAGCGCTACGCGGCCAAGGGGCCGTGCGACGGGGAGGGCTCGGGAGCCGACGGCGGCGCACCGGGAGGCGCGGGAGCCGACGGCAGCGCGTGCCTGGCCCCCAGCGATTGCCGCAGCGGGGTGTGCGAGGGGCAGGGGTGCGGCGAGGACTCGCCGGGCACGTGTGCCGCGAAGACGCGCATGTGCACGCGGGATTATCAGGCCTACTGCGGCTGCGACGGGCAGACGTTTCACGGGTCGGGCAGCTGCCCGGGCAAGCGGTACCGGGCGCGCGGGGAGTGCGAGGCGCAGGGCGGGGTGTGAGCGGGCCGTCCTTTAGAGAGAGGGAGTGCGAAGCCATCGAACGGCGGCGTCGAGCGACGAAGGCCGACTCGGCAGGGCTGACTCGGCAGGGCCGTCAATCACGGCAGGGCCGGATCCCACCGGTAGATCTTCAGCTCGAGCGAGGTCTCGCTGACGATCCTTCCGAGCAGCGCTCGGATCTTCGTCGCGTCGGCCGCTCCGACATTGAAGGCTTGGAGATACGGGTCCCGTCCAGGGGTAGATTTGCTGATCATGTCCATGTCGGGCCCACGAAATACACCGCAGTAGCGGCCCGTCGCGATGGGCGTCACGAACCCGAGGTCTTCGAGCGTAGCTAGTAGCGTGGGCAAAGCATCGCCATCGGCGCTGCGAAAGAGCCCATCGCAGCGCTGCGGGCGACGGTGGACGCCGAGAGTAGCCAGCGCACCCCAGGCGATCATCTCGCGAAGCGTCTCGAAGCTCGGCACGAGCTCCTCTTCGTCGATGTACTCGCCCGCCACGACCAGCGCATCGTCGCGTGCCGGACTATCGAGATCATAGAACGCATGGCTCGGATAGGCTGGATCATGGTCATAGGCGATGAGCAGGTATCGAGGATCGTGCTCCACACGCCCATCGGCGTAGGCCGTCAAGATCCCTTTGCACGAGAAGTCTAGGCTGCGATAGGCGAGCGGCCCCATGCTTCGCCCGAATCGGTCGAGGAACCAGCGGTGAAACGGAGGCAGAGATCGTCCTGCTACGTGCTCGAGTTCGTCGATCTCCTCACGCTCCGCCCCTCCACTGCTCGACACCAAGTCCGGCACGAGCTGCTCGAGGAGTGCCTCCATCTGCGGCTCTAGTGCTTGCATTCCGGCTTCCCCTCATTGCACAGAACCAGCGGGAGCAACACCACGCAGGTGCCGCACGGCGGGACGCTCTCCCCATTCCTGAACGTGTTTCGAGGCTCGGGACGGCGATCAACGAAATCGATAGTACCCACCATGTCGCTTCCCTGGCTGCTGAACCACTCTTCGGTCATTGCAACTGGCAAGCAGTCACGCTCCAGCAACAACAACATGGCTCCCTGAGCTGCGCAGGTACCGGGAGGATTCGCTTGCGGCAACTCCCTATTGACTCGGGCCTCGTCGTGACGAGCCTGGGCGACGGCGAGGGTCTCCTCGAACAGAGCATCGTCACCCACGTGCTTCTTGATCGCGTCGAGCGTCCGCCGCTTGGATGCACGGCCGGCCCTCTTTACCTTGATCACTTCATGATGCCGCATCCCTGCATCATCGGCCGCGTCTGCAAACTCCGACGTAGCCGCGCCCGAACGGTCGGCATATTTCGTTCCGCACTTGCCCTGGACGACCCCGAGCATGCACCGAGTGTCTTCCTCCGCCCCCATCAACCGAGCTCGATAGGCACCGGCGAGCGCGCCAGCATCGGCCTTGCTGCCCTGCTCGCCCCCAGTCTCGCTGAGCCCTTCGTGGCCCTTGCCACACAGCGGGCACTGCTCTACGGGTCCAGAATTGCTGAGCCCTCCAGCCTGAATCACCCCCAGCATCGTCGCTGCATTGGGCGGACTCCCGCTTCCCCCACAGTTATTGAGCATGGGATCGCCGAGCAAGTGGACGTTCTTGCCCTCGATCTTCACATCGACCGAGCCCGGCCCTACGAACTTGGTGATACCGTGAGTATTGGCCGAGACGAGCCCCCCGCCGGTCGCCTTGCTCGCAACGTCTCCTGTCGACTTGAACGTGGCTCCCTTGATCGCGACCGTCTGCCCTTTGATCTTGACCTTCTTCGAGTAGCCCTTGGGGGAGTCACCGCTCCTGCCAATATTGGGTAGCGGAGTCGGGACGAATGGCGCGGGCGGGCCAGGCATCTTGCAGACGTTCGGGATCGTCGCGCATGCGATCCCATTGCTGCCCTTGGTGACGGGGCTCTTGGGCGGGTTGATGGTTACGCTCATGTCGAGGGCTCCCGCGAGGATATCGCACCGCCGCCGCGCTCGTCTCGGCCAGCAGCCCAACCGGGGTACGCGCCCCGAGGGGCCACGACGTCGGCGCCCGTGCTCATCTTGGAGAGGACCCACACGGTCGAGGAGAATACTATCCCATCGAGACGCGTGGGTCCTCGCCCGAGGGCGACAGCCGCCCCAGACCCGGTCGAGCGCCCCCGCCTAGGAGCAATCCCAGACGTCGTCGGGGATGCTCTTCTTATTGCGCTTCTTGCGGATCTTCTCTTCGGGGTAGTTACCCTTGCAGAACATGTTCTTCTCGATCTCCGCTACCTTCTCCCATCCGCTGACGTCCATCGCATCCTCCACGTCCCCCGCCAGGGTCACGTAGCTCCTCTTCCCGTTGCACTCCGACGGGAACCCGATGGACATTGTGCCGGGGATCAGCGTTGGGCACGTACGCGTCCCTTCCGTCTGCAAGCCGAGGAACGCCCCGTCGCTGCTTCGAAACATTCCTCCTCCCGATGATCCGTAGGCAACATACGCCGAGTGTCCGCGCTCCCTACCATCCGACTGGTACCCAGCGACCTCCCCCTTCGATACGACGTCGGGGATCCCCAGCGGTGAGCCTATCAGATACGCATCGGTCCCGACGTCGACGTCCCCCTGCACCGGCTCGACGACTCGCGCGCCGTCGAAGCCGCGGGACAGCCTCAGGTAGGCAACGTCGCGGAGGCCGTTACTCGCCCTTTTGATGGCCTCGACCTCCCGCCACTCCTTCTCGTAGGTCATCGAGCGAACACGAATGTCACCGAACGAATCGAACAAGCACGAACAGTGCTTGTTCGTCATCACGATGTTCTCCGCGATCAACACTCCCGAACACAGCGCGAACGAAGGAGCATCGACCCAAGGCCCCGCCCAAGCATGAGGCCCGGGCCCTCTCGGGAGTCGATTGCGCTCTCCCAGGGTAGGGAGCTTCACGCCAGGAACAGCGTGAGCCGGCTGCGCGAGGATGACCATGGCCGCCCGGTTCTCGCAGAGCTTGACCACGTCATCGTGTCCAATGACCCCACGGACCATCGGAGGCTCGGACACCCCCACGCAGTCTTCCGCCGGGCCCGACCCGGCACCAGCCCGCTCCGACCTCCCGTCTCCCAGCCTGGCCGAGTCGAAATGGGGCTCGGAGGTAGCACCCCCCCCCGTTGCGCTGCTCCGACGGCTGAGCTCGCATGCGACCCCTCCCATCGAGACGGCGAGGATCGAGCACATCAACGCACGCATGTCTTCACTTCGCATCTGACGACCTCCAGATCCGAGCTCACATGCGCTTCACGCGGATCCTCAGCGTCACCCCCGGAGTATTCGGGGGAATCTCCCACGCGAACCCCGGCTGACTGCTGGTGGGTACGTCGAAGGTGTAGGTCGTCTTGCTGTCGTTGGTCGTCCAGGTCACGCCATGGCTCGGCTCCGGCGTGATCGAGAACCCGTGGCTGTCGACGACCACCAAGGTGACCGAGGTCGTCGACGACTGATCGATCTCGAAGTCGACCGAGAGGATCCCGTCGAGCGTCGTCGGGGTCGCATGACTCCACTGCCCAAAGGGCGCGCTGGACGACATGTTGCGGAGATCGAGCTCGACGCTCGAGCCGCTCAGCATGCGATCGGCTGAGCTGCAGGAGCCTCCCTGGTACTGGCAGATGGTGGTCAGGCGGACTTGATTGGCCATGTTCGTTCTTTCCCTTTCGAGCCTCTGGGCTCGAAAAGGAAGTGGCCCCACCCACCTGCTCCGTCAGGAGAAACGACGCCGCGCCCCGACCCGATTCAGAACCGTCGCCCCACCGTCACCCCGACCCCCCGCCCCGACCACTGCGGCCCCACCCGCCACGCGGTCGCGTCCGCCTTGCTCTTCTTCGCCACCAGCACGTAGCGAATCACCCCGCCCAGCGCCAGCGCTCCGCCGATCGACAGCGCGACCGCCCCGCCATTCCGCAGCCCCGTCGCCCGGTCGCGCTCGCCGAGGTAGTCGCTGTGCATGTCCTGCTCGGACGCGCCCGTGGCCGCCGACGCCCCCACGCCCAGCAGCGCCGCGCCGGTGCCCACGCCCACCACGCCCAGGCCCACCAGCACCCCGCCTACGGGATCCTTGTACCAGGCCTTGGCCTTGGGGCGCTCGTCTTGCTGCGGCGGCTGGACCGGCGCGGGGTCGGGCTCCTCCTCGAGCTCGTCGTCCTCCTCGAGCTCGTCGTCCTCCTCGACGATCGCTTCCTCCGCCGCCTCGGCGTCGATCTGCTCCTGGCAGCGATCCCGGTTCTCGCGGGCCTGCTCGGCCACCTCGTCGGGCGGATCGGTGTCGAGGAATCGGCTGTACAGCTCGACCGCCGCGGAGCAGTTGCCCCGGCTGCGCTCGGCCTGGGCCCACGGATACAGCAGCATGGGCTCGGGCTCGATGAGGTAGGCGGCCTCCACCGCCTCCGCCGCCGCGTCGAAGTCTTCGTCGATGAACGCCTGCCGAGCCTCGGCGAACTTGGCCTGGGCCTCGGAGTTCTCGAGCAGCTGGCCGGGACTGGCCAGCGCCAACCATAGCGATGCGATGTGGTGGAGCACCATGCAGATCAACCCATGCCCGGCATGAAGGAGTCGAGGTCGGGCTTCTTCGTCTTCCTCTTCGTCTTCTTGGGCGTCGACGTGCGGGGAGACTTGCTGCCCCCCGTCTTGCGCGTCTCCTTGCGGACCGGCTCGTCGTCCACGATGACCACGTCGTCCTCGGCCGAAACCTCGCCCGCCTCGTCATCGCCCTCGTCATCGGCCACGACCGCCTCGAGCTCGCCCGAGCCCCCGGAGCCCTCGTCACCGCCCGAGTCGGACCCGCCCGCGGCCGGCTGTGGCTCGGGCTCCGGCTCCGGCTCCGGCTCCGGCTGTGGCTCCGGCTCCGGCTCCGGCCGTCCGTCGGCCAGCGGCTCGGCTGCCCGAGCCGCCGCCGCCTCGGCCTGCTGGAGCTGCTCGGTGGCCTCGTCCGCCGCCGCCTTGGCCTCCGCCGTCTCCTCGGCCGCGCCGCGACCCCCCAGCCACACGCCGAGCACCAGCACCAGCGCCAGCGCGGCCGCCGAGCCCAGCCCGATGGCCACCTTGTTCAGCGCCTTGCCGCGCGGATCGACCGGCCCGGCCGAGATCACCCGCGACCCGCCCCCCGAGGTGCCCAGCGTGCCGATCGACGCCCCGGTGCCGAGGTTGCTGCTCAACACCTGGCTGCCGTAGCTGCCCGCCCCGGTGCCGGGGATGGCCGGCTGCGAGCCGAGCATGCTGCTGATCTCGGCGATGGTGGCCGGCGACATCACCCCCTTGCCGCTGCTGCCCCGCAGCGCGCCCCAGGGGAACGGCTGCGGCCGGAACAGGTAGTGCATCAGCTCGCCCAGCGCGCTGGGCGTGGCCCGCAGCTTCTGGTCGCGCGCGAGCGTCTCGAGGTCGAGCTGCAGCGCGCGCGCGTTGGGGTAGCGCTCGTTCCGATCGACGGTGAGCGCCTTCATGATGATCGCCTCCAGCCCCGGCGGCACGTCGGGCCGCACCGCGCTGGGCCGCTTCATGTGCCCGTTGACGATCAGGTTCATCACCCCGAACTCGTTGTCGCCCTCGAACAGGCGCTCGCCGGTGGCCGCCTCCCACAGCACGATGCCCAGCGAGAACACGTCGCTGCGCCGGTCGATCTTCTCGGCGCGGCACTGCTCGGGCGACATGTACGGCACCTTGCCCTTGCGCGTGCCGGCCCGCGTCACGTCGGTGCGGGTGACCACCTTCGCGATCCCGAAGTCGGCCACCTTCACCCCGCCCTCGTAGGTGATCATCACGTTGGTGGGCGAGACGTCGCGGTGCACGATGCCCAGCGGCCGCCCGTCGAAGCCCACCCGCTCGTGCGCGTAGTGCAGCCCCGCCGCCACCCCCAGGCCGATGGTGACCACGTGCTCGAACGCCAGGGGCTGGCCGACCTTGCGCAGGCCCTTGATGAGGCCCGACAGGTTCTCCCCATAGACGAACTCCATGGTGAAGAAGTACTCGCCCTCCTCCTTGCCCAGGTCGAACACCTGCACCACGTTCGGGTGATCGAGCAGCGCGGCCAGGCGCGCCTCCTCGAGGAACATCCGCACGAAGTGCTTGTCCCGCGACAGATGCGGCAGGATCTGCTTGAGGACCACCAGCTTCTGGAAGCCCTCGATGCCGTTGGCCCGCGCAAGGTGAACCTCGGCCATGCCGCCCGACCCCAGCCTCCGCAGCAGGTCGTAGCCGCCCAGCGTCTCGGACACCACCATGTCGGGGGCGACCGGTACGACTTCGGGGTCGGACATCGTGGGATCCTATCTCGCGGGGAAGCAGCCCTTCAAGCAACGCGCACGCGTCGACGCACCGCTCGCGCGTGATCCCCGGGTCGAGCCCGGCCTCGGGTGCTCGCGGGTCGGTCGTGCACGCACCCCGAAGCACGCTCGAGCGTCGGCGTGAGATCTGACCACGCCCGCCGCTCGCCTCGCGACTCGGGGCCACGGGGGGCGCTGTGTTAGGCTGCCGCCCTACGCTTGGATGAACTTGCCATGAGCAGATCGCCTTCGGTGACCCCGAATCGACCCTCCCGGCTGCCGTGGGCGCGCCTGGGCGGGCTCGCGGCTGCGGCATTCGCGGCCTCGACCGCGACGTCCGCGTGCCTGAACTTCGAGCCCTTCGGCTGCCAGAGTGACACCCAGTGCGACGCCGAGATGCTCGGGCGCTGCGAGGCGGCGGGGTTCTGTAGCTACCCCGATCTGGTCTGCCTCACCGGCTATCGCTACGAGAGCAACGCCGGCGACGGCCTGGGCGGGGAGTGCGTGAACCCGGGCGCGGCGACCGGCACGGATACGTCCGGGGGCGAGACCGATCCCCCCCTCGAGACCGGCGCGTCGAGCTCGTCGTCCTCTGGCCCCGACCCCGACAGCGGCACCGACGACACCAGCACCGGCGACGCGTGCGGGGCCGGCGGGCAGACCTGCTGCGCCGGCGACACCTGCGACGACGGCCTGGCGTGCACCACCGGCGTGTGCAGCTGCATCGCCACCATCGCGGTGGGCGACCGCCACTCCTGCGCGGTCCGGCTCGACGGCACCGTGTGGTGCTGGGGCGACAACTCCCTGGGCCAGCTGGCCTCCCCCGCCCCCGAGCCCTCCCTGGTGCCCGTGCAGATCGCCGGCTTCGGCCCCGGCTCGGTCGCCACCCAGGTCTACGCGCGCAACCACACCTGCGCCCATCGCATCGACGACACCGTGCTGTGCTGGGGCGACAACGCCGGCCAGAAGGTCGACTACACCGACGTGCTCGAGGTGGTCACCACCCCCGTGCAGGCCACCTGGGCCGAGCCCGCCACCCAGATCGGCGTGGGCGGCACCCACACCTGCGTGGGCCGCGGGGCCGCGTTCGCGCCCACCTGCTGGGGAGCCAACGGCTCGGGGCAGCTCACCGGCATGGGGGCGCCCGGCCCCGCGCAGGTCGGCGGCGCCATCGAGCCCGCCGGGGTCGCGCTCGGCGACCTGCACAGCTGCATGAGCGCCACCTCCGGCCAGCTGCTGTGCTGGGGCGACAACACCTACGGCCAGCTCGGCCTCGATCCCCTCGGCACGGCCAACAGCACCGTGCCCCAGGCCGTGGTGATCGACCCCGTCGAGGAGATCGTCGCCGGCCACAGCCACACCTGCGCCCGCACCCGCGACCAGGTGCTGTGCTGGGGCCGCAACGAGCAGGGCCAGATCGGCAACGACACCCAGGTCGACGTGTTCCCCCCCACCCCGGTCGTGTTCCCGCCCGCCGCGGGCGTGATCGTGGGCCTCTCCGCCGCCGCCGATCAGACCTGCGCCCGGTCGGCCATCGGCGACGCGTTCTGCTGGGGCGGCAACCAGTTCGGCGAGCTGCTGCTCGAGCCCGACGAGACCGGGCAAGACGGCTTCGCCCTCACCCCGCGGGCCATCGAGCCGGGCTTCGCCGTGGCCCAGATCGTCACCGGGCAGACCCACTCCTGCGCCCTGTCCATCACCGGTCAGCTCTACTGCTGGGGTGAGAACGGTCAGGGGCAGATCGGCGACGGGACCATGAGCGATGCACAAGACCCCACGCCAGTCGACATCAGCTGCCCCTAGTCACGGTCACGGTCACGGTCACGGTCACGGTCCCGCGCCCGCGCCCGCGCCCGGCGTCGCGGCTGGGCTGCTGGCCCTGTCCCTGCTCGTCGCCTGCCCCGGCGCCGGCGAGGACGGCGACGGTGACGACGGCTCCACCACCACCCCGGCCAGCTCCGGCTCCACCGCCGCCCTGCCCTCCAGCGGCGGCGACGATCCATGCGCCACCCCGGCCCTGGGCTGCCCCTGCCCCGAGCAGGTGTGCGACGCGGGCGAGTGCATCGACGGCGAGTGCCAGCTGCCCGGCACCACCACCGCTACCACCTCCGCCGACAGCGAGACCGGCCTCGACACCGAAGAGCCGCCCGCCGGCTGCGGCAACGGCGTGCCCGAGCCGGGCGAGCTGTGCTACGGGCAGGCCACCTTCTTCGGCAGCCCGGCCGAGGCCGTGTTCGCCAGCTTCGCCGATCTCGACGGCGACGGGCACCTCGATCTGCTCGTGGCGGGCTCCACCGCCAACGTCGTGGCCGTGCGCCTCGGCGACGGCACCGGCAATCTCGGCCCCGAGAGCACCTACCCCGCCGGCCCCCACCCGGTCGCGCTCGGCGTGGGCTTGTTCGACGAGGACGACGACCTCGACGTGGTCGTCGCCCAGCAGCTGGGCAACGCGGTGGCCGTGCTGCTCGGCGACGGCACCGGGGCCCTCGAAGCGGCGCTCTCCTTCGACGCGGGCACCGCTCCTTCGGCCCTGCTCGTGTTCGACTTCGACCTCGACGGCCGCGCCGACGTGCTCACCACCAACGCCGGCAGCAACGACGTGACCTTCTTGCAGGGCACCAACTTCGGCTTCGCCGCGCCCCTGGCGTTCTCCGTGGGCGCCAGCCCCAGCGATCTCGCCGTGGGCGAGCTGTCCAGCGACGCCAACCTCGATCTGGTCGTCACCAACCGCAGCGCCGACAGCTTCGGCGTGCTGCTGGGCACCGGCCTGGCCACCCTGGGGGCCCACACCGCCACCCCCACCGGCGTTCAGCCCAGCGCGCTGGCGTTGGCCGACTTCAACGGCGACGGCAACCTCGATCTGGTCACCGCCAACCTCGGCACCGACGACCTGCGCCTGCGCTTCGGCGACGGCAGCGGCTCGTTCGCCGCGGAGATTCCGTTCCCGATGGGGGCCGATCCTCGCACGCTGGTGCACCTCGACTTCGACGGCGACGGCAACCTCGACCTGGCCGTGGCCAACAGCGGCGCCGACGAGGTCACCGTGCTGCTGGGCATGGGCGGGGGCCTGTTCGCCCCCGCCGCGGTGTTCGAGGTGGGTGACCAGCCCTGGGGCCTGGCCGCGGGCGATCTCGACGAGGACGGCATCGCCGACATCGTGGTCACCAACATCGGCGACCAGACCCTCGGCGTGCTGCTCTCCGACGCCTGAAGCGCGCGAATTCGCCCGATGCATCTCCGGGTGTAAGCCCTCCGCGGCGTGGCGTCGTTCGGGGGGCGACTCGGGAGAACTCGCCATGCACTCCGCTTCCTTGCTGCGCCTCTTTGCATCCCTGTGCCTGCTGGTCCTGCTCGCCCTGCCCGGCGGCTGCGCCAAGTCATCCGGCCCCGTCCACGCTCCCGGCGATGCCATGGGGACCCAAGCCGACTACGGCTACGACGGCTACACCGCGTCGGCCCCCTCGACCGCCCCCGCTCCGGCCGAGGCCGGCGCCTACGATCGCAGCCTCGCCGACGAGGCCCCCGCCTACGAGGCCGAGGAGTCCGCGGTCGCCTCCGCTCGCGCTCCGCGTCACGACCCCGGGCTGGGCACCAGCTACGGCGAGCAGCACTTCAGCCAGGTGACCACCGCGCCCTTCGTGCGCGACACCAACCGGCCCGACGTGCTGCTGTCGCTCTGGTACAACGACCAAGAGGGCATTCTCCAGGCTCAGGACTCGCGACGCGCCTTCGACCTGCCCTCGCAGCTCGCCACCGCCGACGGCGTGTTCGTGGTCTCGGTCGTCGACGAGTACGGCTACACCATGTCGGCCTCGCAGGTCGGCCTCGAGCGCTACGTCGTGGGCCAGCCCGGCCAGCGCTACAAGCTGCAGGTGCAGAACAACAGCCCGCATCGCTATGAGGTGGTCGCCTCCGTCGACGGCCTCGACGTCATCGACGGCGAGCCGGCCAGCTTCGCCAAGCGCGGCTACATCATCGACCCGTGGAGCACCATCACCGTCGACGGCTGGCGCACCAGCGACCAGTCCGTCGCCGCCTTCCGCTTCAGCGCCATGGAGGAGAGCTACGCCGAGCGCAAGGGCAAGGGGCGCAACATCGGTGTGTTGGGCTTCGCATTCTTCCACGAGCGTGGCGGCCCCTCCTGGGAGGAGCTCCAGCGCCGAAACAGCGCCGATCCCTTCCCCTCCCGCTTCTCCCAGCCGCCTCCGCCGGCTCGCCCGCACCGCTGAGGCCCGCTAAAGCCCCCCGCGCGCCGTCCCTTCGGGGGCGGCGCGTCGGCGTTGGCATTGGGGTACCCTCCCGCGCGTGGCGACCTCCGATACCTGCACCCGTGGCGTACGCGTCCAGGTGAAATCCCGGTACGTACCCGAGCGTTCCAACCCCGAGCACGATGCTTGGTTCTTCGCCTACACCGTCACCCTCACCAACGAGGGCGAGGACACCGTCAAGCTGCTCACCCGGCACTGGATCATCACCAATGCCAACGGTGACGTCGAAGAGGTGCGGGGGCCCGGCGTGGTCGGGGCGCAGCCCGTGCTCGAGCCCGGCGAGTCGTTCGAGTACACCTCCGCCTGCCCGCTCCCCACCGCCTTCGGCACCATGCACGGCACCTACCAGATGGTCACCGAGGACGGAGAGCGCTTCGACGCCGAGATCGCCCCATTCTCCCTGAGCATGCCCTACGCGGTGAACTGATCCGCTCCGCACCACGAAGCAGGCCCGCGAGCTCGGCGACGGTGTCGCTCGAGAACCCGCGGGCCCGAGGAATGGATGCGCACGATGTAGGAATCGAAGGAGCAGAGTGAGCAGGACGCGGGGAGGAACAGAGGACGCGGTCTCGGTCGTGCGCCGAGCCACCATGTCACCGGCTCGCGGCCAGGGTCAAGAAAGCGGCCGACTCTTCGTGCACGCCCTCCAGCGTCTCGCCCGGGCCAGCGCAGACCCACGACCCCCCACCGCTGCCCCCGCACATCGGCCTCGCCTCGACATACGGCCAGCAGGCCGCTCGACCACCCAAGAGCCGGTCGGTGCATCGCCTCGAGCGGGTCGAGACGATGCACGCCCGGCCTACGCGGGGGGTGTCTCGCCCGAGTCCGGCGCGCTCGAGTCCGTCGCCTCTCGCGTCTCGGCGTCGTTCGCCGCGACCGGCTCGTTCGCCGCCGACGGC
>JGI12210J13797_10516284_pt1 | contig 17377 bp, 18 predicted proteins | sample ElkSlonscriptome_3_FD_13797 | JGI IMG/M metagenome (IMG submission 13797)
GCTTCCAACCGGCGATGGAGCGCACCGGGGCTGCCCAGCCCGTCGCTGGCCGCCGAACCGGCTTTAACCACGGGCTGCTAGGTCGCCGTGGTCGCCGGCGCCGCTCCCCGCGGCGCGCCTCGACGCCCGCTCGGCTCCCGCCGGCGGGCGTCGGCCGTTGCGAGGGGTCGGATGCCGGGCAATCGACTCGCGAGGCGCGTTGCTCGCTCGCTGCGGGATACCCTCGTGCTTGGCGGATGGGGCGCACGGCCACGGACCGCCCCTGGGAGCCCAAGAGTGTCACGAAGTCTCTGAAATCAGAGAAGAATGGCCGTGCTGCCTCCCTCGGGGCGGCATTTCGAGGTAAATTCCTCATCGGGACGACGAGCCCATCCTTCGGAAACGACCTGATGCAATCCTTGTGCAGTTCGCCTGGATGGTCCGAGAACTACGGAAGCTCGGCAGAGAGTTCCGGATTCCACTATGTCTCGCGCGCAGCGCTGGCGGACAGCCGGATTCCGGAGGACATCGAGAGGCTCCTGCTCCTCTTCGCCGACATCGTGTATCGGCCCGTCGTCGAGGCTGTGCCCGACCGCCGGTGGCAAGTGCTCCAAGAGATCCTGACGGGACCGTGGAAGACCGCGCTGAGCGGTGTTCCTCGGAGCGCCGAGATCGGCGAGCGAGAGTCGTCGGGGGATCCGATCGAGTCCCTCGCTCGGTCGCTCGCTGACCTGTTCGATGAGTCCGAGCCCGAGTCCAAGATACTGGAGCGAGGCGCGGACTATCTACGGCGACGAACGAGACTCCTGCATCGTCGAGGCTCCTGCCTCGCGGGCGACTGTGTCGCGATGTCCTTCACCGCCTCGCAGGGGTTCGTCTGGGCGCTGCTCTTCATTGCGCTCAGTGGGTTCTACGCGCAGCACTCCACGATCGAGTTCGACGATGTGTATGACTTCGTCGTGCTCGTCCTGAGCCGAGGAGGAGAAGACCAGTATCGCCTGCTCAGGATCGCCGAGAACGAGCTCATCGACCGGGAGGAAGAAGAGCACCTCGTATACGAGGGTGAGCTGTCTGTTCGGGATGAGCAGATGGAACGAGACACCCACGAAGCTTGGCTCGAGCTTCGAGACCCCTCCGTCGCGTGAGAGGCCACGGAAGACGCAGCTTCCGCCGCCATGAGATCTGGTGGTGCTCCATCCCCGATCACCACGCCGAAAGGCCGGAGTTCAGCGATGGGCCGGCCGAGCGGCGTCACCCTTTCTTGATCCTCTCGACCAACGAGATCACTGGTTCCGGCCTGGCGATAGGAGTGCCGGGGACCAGCGGGGCCACGGGGGAGAGTCGCTGGTTCCTCAACGTTTCACCGGAGGAGCTCATCGTGAAGCCCGGTGATCGTCCGCTCGCGATCGATACGTGCTTCTTGTTCCAGCATCTCCGATCCATCCGGCTCGGACGCCTCTCGGGACGGGCCGGTATGCTGAGGGGCATGCCGCGTGTGCGCGCCGAAGAGATCCTCAAGGCTCTCTTCCGCCTGGAAGAAGCGTGACGAAGCCTCGTGCGTGGCACGGCCCACGCACGAGAGCTCATCGAGCGCAGGTGACGGTGTCCCTCCTCGCCCGGCGCCGGCCTACGCCACCGTGACGCGCACGTTGCCGGCGGGGTCGATCTGACCCTTGATGTCGGCCTGCACGTTCAGGGTGTGGCTGCACGAGCGCGAGGTGGGCTTGCAGTGCTCGGGCACGGGCACGTCGACCGTGACCTGGTGCTCCGAGCCCGGCTCGATCGCGCGGTCGAGCTGTACCCGGTGCTCGACCATCGCCTGGCGATCCCAGCCCGCGGTCAGCCCCGTGCGGTCGGGCTGCGCCTGCGCCTCGTCCTCGCTCACCCGCATGCCGTCGTCGTCGCGGGTCCAGTGGCGATCGGCCTCCATCACGCGCACGATGAGCGCGTCGATGGTGGCCGGCCGGGTGCCCCCGGTGATGGTCACCGACGCGCTCGCCGTCTCGCCGCGGGCCAGCGTGCCCTCGGGGGCCTGCACCTGGATCCGAGCGCCCTCGGCTCCCAAGCTCTCGCGCATCTTCTCGGAAAAGCCCATCGCTCGTCGCTCCTCGTGGTGCGCACGCTAACAGACCCAACCCGGTTTCTCACCCGAGCGGGCGGGACCGGCCGTGCGGCCCGGGAGCGAGCCCTGGGGCGCCCAGAACACGGCTCGACGCCCGTTTCGGCCCCGCGCGGATAGTGGACACGCTCCGCGGTGCGGCGCCGGGCCGGCGCGTGCTCGCGCCGAGGCGCGTCCGGGGCGGATCGCGCCCACTACCCGGGGAGAAGAAAGTCTGTATGCTCCGCGGCTATGCGTTCGAAACGATCGTTGTTCGGCACGGTGTCGCTGTCGCTGGCGTCCATGCTCGCGATCTCTTCTTCCTCTGGCTGCGCCAAGATCGAAGAGCTGACCGGAAGCAAGGACGAGCCCAAGACGGACCCGGCCGATGCCGAGACCAAGACCGACGAGGCGAAGGCCGACGGCGAGCCCGAGGTCGGGGACAAGGTCGTGGTGGCCGACGGGGGCGAGGTCGCCGTGGCCGTGGTCGAGCCGATCCCGGTCGAGGAGCTGCACACCGGCCTGGACCTGATGCTCAAGCTGGTGCCCGCGGGGTCCGAGTACATCATCGCGCGAGACGCGACGGTGGCCGCCGACTACCTCGAGGAGGCCACCCGCTTCCTCGACGGGCCCATGGCCACCCTGAAGACCGGGCCGCTGGCGGCCGAGGGCGACCTGCAGGAGGCGGAGAAGACCTTCGAGGAGCTCAAGATCAAGGCCGCGGCCATCGAGGCGGCGATCGACAGCTCGGGCGTGAAGCTGCAGGAGGGCGCGGCGGCCTTCGAGGCGGCCGACGGCCAGGCGTTCTTGGTGTTCAACGCCGAGGATCCCAACGCGCTGGTGACCCTGGGCAAGGCGATCGGCGAGGACGACTTCAGCGACCTGAAGTGCAAGGCCATCGAGACCGTGCCCGGCTTCAACGTCTGCGGCGACTCGCAGGCGGCGGTCGATGCCTACACCCCCGCCGGCGATCCGGCCGTGCTGCGCGCGGAGCTGTCCGAGAACGTGCCGGGGACCAACCTCGACGACGCCAACCTGGTCGCGCACGTGAACAAGGGCCAGGACGACGAGGTGTACATGCTCGTCAGCACCATCCCCGGGCAGGTGCACATGGCCATCAACATGCCCGCCAACAAGGACATGGTGGAGCTGGAGGAGGGCATGGAGCCCGGGCCCGCCAACACCCTGGCCCAGGTCCAGCCCGGCGCCGGCTTCGTGTGGGGGCGGATGAGCAAGGATCTGCTCGCCGAGCCGATGAGCGCGGCCAAGGGCACGCCGGCCGAGCCGGTGGCCAACTCGCTCACCGGCGAGTTCGTGCTCGCGGGCTCGGTGGACCCGGGCGGGCTCATCATGCAGATGGGCACGACCGACGTGGCCGGCATCGAGGGCCTGCTGGGCATGGGCTACGAGATGGGCAAGGACCAGGTGCCCAAGACGATCCCCGAGGTCCCCAAGGCCAAGGTGGCGTTCGAGAAGGTCTCGCTCGAGGGCGGCTCGACCAAGGCCGAGGCGCTGCACCTGGGCGTGACCGGGGTGCCCGAGGCCGACGTGCTCAAGAGCTACACCGGCCTGCACCTCGACGCCTGGGCGTTCGCGGCCAACGACGTGTTCACGATGGCGGTGGGCCCCGACAAGGCGCACGTGGGCAAGCTGCTCGACGTGGAGGCCGGAGGCCCCAGCGCCGACATGCTGGCCGGCCTGCCGAACCAGCTCGCCGAGGGCCTGGCCAAGAACGAGGTCGGCTTCATCATGCACATGCCCATGGATTTCCTCCACGGGCACCAGATGCATCAGCTGGTTCGTTCGGCGCTCAAGGACGTGCCCGAGGCCGAGCCCGAGCAGGTGATCGCGGGCCTGGGCCTGCTCGCGCCGTTCTCCTCGGCCACCATGTGGGTCGCCAAGTCGGGCCCCAAGCCGGTCATCCACATCTCGGTGCAGTCGATCGGCAACCGGGCCACCGACGAGGGCCGCGCGGCCCTCGACGCGGCGCACACGGTGGCCGACGGCGGTGACCCGGTGGCCGCCTTCGCCAGCCTGTCCGCGGCCTACGGCGGCTCGCCCATGGCGTGGGCCTACAAGACCCGCGCGGGCATCGAGGGCCCGGGCTACCTGGTCGGCAGCGGGGTGGGGGCGGTGCTCGCCACCGCCGCCGTGGCGGTGCCGGTGGTGCTCGGCAAGTCCAACGCGGCGCTGGCCGAGGAGCTGGGGGTGAAGCCCGACGCTCCGGAGCCCGAGCTCAAGCCCACCACCAAGCCCAAGCAGCCCGTCACCGAGCCGAAGAAGCCGGTGGTCGAGGACCCGAAGAAGCCGGTGGTCGAGGACCCGAAGAAGCCGGTCGAGGACCCGAAGAAGGACGAGCCGGTGGTCGAGGATCCGAAGAAGGACGACCCCGTGGTCGAGCCCGATCGGCCGCTGCCGCCCAAGCCCACCCCCGACCCCGATCCGGCCGAGCCCAAGAAGCGGAAGCCGAAGTTCGGCAAGCACTAGCCGCGTCTGCGGTGAGGCGTCGGCGACGCGCGGCTCCGAGGATCGGAGCCGCGCGTTGCTCGTTTTCGCGCCGTGACGCGCGGTATGGAGGGGGATGAGATCGCACGTGCGGAATCTTCGAACCCTCACGCAAGGGAGAGAGTCGGGGCGAAAAGGTCGAATTCGGGCCATTGCGCCGCTGAAGCCCGCTGAAGCGCGTTTGGAGCCGGTTTGACAGGTCGTGGGACCGAAGCCAGACTCGGGCTGAGCCAGAGGTAACGTTACGTAAGGGGCAGGGTTGCTCCGCGTCGATCCCGCTGTTCTCGGTCCCTCCATGACCCCTTCCGACCCCACCGAGCGCCGCATGAAGATCGGCGAGCTGGCCCGCAAGACGGGCAAGTCGGTGCGGGCGCTGCGGCACTACGAGGAGCTGGGGCTTTTGCAGGCGGCGCGCTCCGACGGAGGCTTTCGGCTGTACGGGGCCGACGGTCTGGCGCGGGTGTACTGGATCTCCAAGCTGCAGGACATGGGCTTCTCGCTCACGCAGGTGCAGGGGCTCATCGCCACGGTGGAGTCGTCCGGCACCGCGCCCGAGGCCATGCACAGCCTGCGCGAGATGTTCCGCGCGCGCCTGCAGAAGACCCGCGCCCAGGTCGAGCGCTTGCTGCAGCTCGAGCGCGACCTCGCCGAGAGCCTGGCCTACCTCGAGGGGTGCCGCGTGTGCACCTCCGAGCATGCCCTCGAGGGCTGCGCCACCTGTGATTCCCCTGCGCACGTCGACACCCGGGCTCCGTCCCTGGTAGCCGGCGTGCGCCTCACCACCGCGCCCGCCGCTCGCATCGCCACGGTGCGCGCGGGCGACGACGGAAGGCACGTCCCATGACGATCCAGACCCCGATCTATCTCGACTATGCCGCGACCTGCCCGGTCGATCAGCGGGTGGTCGACGCCATGCTCCCCTACTTCACCAACACCTACGGGAACGCGGCCAGCCGCACCCACGCGTTCGGCTGGGCGGCCGAGGAGGCGGTGGAGAACGCTCGCGAGCACGTCGCGGCGGTGATCGGGGCCGAGCCCAAGGAGATCACCTTCACCAGCGGGGCCACCGAGTCCAACAACCTCGCCATCAAGGGGATCGCCGAGTACTTGCACGAGAAGGGCAAGCACATCATCACGGCGGTCACCGAGCACAAGGCGGTGCTCGACACGTGCAAGTACCTCGAGCGCCAGGGCTACGAGGTCACCTACCTGCCGGTGGGGCCCGACGGGCTCGTCACGCCGGCCCAGGTGGCCGAGGCCATCACCGACCAGACCATCCTGGTCTCGTTGATGTTCGCCAACAACGAGACGGGCGTCATCCAGCCCATCGCCGAGATCGGCAAGGTCTGCCACGCGCGCAAGGTGCTGTTCCACACCGACGCGGTGCAGGCGTTCGGCAAGGTGCCGATCGACGTGCAGGCGATGAACATCGACCTGCTGAGCATGTCGGCCCACAAGATCTACGGCCCCAAGGGCGTGGGGGGGCTTTACGTGCGGCGCCGCAAGCCGCGGGTGCGGCTCAGCCCGCAGATCCACGGCGGCGGGCACGAGCGGGGCAACCGCTCGGGCACCCTCAACGTGCCCTCGATCGTGGGCTTCGGCGAGGCGGCGCGCATCGCCAAGGAGGTGATGCCCGAGGAGTCGGTGCGCACCGCCGAGCTGCGCAACCGGCTGAGGGATCGCCTGCGCGAGGAGATGCAGCACGTCACCATCAACGGCTCGATGGAGCACGTGCTGCCCGGCACCCTCAACATGAGCTTCGAATACATCGAGGGCGAGTCCCTGCTGATGGCGCTGAAGGACGTAGCGCTGTCGTCGGGCTCGGCCTGCACCTCGGCCAGCCTCGAGCCCAGCTACGTGCTGCGGGCGATGGGGCTGAACGACGAGCTCGCGCACTCGAGCCTGCGCATGACCATCGGGCGCTTCACCACGCGAGACGAGATCGACTACGTGGTGGAGCTGCTCAAGACCAACGTGACCCGCTTGCGCGACATGTCGCCCCTGTGGGAAATGGTGCAAGAGGGCATCGACCTCAGCTCCATCGAGTGGTCTGCGCACTGAACGACACACGACGGAAGGACGACGAACCATGGCGTACAGCGAAAAGGTCATCGAACACTACGAGCACCCGCGGAACGTGGGCAGCCTCGACAAGACCGACGAGACGGTGGGCACCGGCATCGTCGGCGCCCCCGCATGCGGCGACGTGATGAAGCTACAGATCAAGGTCGAGCAGGGCGTCATCACCGACGCCAAGTTCAAGACCTACGGCTGTGGATCGGCCATCGCCTCCTCGAGCCTGGTGACCGAGTGGGTCAAGGGCATGAAGATCGAGGACGCGGTGAAGATCAAGAACAGCCAGATCGCCGAGGAGCTGTCGCTGCCGCCGGTGAAGATCCACTGCTCGGTGCTCGCCGAGGACGCGATCAAGGCCGCCATCGCCGACTACCAGAAGAAGACGGGCGGGCAGTAGCTCGCCTCGCTCTCCGGAGGACGAATGTCGTCCCAGTCCATGACAAGCTCCAGCGCCGACGTGCCGCTCCCCGGCTCCCCGGCTCCCGAGGCTCCCGCGGCTCCCGCGGCTCCGCTCATCGTGACCGCGCGAGCGGCCAAGGTGATGCGGGCCCAGCTCGACAAGCGCGGCACGCCCCAGGGCGCGATCCGCTTCGGGATCCGCGGGGGCGGCTGCACTGGCTACTCCTACATGTTCCAGTTCGAGGACGGCGAGCCTCGCCCCAAGGACACGGTGGTCGACGCCGCGTTCGGGGTGCGGGTGTACGTGGATCCGAAGAGCATGCTGCTGGTGCGCGGCACGGAGATCGACTTCGAGACCGGCATCCGCGGGCACGGGTTCCGCTTCGTCAATCCCAACGTGGACAGCTCGTGTGGCTGTGGCGAGTCCATCTCCTTCTGATCACTTCGCTCGCCTCGGCCTGCCTCGGACCTACGCGGTCGATCGCGACGCGCTCGAGGCGGCCTACCTCGAGCGGGCCCGGGCCTCGCACCCCGATCGCTTCGTGGGCGCGTCGTCGGGCGAGCATCGGGCGGCCATGGAGCGCAGCGCGGCCCTGAACGAGGGCTACCGGGTGCTGCGCGACCCGGTGCGGCGGGCCGAGTACCTGTGCGCGCTGCGGGGGGTCGACGTGGACTCGAGCGACCCGAAGACGGGCGCGCCGGCCATGGACCAGGCGTTCTTGATGGAGATGATCGAGCGCCGCGAAGAGATCGAGCAGGCACGAGGGGCCGGCGCGGACGCGCTCGAGCAGCTGCGGGCCCGGGTCGACGACGAGCTCGACGAGGCGCTCGACGAGGCGGTGGTGCAGCTCGAGCAGGAGCGGGTGGCCGAGGCCGCGCGCGCGCTGGTGCGGCGGCGGTACCTCCAGCGGATCGTCGACGAGATCGACCAGCACCTCGAGCCATAGGGGCGACATCATGGGCAACGACGACCAGACCTGGGCCGACCCGGGCGCGCTGTTTCAGATCGAGGAGCCGACCGCACCGTCGCGTCGCAGCGGGCGCACGCCGGGGCGGGGGATCGGCATCGACCTCGGCACCACCCACAGCCTGGTGGCGCTCGCCCCCCGGGGCGAGGCCCCGCGCGAGCTGCCCGATGCGGAGGGCCGGGCGCTGCTGCCGTCGGTGGTGTCGTACGCGGGCGCCGACGTGGTGGTGGGCTGGGGCGCGATGGGCCAGCGCGTGGAGGCGCCCGAGCGGGTGCTGAGCAGCGTGAAGCGCTTCATGGGGCGCGGCGCGGCCGAGATCGACTTCGAGCACCCCTACCGGGTGGTCGAGCCGGGCGAGGGCGGGTCGGGGGTGATGCGCTTCGACGTGGGCGAGGGCCGCCGGGTGACGCCGGTGGAGGTCTCGGCCGAGATCCTGCGGGTGCTCGCGGCGCGGGCGGAGGCGGAGCTGGGCGAGCCGGTGGCGGGGGCGGTGATCACCGTGCCGGCCTACTTCGACGACGCGCAGCGACAGGCCACCAAGGACGCGGGGCGGATCGCGGGGCTTACGGTCTATCGGCTGCTGGCCGAGCCCACCGCCGCGGCGCTGGCCTACGGGCTGGACCGGGGCGGGCAGGGGCTGTTCGCGGTCTACGACCTCGGCGGCGGCACGTTCGACATCAGCATCCTGCGGCTGCGCGACGGGGTGTTCCAGGTGCTGGCCACCGGCGGCGACTCGGCGCTGGGCGGCGACGACTTCGATCGGGCCCTCGCCGCGCACCTGCTGGCCGCGGCCGGGGTGGACGCGCCCGATCCCCGGCAGCGCGAGGAGGCGCGGGTGGAGGCGCGGCGGGCCAAGGAGGCGCTCACCGACGCCGAGCGCTGCGTGGTGACGCTGGGGCGCTCGGGGCTGAGCGAGCACGTGCTCACCACTGAGGCGCTGGAGGGCATCCTCGAGCCGATCGCCCGGCGCACGCTGGGGCCGTGCCGGCTGGCGCTGAAGGACGCCGGGGTGCGGGCGCAGGAGCTCGACGGGGTGGTGCTGGTGGGCGGGTCGACCCGGGTGCCGCTGGTGCGCCGGCTGGTCGAGTCCACGTTCAAGCAGCCGCCGCTGGCCGACATCGACCCCGACAAGGTGGTGGCCTACGGCGCGGCGGTGCAGGCCGACATCCTCTCGGGCAGCGAGCGCGAGGGCGTGACGCTGCTCGACGTGGTGCCGCTGTCGCTGGGGCTGGAGACCATGGGGGGGATCGTGGAGAAGATCATCCCGCGCAACGCCACCATCCCCATCGGGGCCCGGCAGGTGTTCACCAATTACTCCGAGAAGCAGACCGGCCTGGTGGTGCACGTGGTGCAGGGCGAGCGCGAGCTGGCCTCCGATTGCCGCAGCCTGGCCCGCTTCGAGCTGAAGGGGCTGCCCCGGCTGCCGCCCTCCATGGCGCGGATCGAGGTGACGTTCCAGCTCGACGCCGACGCCCTGCTCACCGTGACCGCCCGCGAGCTGATGACGGGGGTGAAGCAGACGGTGGAGGTGAAGCCCACCCATGGGCTGTCGGAGGCCGAGGTCGACGCGCTGGTGATGGACAGCCTCGAGCACGCCCAAGACGATTTCGACGCCCGCAACCTGGCCGAGGCTCGCGTGGAGCTGGGGCGGGTGGTGCTGGCGGTGCGCACTGCGGTGCAGGAGGTGGGCGACCTGCCCGGCCTGCTGCCCGCGCCCGAGCGCGAGGCGATCGAGGCCGAGCTTCGGCGGGCCGACGCGGCGATGGGGCCCGAGGGGCCGCAGGAGCACCGGGCGATCAACGCGGTGCGCGAGCAGCTCGAGCGGGTGAGCGAGGGGTTCGCTCGCCGGCGAATGGAGCGCGCGCTGAGGTCGGGGATGTCGGGCAAGAGCTTGTCCGAGATCGAGTCGGCGCTGGCCGACGAGGCCGACCTCGAGGCTCGGCGGGGCAGCCACGACCCCGAGATGACCACGCCCTGAGAGACCACACCGGACGCATCCCATGGCTACGATCACGTACATCGATCCCGAGGGCACCGAGCGCACGGTGGAGGCCGAGCCGGGCAAGACCTTGCTCGAGATCGCCGAGGAGAACGACATCAAGGTCGGCTCGGCGTGCGGGGGCGTGTGTGCGTGCTCGTCGTGCCACTGCTACATCCGCGAGGGGGGCGACAGCCTCGAGGAGATGGAGGAGACCGAGGAGGACCGCCTCGACATGGGCTTCGACGTGCGGCCGTACAGCCGGCTGGGGTGCCAGGTGAAGGTGCCGGAGGATCCGGAGGACCTGCGGGTGGAGATCTCGCAGGAGTCGCTGGAGACCTGGTACAACGAGCATCCCGAGCATCGGCACGAGCAGAAGGCGCCGTAGGAGCGGCCACAGGGGGTCTCGGCGCCCCGGGGGGCACGCCGAGTCGGCAGGCAAACACATGCCAGAGACGCTGCTAGGCTGTGCGCCTTGCGTCGAGCCGGACGAATCCTCGCCGCTGTCGTAGCGGTCTCCGTAGTGATCGCCACCCTCATGCCGTTCGTCGAGGCGGGCGCGTGGTGGATCCGGGTGTTCGACTACCCGCGGGTGCAGGTGCTGGTGCTCGCGGCCGCGGTCGCGATCGCGTGGCTGTTCGTGCCGGGGGCGAAGCGGCGCACGCGGGCGCTGTGGGTGGGGACGATGGTGCTGTGCGGGGTGACCCAGGCGCTGACGATCATGCGCTACACGCCGATGTACCCCGAGCAGGTGCACGCGGCGGAGGCCGGCGAGGCGGGCGACGACGTGAGCCTGCTGGTCTCGAACGTGCTGATGGACAACCGCGACGCGGGGCCGCTGCTTCAGCTCATCGCCGACAACGAGCCGGACATCATCGCCGTGGTCGAGACCGATGACTGGTGGCAGGAGCAGCTGAAGGGGCTGGAGCAGTCGCATCCCCATACGGTGCAGGCCCCCCTGCCGAACACCTACGGCATGCTGGTGTACTCGCGGCTGCCGCTGCACGACGCGGAGATCGAGTACCTCGTGAGCGAGGACATCCCGTCGATGCACGGGCGCGTGGAGCTGCGATCGGGGCGCATGGTCGACCTGCACATCCTGCACCCCAAGCCGCCCGCGCCCAAGGAGGCGACCGACACCGACGAGCGCGACGCGGAGCTGCTGATCGTGGCCAAGCACGCCAAGGAGCGGACGGAGCCGACGATCGTGGCGGGTGATCTCAACGACGTGGCGTGGTCGTCGACCACCCAGCTGTTCCAGGAGATCAGCGGGCTGCTCGATCCGCGGATCGGGCGGGGGCTGTACAGCACGTACCACGCGCAGCACTGGGCGATGCGCTGGCCGCTGGACCACGTGTTCCACTCCGAGGAGTTCTTCTTGGTGAAGCTCGAGCGGCTCGGCGACATCGGCTCGGATCACTTTCCGATGTTCTCGCACCTGGTGCTGGACCCGGAGGCGGCGGGGGACCAAGAGGAGCCCCAGGCGGACGCGGAGGACCGGGAAGAGGCGAACGAGAAGATCGCGGAGCCGGAGAGCACCGAAGCGGAGAACAGCGAGGGCTAGCAGCCGGCGTGCACGGGGCTCGAGCGCGGCGGTGGCCGCCAGTGGCCCAAACGGGACAGAGGCTGGATCTCGCGGGAGCGGGCAGGCTCGGAGGGCTGCTCGCGCTGTCGTGCATGCGGCGGCTGCTAGTCTCGGTGCATGTCGGACGCGATGTGGGATCCCCAGGACGTCGACCGCAAGGTGACGCTGAAGGGATGGGCGAAGCACGTGCTCGAGCAGTGCGAGCGGCAGCTTCGGCGCGAGCGGCAGGCCGGACGGAAGGCGGTCGGGCTGGTCGTGGTGTTGGTCCTCGTGGCCCTCGGGTTCATCGTGTCGATGGCCCTGGGGCAGGGGTGGATTTCGTTCGGGATCTTCGTGGTCTGCGGGGCGATCGCCATCGCGATCCATCGGCTGCGCCGGGCGGGCGTGGATCACCGCAAGCTCGAGGTCGTGAGCACGCTGGTCTCCCGCATGGAGCACGAGCTAAAGCCCGGCGAGCTCATCGAGGCCACCGTCGACTTCCGGGGGTATGGCTACTACGCCGAGCAGATCTGGCTGACGCTGAACATGACGCTGCTCGACGGCAGCCGCGTGACGCTGACGGCCTCGACGGTCTGCTACCACGAGGACGCGTGGAACCAGCGCATGAAGAAGTCCTTGTTCTCCGAGACGTTCGTGGTGCGCACGAGCCCTCCGAGCGGGCATGAGCTGGTCCCCATGGAGCCGGAGGTGCCGGAGCTGTCGCTGGGCGTGCTGCTGCTTCGCGCGGTCGAGATCACCCGCGACGCTGCGACCTTCGAATTCTCGACGCGGGAGATCGTGCGCGGCAGGGTGAAGGTCGGAGAGGATGGGAACGGATGTGGGGTGTACGAGTGGGCACCGATGCCGCTGGACACCATCCCCCAGGGGCGCGATGCCGTTCGAGCGGTCAGCGCCAGCATGGAGCTCCTGGGTCGAATGCAGGCCGCGTCGGTGGGCTCTGGCGAGCCGCCGGCCGATGCGCCCGAGCCCGAGCGAGCGCCCGCGTAGCGCCGCGTGATCGACCTCGGGCCGGACGCATGCGTCGCGCTCTCGCGTCGCGCTCTCGCGTCGTGTCCTTGGCTGATGTGGCTCGGGGAAGTCCCGATGTGCGCTGGTTCGTCGGCGGCAGCGGGGCGGTTGGATCGACGTGCGAGCGATCCGCCCACTGTCGGGGAACGGCTGACTACGTCGTTCCTGCGGGCAATGAAGGCCCATGTGCGCCAGTCCAGATCTCGACGCCGTGGTGATGGATCGTGTTGTCGCCATCACGCGAACGACGATCACAACCGACGAAGTGGCACGTTTTGGACGGTACGTTCTGCTCGCGCGGCGCTACGTTGAAGCCGTGACCACCTTTGCACGACAGGTCGATGCCAGCGGCTGGCCGCTGGTGGTGCTCGAGCCCTCTCGCATCGGCAGCGACGAAGCGCTCAGCACGATGACCGAGGCGCTCGGCACGTTGCTGCGCCGGCATGAGCGCTTCTGTTTGCTGGCCGACTTCACCGACAAGACCTGCATGGAGCTGAGCGAGGTTCGGCACCTCACCACCTTCTTCCGCGCGTACGGCGAGCCGATGGACGAGTGGGTGGCGGCGATGGGGTTGGTGGTGCCCTCGGCGATGGTGCGCGGGGCCCTGCGGGTGATCTTCTCCGCGCGACCCCCCGGCTATCCCAACCAGGTGTTCCAGAAGCGACACCGGGCCAAGGGGTACCTCGATCCGTACCTGAGCGAGCTGACGGTGCCCGAGGCGGTAGGGCATTGAGCGACGGCACTTCGGAACCAGGCCGGTAATGGTCACGGCGGGGGAGTGCGCAAGTACCCGCTACGCCGCGCCATGAGGCGACCGAGGCGGTTCACGCCTCTCATCCGCACTTGCCGGCGCAGCGTCGCGCGCTCTGATCGCACCGCACGGAGCAGGTGCTGGCGTCGGCACCCTCGCCCGTGCAGGTGCTGCGGCACGCGGTGGCCTCGGCGTCGCACCGGCGGCGGCACTCGGCGGGGCGCACCGTCTCGGTGGTGCGCTCGACGGTGGGCGCGGGCTGGGTGCGATGCCGCTGGGCGTTGCGGCAGTTGGCCTCGCAGGTGAGCCGATCGTCCTCGTTGGCCTCACCGGTGCACTGGGCCGCACAGTCGACGGGCGCGGGGGCAGGGGACGAGGGGGCGGTCGCGGTCGTCCCGGTCGTCCCGGTCGTCCCGGGCGTCCCGGTCGTCCCGGGCGTCCCGGGCGTCCCGGGCGTCCCGGTCGTCCCGGTCGTCCCGGGCGTCCCGGGCGTCCCGGGCGTCCCGGTCGTCCCGGGCGACTTCACCGGCGGGGCGGTCACCGTCTTGGCCGGGGGCGGACCGGGGTGCCGCTGAAAGCAGCGCAGCTTGCACTGCGCCCGGTCCACGCCGATGTCGATGGTGTTGCAGCGATCCTGGCAGTCGACCAGCCCGAAGTAGTAGCGGTGCCGCGGCGAGGCGATGAAGGCCGTGCCGGCGGCAGACGCAGCGGGGGCCGCGGGCTCACGCGCGGCCGGGCCGGTCTGGGTCTCGGTGGTGGAGCCGCGCGGCGTCACCGTGGTCACGGTCTTCGTGGGGGGCGGCGGGGCGTCTTGGCCGGGCACGGTGCCGCCCACCGAGCGCTCCTCGGTCCAGCGGATGATGTGGCCCTGGTCCTTGCCCTCGACCGCCTGCCGGCAGTTCAGCCGGCAGGTGGCGCGGTCGGTCTCCGACTCGCTGGCGTCGCAGCGGGCCTTGCAGGCCTCGATCTCGGCCTGGGGATCGGGCGCGGCGGGGCCCAGGCCCAGGCCCATCAGCCCGAGGGCGCCGGTGAGCAGTGCAGAGGTGAACGCTTGCATCACACCGATCATCGTAACAGGTCGTCACGCGCGGCTCTTGGCTTCGGGCACGCGCGGCGGAGACCTGCGGCCGGCGCCGGAGGCGTCGTCGCGCCGTCTCAGGTCCCCTTGAAGGCCGGAGCGCGCTTGCCCACGTAGGCCGCGAGGCCCTCGCGGGCGTCGTCGCCTTCGAACAGGCGCTGCTGTAGCTCGCGCTCCAGCGCCAGGCCGTCGCCCAGGCCCACCTCCGAGCCGGTCACGCACGCGCGCTTGATGAGCCCCACCGCGCGGCTGGCCGCGGCGGGCGGCACGAACCCGCGGGCGTACTCGCGGGCCCGGGCCATGAAGGCGTCGTGATCGTCGGCGTCCCACACCGCGTTCACCAGGCCGAGCTGCTCGGCGCGATCGAAGTCGAAGACCTCGCCGGTGGCCATCAGCTCGATGGCGCGGGCCTTGCCGAGCATTCGGACCATGCGCTGGGTGCCGCCGGTGCCGGGCAGCACGCCCAGCTTCACCTCGGGCAGGCCACACTTGCCCGAGCCGCGGCGGGCCACCCGAATGTCGGCCGCCATCGCGACCTCGAGGCCCCCGCCCACGCAGTGGCCGTCGATGGCGGCGATGACCAGCTTGGGCGTGTTCTCGAGCCGCAAGAGGGTCTCGTTGGCGTGCAGGCAGAAGTTGTACTTGAAGTAGGGATCGGCCTCGGTGAGCATCCCGATGTCGGCACCGGCGCAGAAGAACTTCTCGCCCGCGCCGCTGAGCACGATCACGTGCACCTGGGGATCGAAGCGGGCCTGGAGGATGGCCGCATCGAGCTGCGTCATCATCTCGTACGAGTAGCAGTTGGCCGGCGGCGCACTGAGCTGGAGGTGCGCGAGGCCTTCGGCGGTGGTGTACTCGACCAGTGGCATCGGCCGAGCATACACTTCCGCGGTGAGCGACCAAGGCCCGCCATCCCCCGGCCCCGGCGCCTACGTGCACCCGGTGGTGGTGCGATGGGGCGACTGTGATCCGGCCGGCCTGGTCTACTTCCCGCGCTTCTTCGAGATGTTCCACGACGCCATGGAGCGCTGGTTCGGGGACGCGCTGGGCCAGCCCTACGAGGCGCTCATCGGCGGCCGCAAGCTGGGGCTGCCCTCGGTGCACACCGAGGCCGACTTCTCGGCGCCCTGCCGGTTCGGCGATCGGCTCGAGGTGGAGCTGCGCGTCACCGCCATGGGCCGCTCGTCGCTCGAGCTGAGCTATCGGGTACGCTCGGCCAGCGGAGGCGAAGGCGAAGGGGAGGGGGAGGGCGAGCTGCGGCTGCGGGGACGCACGGTCTGCGTGCTGATGGATCTGGATGCCTCTCGCCCCGCCCACGGCCGCGCCGTGCCGTGGCCCGACGATCTGCGGGCTCGGATCGAGGCGTTCGGGGTGGCCGAGGGCGAGCGGTGAGATCACTGGCGCGGCTGGGCCTGCGGGCGCGGCGGGGCTTCGGCCGGGTGGTGCCCGACCCCTTCGCCATCGCGGTCGCGCTGACGGGAGCGGTGATGCTGGTGGCGCTGGGCTCGGGCCGACCGCTGCTCGACGTGCTGCGCGACTGGAGCGGCGGGTCGGGGCTGTGGAAGCTGCTCACGTTCACGCTGCAGATGTGCATGATGCTGGTGCTGGGCACGGCGATGGCCGCCGCGCCGGCGGTGCAGCGGGGCCTGGCCGCGCTGGTCCGCCGCGCGCCCTCGCCCCGGGCCCTGGTCGGGCTGGTGGCGTTCGTCTCGATCGGGCTTTCGCTGCTCAACTGGAGCCTGGCGCTGGTGGGCGGCGCGCTGCTGGCCCGCGAGGGCGGGCGGGTGGCCCGGCGGCGGGGCTGGGTGCTGCACTACCCGCTGCTGTGCGCGGCCGGCTACGCGGGCCTGATGACGTGGCACGGGGGGCTTTCGGGGAGCGCTCCGCTCAAGGCCGCCTCGGCCGAGGGCATGCGCGAGGTGCTGGGGCCGTCGCTGGCCGCGGCCGCGGGCGCGGTGCCGCTGTCGGACACGATCCTGGGCCCGCTCAACCTGGTGGTGACCGGCGGGCTGCTGGTGCTGGGGCCGCTGATGTTCGCGTGGCTCACCCCGGGCCCGGGCGAGGACCCGGACGCCATGGCGGCCCCGGTGGACGACCCGCCGGCTCTCCCCCTCTCCGAGGCTCTCGACGGGGCCGAGCCCGATGCCGCCGCCGACCCCCGCCCGGCGGTGGAGCGGCTCGAGCAGGGTGCGTGGGTGGTGTGGCTGCTCGCGGTGCCCATGGTCGCGGCGCTGGTGCTCACGCTGTTCGAGCGCGGCGTGGGCCGGCTGGACTTCGACACCGTGAACCTGGCGCTGTGGTGTGCGGCCTTGGTGCTCCATGGCCGGCCCGCCGCCTTCGTGGCCGCGTGCGAGCAGGGCATGCGCGGCTGCACCGGCATCGTGCTGCAATTCCCGCTCTACGGCGGGATCATGGGCATGATGGCCGGCGCGGGGCTGTCGGCCGCGCTGTCGCGCTGGTTTGCCGAGGCTGGGGCGGAGGCGTTCACGGTGGTGGGGTTCTTCGCCGCGGGGCTGCTCAACCTGCTGGTGCCCTCGGGCGGCGGGCAGTGGGCGGTGCAGGGGCCGATCTTGGTGGAGGGGGCGCTGGCGCTCGAGCTGCCGGTGGCCGACGTGGTGATGGCGATGGCCTACGGCGATCAGTGGACCAACATGCTTCAGCCGTTCTGGGCCCTGCCGCTGCTGGCCATCACCGGGGTGCGGGCGCGCGACATCATCGGGTTCACCGCGCTGTGGATGCTCGCGGGGGGGCTTTGGATCGTGGGCTGCCTGGTCGTGTGGGCGTGAGCCGCACGCCGTGACGGGGGCCCTCGGGGGCGGGTAGGCTACGGCTCATGCGATTGCCCACCGCCCTGGTCCTGCTGCTCGCCCTCGGCTGCCAGCCCTCCGAGACGCAGCCCGCCACCACCCCGCCCGGCTCGGGGGCGGCTGCCGCCCAGCCGGCCACCGCGGC
>JGI12210J13797_10060969_pt1 | contig 17366 bp, 3 predicted proteins | sample ElkSlonscriptome_3_FD_13797 | JGI IMG/M metagenome (IMG submission 13797)
AGGACCGCCCTCGTTCTGTTCACCCTGATGGTCGTCGGCAATGTCGTTTCGACCTTCCTTGAGTGCGGCATTGGTCTGTGCCCCGACAACCCGACCGAGTACGAGATGTTGGGGTAGACTCAACACGCGTGTCACCGGCCGCCATCGACCCGAAGCGGAAGTTAGCCGGCCAGTGGGGAATCAGACAGTATCGGCACCGAGCCGGACTTCGAGTTCGACCTGTCTCATAGGAAGAAACGAGTAGAGGCACCATGGGGAGCGCCAGGGTAAGGGTCAAGGCACCCGTGGAAAGATTCGTGGATAACGCCGGGAAGAACCGACTTCCAGCAGGAGTGCGCGCAGCAACCTGCAAAGACTCGAGGCACCTGGAGGAACCCGAGGCCGAGGGAGGATTTCGGTTCGGCGCATGAGCCCGTACGAGCGACAAAGCAGAGGTAATGCCTGGCGACGCGGGTACGAATCCCTTGCCGAGTGCAGGTATACCGGGCAGGTGCGCGTTTCGAGGAGCGAGTGTCCAGGAAACTGGATCTCCTGAGCTCCACCCAGCCCACAGACTGTCGGCCCGCAGACGGTTGAGGGTCGATTATTCTCCCGGCGGTAGGTCATTATTTCTCTCGCCGTCTCCTCGACCATCTCCACTGGGTGATCTTCATGGCAATGAATCGTCAGCTCCCGAGCTATCGGGAGAAATTCGGTGTCAGCCTCATCGAGGGCGATGCATCGCGCTCCGTCTATTCTCCGGCAGCGTACCTGGCCGATCTACTGCAGCTTCGCGACGACTACTTCGATAACCCCGATATCGGCCGCCGCCGGGGGGATATCGATGCCATCCCGCTCGACGGGGAGACGACTGATTCTCTGGTCCCCTACCTTGATATCGTCAACGAGGTGCTGGGGCGCCAGGTCACCGGCGAGCCGTTCACGACCCTGAAGCAGGCCAAGCATCCGTTCAATCTGCCGTTCGACCTCGAGCACGAGACCGTAGAGCTGTTGATGCAGGCCGCCGGACTGCGGCGCGAGGAGCTGTTCAAGCGCTTTCAGCGTTGGGCTCCCGCGGCCACCGACCCTGCCGAGGTCTCGTCTATCGACGGCGAGGCGCTCTCGACCCACGTCGCCCGATTGGCCTTGGGACTGCCGCAGGAGGTCGCCCGTCTGATGGCGGTGCCCACGGCGCTCGAGGTTCAGGCAGCGGGTGGGAGCGCGACTGACGACGAGATTCGCAAGGGCATCGAGCACCTGCGCGCGTATTTCGACGAGCAGCCGTTCGAGAGGCTGGCCGATCTCGCTGTCTTCATCGAGACCACGGGGTTGTCGCTGCCGGAGGTCCGGGAGCTGCTGAGTCCGAACCTGAGCCCGGCTGAGAGCGGTCTCGCCGGGGCGCTCTTCATCAACCACGGCCTCGGCGGCCATGTCGAGCTCGACGCGCCGGACGCGCCTGCGCAAGCCCGCCTGCGATGGGTCGCCGTGAGGGGGTCTGCCGCTGCGCTCCCGAGCGCCGCCACGGCCGGCGATGGAGAGGAGATCGAGGGGGATGACGCCACCAGCCAGATCCCGCTCGCCTGGTTCAGCCGGGTGAACCGATTGATTCGGTTGTCGCGCCAATCCGGGCTCGCCATCGCCGACCTCGACCTCATGCTGCGAAGCTGCTGTGACCATGTGCTCGACGGCGTCGCCCTGCAACGCATCGCCGTAATTCGGCGGATCGCCACCCGACGCGACCTGCCGATCGACGAGGTCTGCGGCCTTCTGTCCCCGATCAACGCACTCGGCCAGGGTGACGAGGGCGAGCCGCTCGATCTCTTCAACCGCGTCTTCAACGTCGGTGCTGCCGACCTCGACGGCGGCTATTTCCAGGTCTCGAGCGTTCTGCATCCCGCCTATGCGGACGACGCCCGTGCGCAGCGCCTCACCCTGGACGGTGATCTGCTGCGCCCCGAGAGGGCGCCGCTGCGTGCGCGGCTGTCGCGCTCGCTGCACCTCGGTGAGCGCGATCTCAAGGCCGTCATCACAGCATTCGCCGCGGTGGCACCGACCGGCGACGATGCGGATGCGCTGCACCGCCGGCTGTCGCTCTACTATCGGGTCGGCAAGCTCGCGGACCTACTCGACGCAAGCGTCGGCGATCTGCTGAACCTCCTCGACGTCCTGCAGAAGGATCCGGTGATCCGCCAGTACGCGGGTCTCGATCTCTTGCTCCACTTCGACGTCTCCGAGCGTGCGGACGTCTACGCGATGCTCGCCGACGCCGAGCCCAATGACGCGCTTTGGGTGACGCAGTCACTGCTCTGGCTGCATGACTGGATGCAGCGCCAGCAGCTCTCGGCCGAGGAGCTCAAACGCATCCAGGTCGGGGACCGGCAGGGGGCAACGGCCGAGGCCGCTGCGCAGACGGCTGACCTGGCCCGCGTCAACGCGATCTACCAGCAGCTCGAGCCGACCCTGCTCACGCGCGGGAGCTTTAGGCCGCAGTTGCCGAGCGATGCGGCCGCGCGACGGGTCCATGCGGTGGTCAGCGATCGGGTGGGATCCCTGGTGTCAGCCGGCGATCCGCGACTGATCATCGGGGGGCGCGAGCAATCGGAAACGGCCTTCTACGCGGCGCTGGGTAGCTTTCTGCAGGTCCAACCCGACGACCTCCGCGGCCTCGGCCTTGGCGAGAAGCTGCAAGCGAAGATCGTCGACGATCTGGTCCTCAGCGGCCACATCCGGTCCGACGGCACCCTTGACGAGGCACGCTGGCCGGCGACAGCCGATGCCTTCGAGCCCTGTGAGCACTTCGACCGCCAAGCGGTCTTCCAGCATATCCACGACCTCTATGCCGCGGCCCTCGAAGCCCCCGAGCTGGAGGCCGAGGAGGGTGCGGAGCTATTGCTGTTTCCGTCCGATTTCGAGGGTGTTCGCGCCCTGGTGGGCGGGCCGAGGGCGGGGGGCGCAGATGCCGAGGACGCGACGGCGCCGGTTGGCGGCAAGCTCTCTTCGGCACAGGCCAAGGCCCTCTACGACAACCTGATCTACAACAACGTGATCGACGATCAGGGCAGCGTCCTGCAACCGGCATTCTTCAGTCGCTTGGAGAATGCGGCGGGGCTTGAGGTCAACACCCAGGTCGAGCGGCACAAGACGGCGATCTACACCCGTATCGCGGACAAGATTGCCGCCTTCGATGCGGCGCCCTGCCGTATCGAGGCCGAGCTGTTCAGCGCATTGCCGCTGACCCAGACCGAGCTTTCCGACCTGATCGACAACCTGGCATTCAACGCGTACATCGACGCCGACGGGATCGTCATCGACAAGCCCTCGATGCTCGGTCTCGATGTCGGCAGCTTCAAGCTCGGCATCGTCTACTATCCGTATCGCCAGGAGATCCTGGGCGCGATCCAGGCGCTGATTCGAGCGCTGAAGCGTCGCTATCTCAGGCTGACCGCAACCGACTTCCGGGCCTTGAGCGATCGGGCCGTCGTCGACGCGGTCCATGCCGAGCTCCAGGGCACCTACCTCGCCGGCGATCAGCTGACGCCGGTGGCGATCGCGCTGTTCGCCAGTGAGGACAACCTGGCGTCGTTACGCCTGCCGCCGGGTCTCGACGCGTCGGCGCGCAAGATCGTCTTCAAGGCCATTCGCGACGTGCTCTTGCTCGGCCAGAGCTACCATCTGCACCCGGGCAGCTTTGATGGGCTGAGGCTCAGCGCCGACGAAGAGGCCAACCTGATCGCGATCCTTGAGCAGAAGGGCGATATCTCCACCGGCGGTGCCCTGGCCAAGGAGCAGGTCGCCTACTTCCTAAATCCGTACAACGCCCTCGATCTCGATGTGCCCGGCTACGAAGACTTCACCCGGGACATCTTCTTCGTCATCCATGCCCTGGCCAAGCGCATCCAGGGGACCATCGAGGCGCTGCTCGCGCGCTATGAAGCCATCGCCGAGCAGCAAACCGCAGCCCTTTTCGACAGCCTGCAGACGGCGCTGGAGGTTCCGGCCGAGCTGATCGCCGTCATCTGCCGCCATCTCTTCGACGGCCCCGAGCCACTCGTGGAGCAGCTCGCCTTGCCGATCCTGGCCGAGGTCTCACAGGAGGGTCGCGTGGAGCGACTGCCGATGAGTGCGCGGTTCCGGGCTGCCTTTGATCGTCTGCGCCAATTCGCATGGCTGGCCGCGCGACTGGACCTCGATCCGGTCGAGACCAACATCGTCTTTCGCGACCAATCCCTGACCCAGAAATTTCCCCTCAGACTGGCGCTGCCGGCAGGCGTCGAGCGCATCGATTGTCTGCTCGATGTCGGCATCGATTCCGATCGCTTCGCCGAGTTCGTGGATGCGCCGGTCGACAAGGTGCTGCTGCTGTGCGGCGGTGAGCCCTGGCGCTACTGGCTTTACGATCCGATCAACTACGCGATGCTGAGCGGTCCGTACCAGGACTTGTCGGCATTGTCCCCGCTGTTCGAGGAATTCCAGCGGATCGATGCCGCATTCAGTGACGGGCAAGGGGACGCATGGCTGGTCTTCGGCGCGCGCCTGTTCCGGCAGCGGGCCGGAGAGACCGACTGGAGCCCGGTGGAGAAGACCATCGGCGTCGTGCAGAGCAACTTCGACGGGACCCGGGCGATCGATTCGGCGTTCGTCGATCGCGATGACAGGATCTATCTCCTCGCGGGCGGGCAGTATCTGCGCAGCGCCTCGAATCTCGCCGCGATCGACCCAGGTTACCCGAGGTCGATCGCATCCAACCTCTGCGCCGAGCGCGGCCTCGGCCCGGAAATGTGCGGGGATCAGGGGTTCGACGCGGCCTTCATCGGCGCAGACGGGATGCGCTACGTCTTCCGGGGCAATGGATACACCAGCTCCGCCGATGCCGATCAGGTGCTGCCGATCGCCGCGGATTGGGGCCGGGTGCGCAACAACTTCGCACGTCTCGGACACGCAGCGGACGTCGGAACACCGCAGCGCGGGCGCTCGATCCAGCTCGATGCGGCGGTGGTGGTCGAGGAGAAGGTCCGTTTCTTTGCCGGAGACCAGTGTCTCAGCTGGTCCTACGGCCTGGACAACGCGAATGGCTACGCCGACGAAGGCTCGATTCGCCCACTCTCGGCCCTAATCCCCGATCTGCCGCCTGCGTTCAGCGATGGCGTCGATGCGGTGATCGGCGGCCTCGACGGCGCCCTCCACATCCTCGCGCACGGGAAGATGATCACCTGCGGCTCGGACTTCACGATCCGAGGCGGCGTCGAGGAGGATATCGCCGGGGTATGGGGCCGCATACGCAATCACTTCAGTGACATCGGCACGGTCTCCGCGGCCTTCACCGGTCTGGACGGCTGTGTCTACCTGTTCGGCGGCGACCAATACCTGCGCTACTCCTCGCGCAGCTACGCGTTCGCCGACGTGGGATATCCGCGGCGCATCGGTCAGGATTGGGGCGGACTGGACAGCGTGGACGCCGCCTTCGTGCTGGATGGCAAGACCTATCTCATCGGCCGCAACGGCACCGGGGAGAGGGTGTATGTGTCGTACTCCAGCAACGACTACACCCAAGCCGATGGCGATCACCCCGAGCCGCTGCTGGCCCACTGGTGGGCCGACCATTTCAATCTCGACCCGAGCGCGGATACCGATTTTACCGCACCGGACTGTGTCTTCATCGGCCCGGATGGGGTCACCTATCTGTTCAAGGACGACCAGTACATCGCCTTCGACAAGCTCCATCGCTGGTGGAGCAGGCCAGAGCCGATCAAGAGCAAATGGGTCGGTATGCCATTCGGGAAGATCGATGCGGCCTTCACCGGCAAGGACGGTCACACGCATTTCTTTTCCGGAGGCTCCCCCGAGTTCATCCGCTATGTCGATCCCCGGCTGGACCAGCCGGTCGATCGCGAGACCCAGGATACCCGCTCCCATTGGGGACGCGTGCGCAACCACCTGGCAGACACCGGCCGGGTAGACGCAGCCCTGTCCTGCGACGACAGCCTCTACATCTTCTCCGGCGATCAGTTCTACCGTCTCTCTCAGGTTGGCCAGAAACACCTGGACGAAGGCTATCCGAAGACGATCGCTCCGCATCTCGCCGCCGAGCCGGCGTTCGCCAACATCACGCCGGAGATCGAGGCGGCGATCGCGCGGGGCATCGACGCCGCCTTCGCCGACAAGCGCAGCGTCTATCTGTTCTGCGGCGCCGATTGCCATATGATCTCGCGGACACCCTCCGCACGGTATACCGACATCGTCTCGCCGTCGATCAGCGCCGTGATCGAGGACGACGGTGTGCTCTACGTGCGCACCGGCCAGGGCGCGGGTGCCGAGCCGATGGGCGGCGACTCGGGAGACTGGTGCAGACTACAGGGGCTCGAGACCACCGTTGCCTGCGCGCCAGCTGTAGTAATCCCGCGACTGCTGCGGAAGGTGCCGACGGACTTCGAGCAGCGCCTGCAGCAGGGCGAGGCGAGCCCGGTGAGTGCCGCCTTCGTCGGCGCCGACGGTGCGACCTACGTCTTCAAGGGCCGCACCTTCTACAACAGCGTCCTGGAGCAGGCCTATCTAACCGCCGACGAATGGGGAAGGCAGCGCAACAACATCCTCCTGGACGACCGCGTCGATGCCGCATTTCTCGGCACCGACGGCCGGCTCTACGTCTTCAGCGGGGAGCAGTTCGTCCGCTACACGCCGAATCCCGACGGCAGCCGCCCACCGCTGGTCGACGATGATCCGCAGCCGATCGCGGCACACTGGGGCGGTCTGCGCCGAATCGATGTCGCCTTCGTTCGCGACGGCAAGACCTACCTGCTGGAGGCGACGGACGACAGCGGCGGGTTTCGCTACCTCTGCTACAGCGGCCCGGGCTACGGCGCGCCGGATGGCGACCCGATCGAGGCCGACGTGTCCTGGTGGCAGATGCCCTCGATCTACGTGGAGGAGGGCTTCGACCGGGTCGATGCCGTCCTCGTCGAGAACGAGCACGTCTTCCTGTTCAGGGGAAACGCCTTCGTCCAGTTCAACACCGCGCAGCAGTTGTGGTCCTATCCGCGCCCGCTGGCGCGGCATTGGCGCGGGTTCCCGTTTCGTGAGGAGACCGGGGAGACCCTGGTGGCGGCGCTGCGTGATGCCCAGGGGGTGACGCATTTCTTCAGTGCCCGAAGCGTCACCAGCACCGATGGGCCGCAGCGGGGATTCAGCTCGCCGGAGCCGACCAGCCGGCATTGGGGCTGGATGCGCAACAACATCGGGGCGAGCGGGCGCGTCGATGCGGCGGCGGTGGTCGCAGACGGCACGACCTACCTGTTCAGCGGCGATCAATACTATCGTTACTCGAGCAGCGACTACCGCTACGTCGACGACGGCTATCCGAAGGCGATCGCCCCCCACCTGCGCGAGGAGCCCGCTTTCAACGAACTGCCCGAGGATGCCCTGGCCGGCATCGCCGACGGTATTAGCGGTGTGATCGCCCGCGAGAACGCGACCTACCTATTCACCGAGCGTGACTGCCTGGTCAGCGGCCGGAGCCCGACCGGGCGCTTCCCGGTCGATCGCCTCGGGCGGCTGACCAATCGCCTGCAGGATGCCAGCCGGGTGGATGCTGCCTTAATCGGCAGTGACGGAAACACCTATCTGTTTTGCGACGACCAATACGTTCGCTACTCCCCGGGGGCCTACGGGATCCACCGTCGCTACGCGAGCCTGCCCTATCCCACCGTCGATGACGGCTACCCCAGGTCCATCGCCGAGCACCTCCCGTCGGAGCCGCTCCCCGGTGCCGGCAGCGCCGCGCTAGCCGCCGGCCTGGCGCGCGCGATCAATCGCGCTGAGCCCCTCACCGCAGCCGTACACGGTCGTGCGGGCGATCTGTTCCTGTTCCAGGGCGGCCAGGTCTGCCACTGCCGCGGTGAGGATTCAACGGTGCTTGCCCTCGGCGACCTGCTGCCGACACCGGAGAACCCTTTCGCCGAGGCCATCGGCGCCGCGTTCGGCGCGCCGGATGGCAGCGTCTACTTCCTCCAGGATCGGCAACTGACCCGCTACAGCGATCTTACCAAGGACTATGCCGACGAGGGATTTCCGCGCGCGATCCAGGATTGCCTGGGCTCGCTCCCCGCGGAATTCGACGGGAACATCGACGCGGCATTCGTCTTCGAGGACAAGACCTTCCTGGTGCGTGGCGATCGCTACGTACGATACAGCGGACATGCCTATCTGCAGATCGACGCCATCGGTCCGCAACCCTTTCCCCAGCGCTGGGGCGACTGGGGCGACTACCTGCTCAGCGACCTGCGCGTCATCAGCGACTTCAAATCACTCGTGCGTCAGGGTGCCGGCGCCGGGCAAGGCCTCAGCGCACTGCTCGACTTTGAGGGCGACGACGAGAAGGCGCCCTATCGCGCCCTCGCCACTGCCTTCGGCTGGGACATCGACGAGGTCAAGTGGCTCAAGCGCCACAATGCCTTCTACACCGATCCGACCGGGATCGAAGCGAGTCTCACGATCGAGCTGATCGTCGCGATGGCCGAGGTCTTCCAGATCGCCGACAAGGCGGGGACGTCGCCCTCTGGGCTCTACGAGCTGGCGCGCAAGGATACGCACGGAGAACTCGCCGGGGTGAGCCTGATGTTGCGGCAGTGGCTCGAGCACAAGCACAGCGGTCAGGACTGGACGGACCTCGCGAAGGACCTGCACGAGCGCTTGAACCTCGCCAAGCGCGATGCGCTCCTACCCTATGTCATCAGCAAGGACGCCGATGTCGACAACCCCCGAGACCTCTTCGCCAAGCTCCTCATCGACGCGGAGATGGGCAGCCAGGCCGAGACATCCTATGTCAAGGAGGGCATCGCGGCGCTCCAGCTCTATTTCCATCGTTACCTGATCAACCTGGAAGACGACCGTCTCAGCGACGGGGGCGCGCGCGAGGACCTCAGGCAGTGGTGGCAATGGATGCGCAACTATCGGGTGTGGGAGGCCAATCGCAAGGTCTTCCTGTATCCGGAGAACTACCTTCGCCCCGAGTTGAGGGAGGACAAAACCCCCGCGTTTCGCAAGCTCGAGGAGTCGCTGTTGCAGGGTGAGGTCACGCCTGCCCTGGTGGAGAACGCCTTCAACGACTATCTCAACGACTTCGCTGCGGTCGGCAACCTGAGGATCTCCGGTGCCAATGTGCATGACGCCGATGGCGATGGCATCGACGAGATGCTGGTCGTGTTCGGGCGCACGCGCACGGAGCCCCCCCAACACTACTACCGCACGATCAGGTTTCGGCAGGACGCGGACGCGATCTGGGGCAATTGGCTGCCTGTCGATATCGGCATCAAGTCCAGCCGCGTGTTCCCGGTCTTCGCGTTCGGCCGCATCGTCGTCTTTTGGTCGGAGATCGAGGCCGTCGAGGAGTCGGTGCCCTTCATTCACACCAAGAGCTCCAAGGAGTCCCTTTCCGGCTCGACCTCGCGGGTCGAGGATACCGACTCGGTGCTCAAGCACAGGGCCGACATCAAGTACTCGTTCTACGACTTCAACAAGCAGTGGATCACCCCGCAGACGCTGCATTCCGGCATCAAGCTTGAGTACGAGATCGATGCCGCGTACACCGATGAGCACAAGCAGCTCGTCGTCTTCTCGGGCGAGTGGTGCCTGACCTCCACGGCACAGAACCCCCGGGGCTATCTCAAGAGGATCGCGAAGCGTTTCCCAGGCCTGCCGACCGAGTTCCATGCCGGTATCGATGCCGCGGTGCGCCTCGCCGACGACGGACGACTGTTCTTGTTTAAGAATGGGTCCTGTGCGATCAGCAGCGACGATGACGATTGGGATGTCCGCGACATCGGGAGCCTGTTCGAGCGCGACGGGCCGATCGAGTACAACCCGCTGTTCAGCGTGCTGTTGTGGACCAAGTACATCGTCGCCGAAGGGCACTATGACGCCTATGCGACCGGAGTCGCGGCCGCCTTCGAGGTCGATGGTGCGATCTGCCTCGTCGATCGGCAGGGGATGCCGGTCTTCTTCCGCGAGGAGGAGAACGCGGGGGAGAACGCCGGGGAAGCGCTGTTCAAGGAAGAGCGCATCGACGTCATCGAAACGGAGACCGACAGCACAGGCGTTTATCGTCGCCATGTCACCCTGATCAACGACTTCCTGCGCGTGCTGACCCGTGGCTTCATGCGCCTGGCGCCGGTCGATGCGGTATTCACCGACGAGAACGACCTGATCTACTTTGTGCGCGGGGGACAGTACGAGTGCTATCGCGAGAGCACGGATCCGCTCCAGCGGCTGGAAAAGCTCGACGGCTTTCCGAAGCCGATCCGGGGAAATCTCAGCTTCGACATGGATGCCTTCTTCCACCGCCTGCACGTGGCCCCGTCCTCCGACGACTCCCTGAGCCTCACCTATATCGGACCGGACGCGAGCACGCCACTGCTGTCCGGACGGGTCGACGACGACTTCACCTTCACCGAGGAGGACGAGAGGGGGAGTTATCGCAAGGATTTTGCGATCGCGCTGCCGAAGATGATTGCGACCATCCCGAGCATCTCCGGTCGGGCACGCCGGCTTGCGGATGTTGATGCACTAACGCAGCAGTTGTCTGTCGAGCTCGCACAACTGGATCGTGTGAAGCGTATCGAGCACGAGGTCGAGCACGCCTGGGACGCACTCTCGGCGCTCATCGAGCAACGTGACGGCAGCGACGCCGACTCGCCGAGCGCCCCTGCGCCGGGGGTCGTTGCGCGCACCCTTCGTGCATTGGAGCGGGTCGCGGAAGCGGTCGCCGACGGGGTGGAGAATCGCGAAGCACTCGAGGAACTGAAGGCTCTAGTCAGGGAGTTCGCGGATGCTGCGAGCGCGAGCTCCGAGGATGCCCCTGCCCGGTTGAAGAGGCTCCGCGACCGCTATCGCGACGCCGTCGAGCGGGAGCTGGAGTGGCGCCACCGGAGGCTCGAACCGGCCGAGGTCCGGCGGCGCCTGGAGCCCCTCGTCGAACGGGCCTCGCAGCAGGGCCTCGGCGTCCTCGGGCAGTCGGCGGGGATGCTGAACGACTTCGCGCAGCTGGGCCGGCGCCTGCTGCACGTCGACGAGATCGCCGCCGGGGTCTCGTCCGAGCTGCAGTCACGGCTCGAGACCTTCCGCAAAGAACTACCGAGGATGCTGGCACGGATCGATCGAGAGCGGGCGCGAGTTCGAGGCTGGATGGGGCTGCCGATCTTCGCCTCCGGACCCGCGCGCAACGACGCCGAGGGGCGCTCCAGGCGGGCCGATGCCTATCGCGAGCAGCTTGCATCCCTCGACACCCAAACCCGAGAGTTGTCCAAGATGGCCGCGGAGCTGCGCACGGAGCTCGGAGAGGGAGAGCGCCTGCTAAAGGGTATCGCTGCGGAGGCCTCGAACCTTGCGCGCCGGCTGCGCGAGCAGTATCTGGGCAACCTCGACGGGTTCCCGGCCGAGCTGGGAATCGACAATCAGGCGAGCTTCACCTTCGGCGAGCCCGACTGGCACGTCTTCGAGGCCGCCGGCGGCACCTTCCTCTGCAGGCCTGAGCCGCACGGCGGCAACCGGGAAGACGAGGCCGCGTCCCGGCGCTACCGAATCTACCGTCTGACCACCGCGGTGATCCCCACGCTCAGCCGTCGGCTCTTTGCGAAGGGGATCGGCGGCCTCCTTGCCCTCGATACCCAGAATGCGCCCGAATGGCCGCGCTTCGCCACCGGGGCGTCGGCGTCCGAGCGCGGGCGGGTCATCACATACAACCGACATGCGGTGGCCAGCGTGCCGGCGCACGACCATCTCGATTTCAAGAGCGCCAACGGCATCTACTACTGGGAGATCTTCTTCCATGCGCCCAGCCTCGTCGCCCAGGCCCTGAACCAGGCGCAGAAGTTCGACGACGCCAAGACCTGGTACGAGCTCGTCTTCGATCCGACCGCCCCTCGGGTGCCCGCCGACGAGGGTCTGCAAGACCACCGTTGGAGATTCCAGCCGTTTCGTCAGCTCGAGGCCCACGGGCAGGGGCGGTTGGAGGACGACCTGCATCGCCAGCTGGATATCGAGAGCCTGGGTGCGGAGATCGACGCCTACCTGAACGACCCGTTCGATCCCCATGCGATCGCACGCATCCGTAAGATCGCCTACCAAAAGGCCACGATGATGGCCTACATCGACAACCTGCTCGATTGGGGCGACATGCTGTTTCGTCAGTACACCGCCGAGAGCATCAACGAGGCGCGGATGCTCTATGTCCTTGCCTACGATCTACTCGGAACCCGCCCCGCAGCCCTGGCCACGCGCCGCTTGCCGGCGGCGAGCAGCTACGACGCCCTGATCAACCCCACCGAGGGCAAGACCGACATCCTGATCGAGAGTCAGGGGTCCGACGGGCAAGCACGGCCACGGAACACGGAGCTGGCCCTCGCCTCCACGACCGTCCACCGCAGCGTCGAGAACCCTTACTTCTTCATCCCGGACAACGATCGCTTCCTCGACTACTGGAACCGCGTCGAAGACCGGCTCCACAAGATACGCCAGAGCCTGAACATCGACGGCATCGCCCAGGCGCTGCCCCTGTTCCAGCCGCCGATCGATCCCCTCACCATCGTGCAGGCGAAGGCGGGCGGCACCCCGATCGGGCAGATCGCCGCCGCCGGCAGCGAGCAGTTGCCCTACTATCGCTGCAGTTTCCTGATCTACAGGGCGAAGGAGTTGGTAGCCCGGCTCAACCAATTCGGCGGCGAGCTGCTCGGCGCGTTGGAGAAGCGCGATGCCGAACAGCTCGCGCTCCTGCAGCATCGCCAGGAGGCGACCGTCCTCGCGATGGTGACCAGGATCAAGGAGGCGCAGGCCGCCGAGGCCGAGAAGCAGATTGCCAGCCTCGAGATCGGGCGCAACATGGTCGCCGCCACCGAGACCCACCACCAATCCACGCTGGACAAGGACTATCTGCCGGAAGAGATCGCGCAGATGAGCGTGATGGGGGCGGCGGTCATCGGGCATGCCGCCTCGGCCATCCTGCGCACCATCGCCAGCTTCGGCGGGGCTGCCCCCGACTCCCTGGTCGGCCCGTTCATCGCCGGCATCAAGATCGGCGGCACCCAGGCCTACTCGTCGTTGAGCTCCGCTGCAGAGGTGGCGCAAACGGCTGCAGAGGGGCTCAGTGTCGGCGGTGAGATCCTGGGCATCGTCGCCCAGCACAATCGGCTGATGGCCGACGTGGCGCACCAGCTGCGCATTGCCGGCTACGAGAAGGCACAGATCGAGCGCCAGCTCGAGGGGGCGCAGCAGCAGCTCGAGGCCGCGCAGCAGGAGCTCGCGGTGCACCTCCAGCAGATCGAGCACCACAGGTCGGTCAACAGCTTCATGACCGGCAAGTTCACTAGCGATCAGCTCTACCAGTGGATGAGCGGACAGCTCTCCGGACTCTACTACCAGTACTACAAGCTCGCTCACGACATGGCCAAGGGTGCCGAGCAGGCGTTCCAGTTCGAGCGGGGCCTGCCTGCTGCCGACGTCAGCTTCGTCGGCAGCATGTACTGGAGCTCGCAGCGCAAGGGACTGCTTGCCGGTGAGCGCCTAGGTCTGGATATCGATCGCATGGAGCAGGCATTCATCGAGACCGATCGGCGCCGCCTCGAGATCTCCAAGTCGATCTCACTGCTCGAGCTCGACCCGATGGCCTTCCTGCGCCTGAAGGCGACCGGGCGCTGCGAGCTCGCGCTCTCGGAGGCGCTGTTCGACGCCGATTTCCCAGGGCACTACTGCCGCCAGATCAAGACCGTCGAGGTGGCATTCGACGCGGCCCGGGGCGACACCGTCAACGCCACCCTCACCCAGCTCAACAACCAGACCGTGCTGCGGCCCGACCCCAAGGCCGTCAAGTACCTGATCGACGGCAAGGGGGCCGAGCCCGACGCGATTCGGACCGATTGGCGCGTCAGCGAGCAGATCGCGCTCTCCCACCTCGGCCCATACGAGACCGGCAATGGTCTGTTCGAGCTTCGCTTCGACGACGAGCGCTACCTGCCGTTCGAGGGCACCGGCGCGGTCTCCCGTTGGCGCCTCGAGCTCAACGGCAGACCCAGCAGCATCGACCTCGAGAAACTGCTCGATGTCGCGCTGCGCGTGCGCTACACCGCGCTCAATGGCGGCGAGGCCTTTGCCGATGCCGTGGTCGGACTGCTGAAGCCCTATGACGCCGTGCGCTTCATCGACCTCGGCTATGACTTCGCACGGCAGTGGCTGGACTTCCTCGCCACCGATGAGCGCTCTCTGGTTCTCGACGTCACCCCGGATCTGTTCCCGAACATGGCGAGCAGCCGTATCACCGGGATCTTCTCCAAGCTGGTCGTCACCGAGCCCGGCGCGGTCAGCCTCGTGCTCAACAACGACGAGTCGATGACCCTGGAGGACGAGCGCTTCGTCGAGACGCCCGGCTTGAGCGTCCGCAGCCGTGGCTCCGGCTGGACCTTCAGCGTGGTCGGCGACAAGTCCCTGCTGAAGACGGTCCAGCTCGTCGTCGGCTACAAGGCCAAGGTCAGTTAGGGGGCGGTCAATGAGTCGAGCATCCAAGGGCAGTCGGCGGGGCCGGGTGGAGCGCAGACGCATCCGGGACCGCGCTCAGGCGAGCCGGCACCGGCGGATTCGCCACGCCAGCGGCGGCGACGGCAGTGGCCGATCCGAAGCGGCAGGCCACGCCAAGCTCGACGGCGACAGCGCCCTCGAGGCCGTGCGGGGGCTGGGCATCGCCGTCGACACCCGCGGCAAGGTCGACACCGCTCGGCTGGTGCGGATCGCCGAGATCGCGCTGGACACCCGAGTCGCGGAACGACGGCGCAGCGGTCGCCAGGACGCCTTGGACGCGCTGAACCGCAACCTGGACAGCCGCACCGCGGCCCCCCCGGCCAGCCGGCGAGAGGCCAGCGATGCAGTGACTCGGCTGCTGTCGGGAAGCCTCGATGCGGATGGGCGGGTGATTCGCCCCGTCGGGCCGCCACCTTGAGCCGCCGGGTCAAACGTGCGGATCCCGACCTGGTGTCGGCGGCTGCACGCATGCGAGGTGAATCGCACTGTGCGAGCGCGGTGACCCGCTCGAAACACCATCCCGTCTGGAGCGTCATCCTCCGCCATGCCTAGATCGACACGTCAACGTACCGTAAACCGAGATCGCGCCCTAAAGTTCCAGGCGCGTGACTCGACCCGGCCTGCGATCAAGAGACTCGGCTCGGTGAATCGCCAGAGCGCCATCACGCGACTGCAGCATCTCTACAGTCGGCCCGGCGCGGCCGCGCTTGCCGCCGGCAGCGTGCGCGACAACGTCTTCAACGTCGAGAGCCCGGGCGAATACGATGCCATCTTCTGGCGGGACGACGGGGGCCGCAAGGTCCATGTACGCGTGGAGGACGCGGATGCAGACGGTCCTCCGACGATCGCCGACCTCAAGGATCACCTGCTGGCCGACCTCGAGGACACGGTGGCGTTGCGCATCAACCCCGTTGAGTCGCAACGCGAGGCGATCGATACCGTGGTCATCGAGGGGGATGCCGCCCTCGATTTCGATGCGCTGGCGAAGGACCTGATGGATGGATTCAACAGCGATAATCCGACGCGGCAGCTCGTGATTGTCGCTGCGGAGCGGGCCGCGACCGGCGACTCAACGCTGGCGGTGTTCTACCAGGTGCAACCGGCGTACTCTCAGGTTAAGGGTGACCTGGTTGCCGCGAGTCGTGGTCGAACGACCAACCCAAACTACCAAGCGATCCTGTCGAACCTCGACGCGCTAATCAGGCTGGACAGCGCGCCGCTTCCGGTGGGCGACGACGGCAGTGCGCGCGCGCAGCGGTACGCCGAGCAGATTGCGCGCATCAAGGAGATTCAGGCGAGCGTCGAGGGCGCCGAGAGTACGAGCCGGTTCAATCGCCAGCAACGCGATGGCGCGCTGGATCGACTCTCCGCGCGCCTGTCCGACCGGCGTCAGGCTCTCGAGACCCAACTGCGCGACAGGGTGATTGCCCATCAGGCGGACGCGAGCGAGGGCCGGGCGAAGGCCTTCGCCAAGCTCCTGAAGGAGAACAAGGACGTACGGGCCGCCTTGCTCCCCGCCCCGAGGCTGCTGAGGCCGGTGGTCGCTCAGCTGGCCAATACGCAGGAGAGCCATGCCGCGATCGAAGGCCTCGAGCACCATCTGGTCCGTCAGGAACCCAATGATCTCGTCAACGGCAAGCGCCGCATGCGCACGGACCTATTGACGACGAAGCCGCACGAGGTCTTCTTTCGCAAGAAGACCGAGATCCTGGAGCATGTCATCGAGACCACGATCGGGGCTTCCATCGAGCCCGGCCTGGTCGCGTTGCGCAACCTCGGGCGCGCGAACTTCTGGAAGCTCTTGATCGACGGCAAGGTGCATGCGGGCAATGACAAGCACGCCTATGACAGGTCGAGGGGCTACATGGCCTCGATGATGAAGGGGTTGCTGCGCATCGTCCGTGATGTCAAGCAACCCTTGACGACAGACTTCGTGCTCAAGCTGCACGAGGACGCCACGGCGCTGGTGACGACGGAACGCAATGATTCAAGCGAACATACGCCACTGCGGGAAAATAGTTTCCAGGAGCAGGGCTTGAAGACGGGACCGAATAGCTGGGGCGTGTCGCCGAACTTCGAGCCGCAGGGCCTCCAGGAGATCAGGGCGCTGCTCGACGAGCTCGACGCCCAGGTGAATGCGAATTGGGATGCGGTGATCAAGGACGGCTTTAAGGATGACCTCAGGGCGCTCTTTAACGACGGGACTGCCCCCGGAAAGATGCGGGTCGGCGCGTATTTCCAGCAACTGCCCGGAGGTGTGAAGAACCGCAACGGCGTTCCGATACCGACCTTCGAGGCAGGCTATCACGCAAAGGCGTTCAAGGACGGGAAGTTCGCGGAGACGCTGCGCGGGCTCATGGACAATGTGATCGCGAAGGCAAACACGGAGATCGCCGCTGCGAACAACGACAGGGACCGCGTGCTCGGAGCGATCGTCGACTGCTGCCGCGGGCTCGGGGTCATTCACCCGTTCAAGGATGCCAATGGCCGGGTGATGATGTTCCTGGTACTGAACAAGCTGCTGATGGACAACGATCTGCCGCCGACGATTCTCGACGATCAGGGCGATATGGTCGGCAAGTCGAAGGGGACCCTCGTCGGGTTGATCAAGAACGGGCAGGCGCTCGTCGCGCCACCGATCGCGGCGCCACAGGGGGAAGGCTCGGGCTCGGAGTCTGGCTCCGAGTGGGCGTCAGCGGTGAGCTAGCTTGCGCCAGCATTGGCAGCGCACTACGCGGTGGACGGGGCGACAGATTGCACCTAGGACCAGGGGCATTCCCGGCGGAAAGGGTCTCGCCGCGCACGATCGCGGCGGCTTGGCCCGTCTGCTG
>JGI12210J13797_10009364_pt1 | contig 17355 bp, 11 predicted proteins | sample ElkSlonscriptome_3_FD_13797 | JGI IMG/M metagenome (IMG submission 13797)
CAACGAAAGACGCGAAAGGGAGTTGCGGCCTGCTTTCATGGAGCCCTTCTGTGCGAACGGGTTCGAGGTCGGTTCGGGCGGACAGCGGGAATGCTCATCGGCCTGTTTCGCGCCTTTCGTGTGTTTCGATGTTCTATTGAGAATAGAAATTTAGCTGGGCAAATCGATTGGGAACCAGTTGGCTGGTCCGATTCCTATGGCCAAACAAATTGCGTTTATCACCGGGATTACCGGGCAGGACGGATCGTATCTTTGCGAACTGCTTCTGGAAAAAGATTATGAGGTCCATGGATTGGTGCATCGGCCAGATGCCCTCGCGGCGAGCAATATCGGTTACCTCGTGGCCGATCCCGCTATCAACAACAAGCGGCTCTTCCTGCACAACGGGGCTTTCGAAGATGCGACTCATCTGCGCCGAATCATCAATCGTTCGCACCCCACGGAATTCTATCATCTTGCTGGGCAATCAAGCCCGCGTCTCAGCCTGGAATTACCCGAAACCACGGTCGACAGCATCGGCATGGCGACGTTGCGACTGTTGGAGATCTTGCGCGACATGCCGGAGCCGCCCAAATTTCTCTACGCCTCGAGCAGCGAAGTCTTTGGCTCGCCCCCCCATTCGCCGCAGGATGAAATGACGCCGGTCAATCCAACGACGCCTTACGGGGCGGCCAAAGCCTTTGCCCAGCAGATGGCGCGCATTTACCGGGTCGCTTACGATCTGCCCACTTGCTCGGCGATCCTTTACAATCACGAATCGATCCGGCGCGGCTCGAATTTCGTGACGACCAAGGTGGCTCGCGGCGTGGCGCGCATTCAGAAAGGACTCGATCGGGAATTGGTTTTGGGCAGTCTTGCGGGGCGACGCGACTGGGGGTGGGCGCCCGATTACGTGACGGGCATGTGGCTGATGTTGCAGGGACAGACGGTCGACGATTTCATCCTCGCAACGGGACAACTCCATTCCGTTGAGGACCTTGTGCGGACCGCCTTCGAGGCAGTAGACTTGAATTGGCAGGATTGGGTGAAATACGATCCCGCCTTGGTGACCACGGTCGAACCGGTGGCGCCTTGCGGCAACCCGGCCAAAGCCAAACGACTGCTTGGCTGGGAAAATACGGTCCCTTTCGGCGAAATTATGCGACGTTTAGTCGAATCGGAGATGGACAAACTAGACGCTTAGTGCTTTTGAACTGATCCCTTATGAAGAAAGCATTGATCACCGGGATTACGGGGCAGGACGGATCTTACCTGGCCGAGTTGTTGTTGGAAAAAGGTTACGAAGTGCACGGCATCGTGCGGCGTAGCTCGACGATCACACGTTCGCGAATCGATCACTTGATGAAATATGAGTCCGGCCCCGATAAGCGGCTCTATCTGCATTACGGTGATCTGGCCGACTCCGTGGCGCTGGTGAAGCTCCTTTATCATCTGCAACCGGACGAGATTTACAATTTAGCAGCGCAAAGCCATGTGCGGGTCAGCTTCGATATCCCCGAATACACCTGCGACGTGACTGGGGTCGGGGCCATCCGGATTCTGGAAGCGATCGTGGAAGCGGGCATCGGCAAGAAGGTGCGATATTATCAGGCCAGTTCTTCGGAAATGTATGGCAAGGTGCAGGCGATTCCTCAGACGGAAGCGACCCCGTTCTGGCCGCGTTCGCCGTATGCCTGCGCCAAAGTGTTTGCCCATTGGGCGACGGTGAATTACCGCGAATCTTACGACATGTTCGCTTGTTGCGGGATTCTGTTTAATCACGAGTCGCCGCGTCGGGGTGAGAATTTCGTCACCCGCAAGATCACGCGGGCAGTGGGCCGGATCAAAGCGGGGCTGCAAGAGAAACTTTATTTGGGGAACCTGAAATCGAAACGGGATTGGGGATACGCCAAGGAATATGTGGAAGGGATGTGGTTGATGTTGCAGCAGGATCAACCCGACGATTACGTGCTCGCCACGAATCAGACCAATACGATCGAGGAATTCCTCGCGGAGGCGTTCGGCCATGTCGATCTCGATTGGCATGATTATGTCGATTTCGACAGCCGCCTCCTCCGTCCGGCTGAGGTGGATCTCTTGATCGGCGATTATGCCAAAGCCCGCGAGGCCTTAGGCTGGGAACCGCGCACGCGGATGGATGGCCTCGCCCGGCTCATGGTCGATGCCGATTTTGAACTGGCCCAGACCGAAACGCATACCCATTCGTTGAACCCGGCGTGACCCACGTCCTCCGCCAACTTTTCGAGTCGCGATGATCGCACCGGCCCATGCGGAGCCGGAGGCGACACCTTCGCTCGTTGTTTCGGTTCATGATGTCTCTCCGATCACCCAGCCTGCGGTTGACCAGATCCTGATCGATCTCGCGCGGTGGGGGGTGCATCGCACCTCGCTGCTGGTGATCCCCGATCATCACGGCCAGGCGCCGGTGGCGAAACATCCCGATTTTCAACGGTGGCTCGGGCGCCAGGTCGATGCCGGCCACGAAGTGGTGTTGCACGGCTTCCGCCATCTCCGGGATCGACGGCGCTGGGAAGGGGTCGCCACCCAACTGACCACCCGCGTTTACACAGCTGATGAAGGGGAATTCTTCGATGTCGATCGGCAACGAGCGCACGAATTGGTCGAGCAAGGAAGCCAGCTGCTCCGTTTCTTGCCGGAACCTCCCACCGGCTTCGTCGCCCCCGCTTGGCTCCTCTCAGATGAGGCCGAGGCCGCGCTTCGAGAGGCGGGCTATCTTTACACCACTCGAATCAAAGAGGTGAAACGGTTGACCGACGATATTAAATGGGATTCGCAGAGCTTGGTTTACAGCACCCGCAAACAATGGCGGCGATGGGGGAGTCTCTGGTGGAACGCGTTTCTGTTCGAGCGAGTGCGCATGCTGCCTTTAGTGCGGATCGGGATTCATCCCGACGACATTCAATTTCCTGGTATCTGGAGTCAGTTGCGAAATTGTTGCAAACGGGGGCTTGAGTCGCATGCCTGCCGCACTTACGAAGAGTGGGTCTCGCCTGATTCCTTTTCATGAGCGCACGCGTCGATCTGCATCTTCACACCCGGCACAGCAATCGTTCCGCGGAGTGGTTGCTGCGACGATTCGCTTTTCCCGACAGTTACTCTGATCCGCTGGATCTTTACCGCATGCTGCGTCAGGCGAGCATGCGCTATGTCACGTTCACCGATCATAACACGATCGATGGTTGTCTGGAGATCGCCGAGCGGCCTGGTGTCTTCATTAGCGTCGAAGTCACCACCTATTTTCCCGAAGACCGCTGCAAGGTCCATCTGCTGGTCTGGAATATCACCGAAGCCCAATTCCGCATCATCGACCGCGCGCGTGAAAATCTTTTCGATCTCGTTGATTACCTCCGGGAAGAAAAAATCGCGCACGCTTTGGCGCACCCGTTCTACGATATCAATGGGAAATTAACCCGCTCCCACATTGAACAGCTCATGCTGTTGTTCAAGGTGCTGGAGGGGTTCAATGGCTATCGGGACGGCTTGCTGAGTTCGACCGTTCGATTCGTGGCCCCCCGCCTGACGCGCGACCGGATCGAACAACTCGCGAATCAATACAATATCGAGCCAGTCGGGCAGGAGCCGTGGATCAAAATTATTGTGGGTGGCTCCGACGATCACGGCGGCATTTATGCCGGCCAAACTTACACGGAAGTTTCCGGCCCCGCCGAGTCACCTGCCGACTTTTTCCGCCAAATCATGGAGGGCCGCGCCGAGGCAGCCGGTCGCAACGGATCGCCACTCGCCCTCTCGCACAGCCTTTTCAAAACGATCCACGCCTTTATCAAAGATCGTTACAGCGAAAAGCTCGGGTCCAAAGCGCCCATCGTGCAGACCATGGTCGACCGCTTCATTCAAGGCCAGGATCCGACGGACCTGACGTTTGGCGAGAAAATGGGGTTCCTCGCGCAAGGCATCATGACCGGCGAAATTTTCGAACTGGCAAAACCGCTCAACGCCTCGATGTGGAACGAACTCTCTTCCACCTTTTCCAAGACGGATCTCAAAGCTTTGCTGGCGAAAGAAACCGCCGGGATAACCGAGCCGGAACGGCGCGCCTTCGTCATCGCCAATCTCTTCGCGGATAAACTCGCGTTTCGCTTCTTCACCCGGTTCCTCGATCAGCTGGGCAAAGGCGAAGTCCTGGAGAGCCTGCAGTCGCTCACGGGCCTGGTGCCGATTGCCGTCCTCACGAGTCCCTACTTCTACTCGTTCCACAGCCAGGCCCCTTCTCGCAGGATGCTGGCCGAATCCTGCCGGTCGTTGACGGGCGAAGTGCCTCGAGAATTGAGCAACCAGAAACGGGCCTGGTTCACCGACACCCTCGAAGATGTCAATGGTGTGGCGACCACGATTCGCAAAATGACGGCCGCCGGCATCGAGCAGGGAGCCGACCTGGTGGTGATCACTTCCCGCGAGACCCTGGCGATCGATGATATTCCGATTAAAAATTTCCCGCCGATCGGGGAGTTCGAATTGCCGGAATACGAGCTGCAGAAGCTGAGTTTTCCGCCGATCCTGAAGATGCTCGATTATATTCAGCGCGAGGGATTTACCGAACTCATTATCTCGACGCCCGGGCCGGTCGGCTTTACCGCGCTGGTCGCCGCCAAGATGCTGGGTGTGCGGGCGACCGGCATCTATCACACCGATTTTCCCCAATACATCCGGATTCTCACGGACGATAATTATCTGGAGACGATGGCGTGGAATTACATGCACTGGTTTTACAACCAGCTCGACACGATCTTCGTCAATTCCGAGCATTACCGGCGCGCTTGGATCGAACGCGGGATCGAACCGAGCAAGTTGGCGATTCTCCCGCGCGGGCTCGATGTGGAAACGTTCCGGCCTCAACTGCGGGACGATCAATTCTGGAATGATCGCGGCAAGGCGCCCGAGGAGATCGGGATTCTCTATGTCGGCCGAGTCTCGAAGGAAAAGGATCTCGATATTCTAGCCGCCGCTTACGAACAGTTGCGCAAGGAAGGCTTGCCGGTTCGGCTCCTCTTGGTGGGCGACGGCCCTTACGCCTCCGAAATGCGTAAGCAACTGCCGAGCGCAATTTTTACCGGTTACCTCAAAGGCGAGACGTTGGCGCGGGCTTACGCTTCGGCCGATATCTTCGGATTTCCCAGCACCACAGATACTTACGGCAACGTGGTGGTCGAGGCGATGGCGACCGGCATCCCCGTGGTAGTTTCTAATCTCGGCGGTCCGAAAGAACTGGTCGACGACGGACGCAACGGTTTGATCACCCGGGCTCTCGATGTGACCGATTTTACGAATGGCCTCCGCCAATTGGTTGAGGATCCCGCCCAACGGCATAGCATGGGCGCGATCGGCCGGGAAACGGTCAAAGATCGAAACTGGCAGAATGCGTTCCAACGGTTCTGGGCGGCGAACCAACCCGATATCTGAGCAGATGATCAGAAGGTTCAGGTAAGTTGGTCAACGCCGCCGCTTTTTTCCGGTGGTGAGCAGCTTACGGGCTCGCAATCACCTCGCGCGCGTAGACGTTGAGCACCCCGTTGGAGCTTCGCTGAATATCGGTCACTTGAAACGCTCGATTCCCGTCTTTGTCGACCACGACTCCCTCACGAGGGGCACTCATGCCGCTGGGATAATCGACGATCACCCGCACATTGCGTGAACCACTCGTATTAACCACATTAGAAGCTATGGTGCTCTGCGAGCGCATGATCGCTCGGTTTCGGTCAGCAGCGGTGACGAGGAATTCGCCGCTTAAATAGTAGCGTTCTCCTCCCAGACCGCTGGTGGCAAGCTGATTGACATCGTCAGGCACGATCAGCCGGCCGCGAGGCATTTGGCCCGGGGCAAAGGTGCTCCAGGATTCGCCTCCTGAGTTACGGGAATCGCCCGAGGCGCTGATGAAGGGTTTCAGCGCCGGCGTTGATGGATCGCTGCTCGGGGTTGGCGCTGTGCCGACGATTTGCGGCACTTCACTCGGGATGCCGGAGGGTATCTCGGCCGCGGCGGAGTTGACGGGCTCGGCTCGAGCGATGCGTTCGGCGCTGGGCGGTGTTGGCGCACTGGAGGGCGTCGGGCTCGCCTGAGCGACCGGCACGGCCCGCGCCACCCGTTCCGTCGGGGTGGCTGTGGCGGTCGGCGAACCAACGGGTTGCGCCATGGCGACGCGTTCTGGAGTGGCCGCTGGCGACGGTGAAGCAGTGGGTGCCGCGGAGGCCGCTGCGGTGGCGCGTTCTGGTTGGGTCGGAGTGGTTTGCACACCAGGCCGCGGCGGCGGGGTGGCATTGGCTAAGGCTGCGGGTGGTTCGAGATCGCCGCGCACCACCGGTTTGATGACCGGCCAGCCCGCCTCGAGATTGAGACGCTCCGGCGGGGTAAGCGTGAACCCGCCAGTCCCTTCGCTCGGCGTGTATGCGCCGTAATTGACATTGATAACCGTGGCTTGGAGTCGGTCATCCGCGAGCCGGTCGAGATGAGTAACGGCGGAAAGTTCGTGTGTGCGCTGCAGTTCGACTTCCAGACCAGGCTGCAAGGTGCGCATGATCCGTGGCACATTCTCTTCACTGGCCGATAAAATGTATTCGATGCTCAACTCCGGTTCGGAGATCGAATCAGCCAAGGCCACGACGCCGCTCGGAAAGGTGTCGCTTTCCTGCAGCTCGAAAACTTGGGTGATTTTATATCGTCCGGTGAGGTAAGGCACTTCTAGTTTGGTCTCGCGATAATTCCGGAGATAAGCTCGGAGCAGTTCCGTGTTGTAAGCTTCTTTTTTGGAGCCCTCCAGATCGCCGAAAGTTGCCAGGAATTTTTGAGGAGAAAAATATTCACCTTTAGGCGCTTCTTTGAGAGCAAATTTCTTCGGAGCCTCAATTTTATCGAGCTTTTGCAAAATGGAATAACTGAGGGGTCGTTCGGGATGGCCGAAGACATAAATCGAGCCGGCCCAGCAGATGAATGCCAGCCCGGCCAGGATTACAATAAGGATCGTCCAGAGAAAGAGCCCGCTACCCGTATCTTCTGGCTCGCTCTGGCGTCGGTAAGACGTCCGATTCTTCTTTTTACTCACAACAAGTTATCGATCCGAGACCCTCTCCCTGGCCGTGTCACGTAGCGGGAGATTCAGCGGTTTCCGATTGCCCGTATTCGAACGAAGTGCCACATCCGCAGGAACGTACCGCATTCGGATTGACAATTTTAAAGCCGGCTCCGGTTAAGCCGTCGACGAAATCCAGGATCGAACCCTCCAAATATTTGCTGCTGAAGCTATCGACCAATACGCGCGCGCCGTCCTTCGCCACAATCGTGTCATCCTGACCGCGCTCATCGAAACGCATGCCGTATTGCAAACCGGAACACCCACCGGCTTCGACGTAAATGCGTAGGCCTTCCTCTTGAGAACACCCTTTTTCTTCCTGCAGTTCGCATAGTTGTTTGACCGCACTGTCGCTCAACGTAATCGTCGTCATATCAGTGATCAGCCTACCATGTCGTTCCCACGAGTCAATGAGCGGCACCGCGGCTTGCCGCTAGACGTTTTTCCGAGTTGAATGAAGCCCTGCCCATGAGCCGCATCCGTTTATTGTCCGAACAGGTCGCTTCACAAGTCGCCGCTGGCGAAGTGATCGAGCGTCCCGCTTCGGTCGTGAAGGAATTGGTGGAGAACAGCCTCGACGCGGGCGCCACTCGGGTGGAAGTCCATTTCAGCGGCAACGGCGCCCGTAGCATCCGAGTGATCGATGACGGCTGCGGAATGAGCAAAGAAGACGCGCTTCTCTGCCTGGAACGGCATGCCACCAGCAAGATCCAGTCGGGCGATGACCTCGCTCGGATCGCCACTCTCGGGTTTCGCGGGGAAGCCATTCCCAGTATCGCCAGTGTGTCGCGCTTCCGCATCCGGACCCGGGAAACCGAGGCGGTGGAAGGCACGGAGGTGCTCATCAACGGGGGGAGAATCGAGACGGTGCGGGCTTGCGGTTGTCCGCCTGGCACCGAGATCGAGGCGCGTTCACTCTTCTATAATATGCCTGCCAGAAAAAAATTCCTGCGCACGCCAGCGACTGAGTCGAGTCATATCGAGCAGCAGATGTTGTTGCAGGCATTGGGCCATTCCAGAGTCGGATTTCTGCTCGTGAAGAATGGCGAGATCACCATGCAGTTGCCGCCGACGCAAGATCTCTTGATTCGCGTGCGCGATCTCGCGGGTCGGCAACTGGCGGAGCAACTCACCCCAGTCGAATACGATGTCGACGGGATTCGACTCACCGGTTACATCGGAAAGCCAGGTGTGAGCCGGGCGACCCGGCAGAGCCAATTGCTATTTGTCAACGGCCGCCCCGTCGATAATGCGGCGCTCGGCAAGGCGCTGCGGGAAGGCTACCACACCGCCCTGATGAAAGGCCAATACCCGGTCACCTATCTGTTTCTCGAAATGGACCCGGCCTTGGTCGATGTGAATGTGCATCCCGCCAAACGGGAAGTCCGGTTCCACAGCCCGCGTGGCGTGCAAGAAGCGGTGGTGCCAGCGATTCGGCAAGCCTTGGAAAAATGCCGCGCCGAATGGACTCGGGCATTCCATGCGCCGCCTGCGACCCCGCAGCGAGCGCTACCAGAGGAACCCACCCTCCCGGACCCGCCATCCGCGCCGGCCCCGTCGCAAACCGAGCTGATGCCCGAACACGAGACCCAGTCACTCCGGCGCGACTGGTGGCAGCAAGAACAAGATCAGAAGGATCACGCCGATCACTCCGATCAGAAGCATGAGTCCGATGAGAAGGATGAGTCCGATGAGAAGGATGAGTCCGGCGGATCGGATCTCCCAGCCGTGGGAAACCCGAAATTCCGCATCATCGGAATCCTGGGCAAACTCTATGTGCTCATGGAAAATGAGCGCGGCCTCGTGGTGGTCGATCAACACGCCGCGCACGAACGCATTCTCTTCGAAGAGCTACGTCGCCGAATCGCGGCTCAGGATGTGGTTAGCCAGAAGCTACTCCTCCCTGTCACCGTCGAACTCCCGCCGCGCGAAGCCGATTGGGTCATACAGAATTTACCCGAGCTCGAACGGCTCGGCATGGTGCTCGACCCGTTCGGGGCCAACACGTTCAAAATCGATGCCTTGCCGCCCTTCGTCAAAACCAGCGAACCGGGCGCCTTCCTGAGCGGGATCATTGAGGACCTGCAAGGAGGCGCCCGCGAAGCCAATCGCGCACGGCTGGGCGAAGAAGTCATTGCCAAAACCGTCTGCCGTCACGCCGTGAAAGCCAACGATATCCTGCGTGGCCCCGAAGTAACCAAACTCATCGAGGATCTGCTTGCCTGCGAGTTGCCTTACTGTTGCCCACACGGTCGCCCGACGATGCTCCCCCTCTCCTACGACGAGATCGAAAAACGCTTTGGCCGCCAGGCTCCATGAGCCAATGAACCAAAATTCATGAGCCCGACCGGGGCGGTCAAGGCGCACGAAATTTATCCGGCGTTCGTGTGGGGTGGCGATTGAGTCCCTCGCGCACTTGTCATTCAGATCGGCATGGCGGAATTCCCACAAAAAATTCTTGATCCAATCGGTCACACCATGCACTGTTCCCTCCCTTCCGCGGCTGGATAGCTCAGTTGGCAGAGCAGAGGATTGAAAATCCTCGTGTCGGGGGTTCGATTCCCTCTCCAGCCATTTTTTTCCCGTGGACGTGCTCAATGGCCTCGTAAATTGCCGAGCGGTGGTCGAGAAATTCTTACCTCTGCGCAGTTCCCGGTTTCAACCGTTGTCCCGCAGCGCGAGGCACTGCGGCCGCTACCCGGCGCGCCCTCCGGCATCGGCCTGAAGTGTCGCCACTCCCACTAAATATATCAGATAAATTCGTCATCCCTGCGCCACTCGTTGACAGAAAAATGGGGTGCGCCAGGCGGCAGTCGGAATCCCCGTGGCGGTCCCCTCTTCAAGAACGTCTTGATTCATGAGGTCACGATAATAGTCGGTCCATCCTGTCACGGGCGATCGAATATAGCCGTGGCGCTCCGCTCCATCCGCATCGCCGTCTGGCATGGTGTATCCCAGGCTCTTGAAAAAGCTGCAAGCACCATGCAGCCACTCGTGCAGCCATACTTCGCCCTTCACGGGGATTTCCCAAATCTCAGATTGGACATTGGCCACTGTGGCGTAAGTTGCATGCATGGACCACGGGGAGGCGCCTATGGCGAGCCCCCATCCACCTGATTCGATTGAAACCCGTTTCTGATAATGGTTTTGCGGCCATAAAATGAATATCGAATCATATCTCCCTTCGACACCATGGGCTTCGAGCTCCTTTCTCGTATCGTCCGGGGATGGCCACCACCCAGTTCCTCCTAAAGGTGAAAGGCTCGTAAGTGGCCGATTACTATAAACAATCTCATAGTGAATAGTTGCCTCGCCGCCAGTAAGATCGCTCACAAGACCTGGAAAGCATTGAAAGGATTTAACGGCATCGTCGATTTCTGCCTGGGGGATTCATTGAAGGGGATGGGTGCGGCCAAAGCGTGATTGTTTGAAAATCAGGCCAGCAGATTGCCTTCACATTAACAAGCACGAAACATGTGAAGAAGGGTGGCGACATGAGGGGTGGCCAGGGAGGGCTTCGGCCGTTGCGTCAATTTGATTATTCATCGCAATTTCACACAACCTTCATCATGCTTTCATAATAGCGGACCAGTCTCGTGGCATGAACTTATTCATCCGCATCCTCGCTCTCCTTGCGCTCAGCGCGCCGGTCGTCACCTTGGCAAATACCGAGCCGACCGAACCGACCCAAACGTTGGCTCCCTATTTTTATCTGCCGGGAGCAGAATCGAGTGGCGAAGCTTTCCCACTGAAAACCACCGAGGTCGATGTTCAGATCGCCGGCGTGATTGCCGAGGTGGTGGTAACTCAAACTTACGCCAATATGGGGAATGACGCCATCGAAGCTGTCTACGTTTTCCCGGCGTCCACTCGAGCGGCTGTGCACGGAATGACCATGCAGATCGGCGAACGCCGCATCGAAGCCGTCGTGCAGGAACGGCAGCAAGCCAAGGAAACATTCGAAACAGCCAAGGCCGAAGGCAAAACGACCACATTGCTGGAACAACAGCGCCCCAACGTGTTCGAAATGCGGGTCGCTAATATTTTGCCAGGCGATGAAGTAAAAGTAGAACTCCGATACAGCGAACATTTGGTGCCGGAAGATCAGCTTTATGAATTCGTCTTCCCAACTGTTGTGGGGCCCCGTTATTCCAATACACCTGTTGGCGCTGCGAGTGACACCGAACGCTGGGTGGCTAACCCGTATCTCGAACCTGGGACGCCCGACCCCGCCCGGTTTCAATTGAATCTTACCCTCAAAGCGGGGATGCCGATCGCGGAAGCCGTGTCGCCCTCGCACGCCACTGACATCCTGTTTAGCGCCAAAGATGTGGTCGCCCTTTCGCTGAAGCCTGATGAAGAGCCGGCCAATAACCGCGATTTCCTGTTTCGATACCGGTTGGCGGATCAGGCAATTGCGTCGGGGTTGTTACTCCATAAAGGGGGAGCGGAGGAAGATGATTACTTCTTGCTGACAGTGGAACCTCCCGCACGGGTGCGGCCAGAAACCGTCCCGGCCCGGGAGTATTGTTTCATCGTCGATGTTTCGGGTTCCATGTCAGGCTTTCCACTCGATACGGCAAAGACCCTGGTGCGCGAGTTAATTGGGCAACTCAATTCGCGCGACCGATTCAATATCATGTTTTTCGCTGGGAGCGCGCGTCGGATGGCAGCCGAACCAGTTCCCGCGACTCGTTCTAATATTAAGCGAGCGCTCAACATGCTTGATCAACAACGGGGAGGCGGAGGGACCGAACTCGGTAAAGCGCTCGAGCAATACTACAAAAATTTGGGTGAAGATCCGGTCTCCCGCTCCGTCGTGGTGGTGACGGACGGTTTTGTGAGTTTTGAAACCGCGGTTTTCGATTTGATCCGAGAAAAGTTAGGTGAGTCGAATCTCTTCGCGTTCGGCATAGGATCGAGTGTGAACCGGTTTTTGATCGAAGGGATGGCTCGTGCCGGGCAGGGGGAACCCTTCGTAGTAACTCGACCGAATGAATCCAAAGTGCTTGCGAAACGATTCGCGGATTATGTGAGTGCGCCGTTGCTGACCAATGTCGAGGTGACCTTTGACGGATTTGACACTTACGATCTGGAACCGGAAGCCTTACCGGATTTGTTAGCCGACCGTCCTTTGGTTCTGAGTGGTAAATGGAAAGGATCAGCGACTGGAACCATTCGGGTGAGCGGGGTGACTGGTGAAGAGCCGTTTGAGAAAACCTTCCACGTGGATGAAGCGGGAATGAGTTCCAAGAATCCAGCACTCCGCCTGTTGTGGGCTCGCAACCGCATCGCGAGTTTGGGAGATTATGCGTCGATCGATAATAATCAGGAGACGATCCAAGCGATTACCAATTTGGGGCTGACCCATAACTTGCTGACCGCTTACACCTCATTCGTGGCTGTGGATAACGAGGCTCGGAAGGTCGCGGAGAATCGCGAAGTCAAGCAGCCGTTGCCGTTGCCAAAAGGCGTCTCGGCTAGTGCGGTGGGCGGCGTGAAGACGACGCCGGAACCAGGTGCGGTTGGTTTGTTCTTCATTGTGGTGCTCTTTTTCCTCATACAAATGCGCCGGGGAACCAGTCGCCGGACGCTGGCTTAATTGTGCCGCCGCTAACGTGACCCAATTGTTATGCATCACTCGGGTGTCTTATCGACTGACGATGGAAGGTCGGCGTTGTTCCTTCCCTGCCGCCATCCGTTTCCCTGGATTCTGGCAGCGTTGCTCATCGGCAATTGGAGGGTCTGGGAATGGTTCCTTGCGCGGTTAGACGATGGCTCGGATGAGCCGTGGGGGTTGGCGGCTTTGGCTGCGGCCGTGAGTTTACTGATTGCCCGTCGTCGGGAGATCGAGATCGAAAGCTGGCGTGTTGGCGTGGCTGCATTGTCATTGCTAGGACAAATCGTGTTGCCACCGGACACGCCGGCTCTCATACGGGCTAGCATCGCGATGGCAGGGATCGGATTTGCGCTCTGTCCCCGGCGCGGCGCTGCGCCGATCCTTTTGCTGCTGATGTTGGCCTTGCCGATCATGGCGAGTCTCCAGTTTTATCTCGGATACTGGTTGCGGTTGGCGGTGAGTCATGGGTCGGCGGAAATGATTGGTTGGACGGGACAAACGGTGGTGCCGCGTGGGACATTGTTGGAATGGCGCGGCGAAGTGATTGGTGTGGATCCTCCGTGCAGCGGCTTGCGGATGCTCTGGTTCGGCGGATTTCTGTATGGTCTGTCGGCGGCCTGGCAACGGTTGTCGGCCGGACGTTTCTTGGTTGGAGCTGTTCTCGCATTCGCCATTCTAATCGTGGGAAATCTCCTGAGAGCCGCTTTATTATTTTATAAAGAGTCGGGGTTGGTTCCAGCGCCGGAATGGACGCATGAAGGGTGTGGGTTGATCGTCTTCTTGGCGATCTGCGGAATGTTAGTTCGGCTGCCGCGCTGGTTGGGTCAGGAACGGAGCGCGGGTGAGGGGCGGGTGAAGAAACCGATCCCTGTAGCCTGGCTCCTTGGTCTTCAATTCCTCGCGGCTTTTTGTCTGATAGAAGCGAGTCAAGAAAGCGAACGGCCACGCGCGGTTTTTCCCGAAATTGATTGGCCGGAGAGTGAACAAGGCATCTGGCTCGAGCCAGTTGCGTTGCCCAAAGAACAAGCGGCGTTTCTCGAGAATTTCCCCGGCGCCGTGCGCGTTTATCATGCCGGGGAATCGATCTGGATTTATCGATGGGTGACACGGCCGACCCGGCAAGTGCATCCAGCGGCCGATTGCTATCGGGCGTCTGGATGGGAAACTCGATCTCAAGGACAAGTGACTAGCCCGGATGGGACGCGTTGGTCGCTTACGATAGCGGAGCGAGGTGTCCGGGAAATCGAGATCCACGAACAAATCCGCGATCAAGAAGGGGCCAAATGGACCGAGCCATCACAATGGTTTTGGGAAGCGTTATTAGGACCATCAGAAGGTCCTTGGTGGGTGGTGAGCCGGATTCAGCCGAGGTGAGTGAAGGGGGACACCGGAGGGGCCGTCGACGGAGTTCATGACCATTCGGTCATGCGAGGTCGAGCAGTGACTTCTCGTCCCGTCAGGTAATCAAGTGCCGCAGAAGGTTTGATACCGGGCCCCTCCTTCAGGCGCTGGTTCTGTCAGATCGTCGTAACCTTCCAGCTTTCGGAACGGATCGGCAAACACCTCCAGCAACCGGTCGATTTCATGGTAATCATTTCGTTGGGTTGCGGTTTCCAACGCTAGCTCGATGCGATGATTGCGTGGAATGTAAATGGGATTGTGCCGTTGCAGACGGTCGAGGATGTCGCTTTCTTCCGTCTCTTCCAGTTTCAACCGGTCCTGCCATTTCCCGTTCCATTCCTGAAAGCCTTCGTCTTCAAAAGCCGGTAACCGGCCCAGGTCCGATTGGGTCAGCAGGCGGAAGGTCTGGGTGAAATCTTTCCCAGCTTTCTGCATCCATTCCAAAAGTGTGGTGATTAATTGTTCATCTTCCGGTCGAGCCGCTCCCAGCCCGAGTTTAGTTCGCATGAGCTTTAACCAATGTGCATGGTAGCTATCGGGAAATGGCTGCAAAGCTTCACGCGCTTTGGATACTGCCTGGTCAGGATCGGAATCGATTACGGGAAGCAGGGTTTCCGCTAACTTCGCCAAGTTCCAATGCGCGATCTTCGGCTGGTTACCATAGGCATAACGTCCCCCTCGATCGATGGAGCTGAAAACGGTTCCTGGATCATAGCGATCCATGAAAGCGCAAGGCCCGTAATCAATCGTCTCACCGGAGAGGGCCATATTATCCGTGTTCATCACGCCATGGATGAACCCGACCGATTGCCATTGCGCGATCAAGCTGGCCTGTTGTTCAAGGACCAGCTGGAGCAGGGAGAGAGCGGGATTTTCCGTGTCGGTTTGTTCTGGAAAATGACGGTGCAAGGTATAATCGACGAGCGCTTGTAACAACGGCGGATCTTGATGGGCGGCGGCGTATTCGAAGGTGCCGACACGTAAATGGCTCGCAGCCACACGCGTCAGGATTGCGCCGCGTAATTCTCGCTCGCGATAGACCGGTTCGCCGGTGGTCACCACCGCGAGACTGCGTGTGGTGGGAATACCCAATCCATGCATCGCCTCGCTGATCAAGTATTCCCGCAGCATAGGGCCGAGCGCCGCGCGGCCATCGCCTCGTCGGGAAAATGGGGTTTCGCCCGAGCCTTTCAATTGGATATCAAACCGTTCTCCTCGGGGCGTTAATTGCTCGCCTAATAGAACGGCGCGCCCATCCCCGAGTATCGTGAAATGCCCAAATTGATGTCCCGCATAAGCTTGAGAAATGGGATCGCTGTCTGCGGGGAGTTGGTTGCCAGCGAACAGAGCGGCGCCGGTTGGGCTGTCGAGTTCGCGAGCGTTGAGCCCGAGTTGGTCGGCAAGCGATTCATTGAATCGGACCAGGGCCGGTTGCGTCACTGGCACGGGGCGGGTGCGGATATAGAAGGATTCGGGCAAGGCGGTGAACGAATTGTCGAGCTGCCAGCCTTGTGAGGATGCGGAAGGGTCGGAGTGGTGAAGCATGGCGTGAAGATAAACCTCAATGGGGGGTTGCGTATTGGAAAGGATTGCGGCGCAAAAGTTGGGGCGAATCGGGCGTGTCCTTTGGGAGCAGGAACCGCATGAACGACGCCGGTCGACGCCCAAAGATCAAGCAAGCACGATTCGTTTGAGAAAACATGGGGTAAGCCCTCAACCTGGATAGGCCCGGACGCCAGCCATTTTTCAGATTCAAACGCCGCCCTCTCGAAGAAGGCCATACCAATGGCCCACATTTTTTTCTGTTAGATTGCTTCAGAACATGGAACGACAGCGTTGTGCATCGTTATATTTTCTTGTTGTTGCTCCTATCGTGCGGAAGTCTTCAGGCTCAGGAACCTTCTCCTGCGCAGTTGTTATTGGTTCAGGCGCCGGGCCAATCGCCAGAGATCGTCACGGCCGCCGCGGTAGAGCAACGAGGCAAAGCTGTGCTTTATCTGGGGCAAGACGGTTCGCGTAACGCGCTGCAGCTCGATTACATCGTCGGCAATGTGCCTTTACCAAACAAGCCAATGCAAGAATGGTCGCAAGCGGACTGGAGTCAGGTGAAATCAAAGATGCAGGCAGCCACCGCCGCCCGTCCACAATTTGCTTCCTTGGGCGAACAGCATCTCGAGCGCTTGGAGAAGACAATGAATAAGGCGCGGGCGAATGCACAAAACAATTCGGCGGAACAGGAATGGCAAGCGCTTCAGAAGCAACGTTACCAGCCGTCGGCCTCCCGAGAGGAGACGCTCATGGTGCTGGAAAAAGCCTCTGCTCTCACCCAACAACTTCCCGACAAAGCACCGATCATTTCCGCCTGGATGCAACCTTGGCGGGAGCATCTGCAACATCTGGATGCGGGTCAAGTTTACCAAAATGGGAGTTGGCAACCGTCCGCCGATCAACCGGCCTCACAGGCCGTCGCGGAACCAGTAAAGGAGGCATCCACTTCAGGGGGACTGACGATCGAGCGGCAAGTCATGCCTTGGCTGCCGATGCTCGGCGCCTTGATCGGGGTGGTCGGTGTCACCTTGCTGCTATTCCTCATCGCCTTCGCCGGCTTGCGGGCGATCGGCAGACAAATGTTCGCTTCCAACCTGGTCACCTCCAGCAAACAAGCCCGATCTCAAGCGGCCAAACCGAAGAAGAACAGCTTCGTAACCGCGATTTTCACCTTGTTAGTGATCGGATTTCTCGTGTTCGAAGGCTACTTTCTTTTTCAGCTGTTTCGCGGACCTTCCACTTTGGTCAGTTGGGAAAGCCAAACGGTCCCAGCCAATGATCGCGATGTGCAATCGTTGAAACGGGTATTCATTCCCGACGCTTCGACCGAAGTGCCGGAACTCGAAATTACCGCAGCAACCGCCAACCGCGCGCTAAACAAATCTCCCCTCTGGTCGGCCGATGAGGAGTCGAATCCGCTCGCGCTGGTGAGATTCGGTTGGGCCATTGAGCTCGAACCCGGGACCTGGCGTTGTGCTGAACAATTGCAATGGCTCGGGCAACCCTTTTTGATTACTTACACGATTCCCGCGGGAGACGCAGGCGGGGTGGTTGAGATCAAGTGTAATGGACAACCCCTTCCACCGTGGTTGGCGGCAAATCTTTGGCAGTCTTTTCACGATGAAGTGAATCGATTGGTCGCCGTGTTGCGCGAGGAACGTCAAATCGAAGTTGCCATTCAAAA
>JGI12210J13797_10013492_pt1 | contig 17355 bp, 12 predicted proteins | sample ElkSlonscriptome_3_FD_13797 | JGI IMG/M metagenome (IMG submission 13797)
CACACCGCGGCCAAGTGTCACTACTGCTCGCATCGGATCGAGGTGGGGCTGGAGCCCGCGTGCGCGGTGGTCTGCCCCACCCACGCGATCGTGGCCGGTGACCTCGACGACCCGATGTCGGAGATCGCCCGGCTGGTGCAGAGCGCCAAGACCACGGTGCGCAAGCCGGAGCAGGGCACCGCGCCCAAGGTGCTCTACATCGAGGGCGACGACGTGGCGCTGCACCCCACCGTGTTCGCGCAGAGCCCCCGGGACCAGGGGATGATGTTCTCCGACGTGATCACCGAGCAGGGGCACGCGGCCCCGGCCGCGGTCGCGCCGGCCATGGCGGAGGCGCCGTCGGGCGCGGCCATCCGCCGGCCGGGCCCGCAGGGCGTGCCCCGCAGCGGGCCCATCCGCACCGGCGGGCGCCGGGCCGAGCACATGGTGCAGCTGGCGTGGAACGCCCAGCACCGCGTGCCCTGGCACTGGCCGGTGCCGGCGTACCTGCTCACCAAGGGCGTGGGCTCGGGCATCTTCTTGGTGCTGAGCCTGGCGTGGGGCCTGAGGCTGGTCCCGTTCGATCCGGGCGCGATGCTGGGCGGGGGCCTGCTGGGCCTGCTGATGACGGTGGTGACCACGGGGCTGTTGGTCTACGACCTCGAGCGACCGGAGCGGTTCTTGTCGATCCTGCTGCGCCCGCAGTGGGCGAGCTGGCTGACCCGCGGGGCGTTCTTGCTGGTGGGCTTCACGGCGCTGTCGAGCGTGTGGTGGACGCTCGAGGCGGCGAGCACCCTGGGCACGGGGCCGTTCGAAATGCCCGAGGGGGTGCGGCTGGGCCTGGCGTGGGCCACGATGCCGCTTGCGCTGGGCACGGCCATCTACACCGCCTTCTTGTTCGCGCAGGCCGAGGGGCGCGACCTGTGGCAGAGCCCGCTTCTGCCCGTCCACCTGCTGGTGCAGGCGCTGGCGATGGGCTCGGGGGCGCTCTTGCTGCTGCACGCGGGCGGCGGGCTGCCGGCCGAGCTGGTGGGGCTGCTGCGGCCGCTGTTCGCGGGCGCGCTGGTGGTCGATCTGTTCTTGATGGTGGCGGGCGAGCTGGGCATCCCCCACGCCAGCGAGGTGGCGGCCCGGGCCGCCCACGAGATCGTGCACGGCCGCTACCGCCAGCGGTTCTGGTGGGGGGCGGTGATGGCGGGGCACGTCGCGCCCCTGCTGCTGCTGCTGACGGGCTCGGCCCTGGCCGCGGGGCTGGCCGCGGGGCTGGCCGCGGTGGGCCTGTACACCTACGAGCACGCGTTCGTGATGGCGCCGCAGGAGATCCCCAACTCATGAGCAACCTCGCCCGGCGTGCCTCCGACTTCCTCGCGGCGCTGCTGCGCCTGGACCGAGACCCGCCCGAGGCCTCGCCCGCGGGCGTCACCAACGTGGCGGGGCGGGCCATGCCCGCGTACGGGCGGGCCGAGGTGGACCCCGTGCCGCTGACCGAGGTGCGCCACCCCGACGGCCGCATGAGCCGCTACCCGCCGCCCGATCGCTGGGACGACTGGGTGGAGTGGGACGCCAAGGCCTGGCCGCGCCGGGTGCCGCGGCGCTACTCGCTGGTGCCCACGATCTGCTTCAACTGCGAGAGCGGCTGTGGGCTGCTGGCCTATGTGGACCAGCAGACGTTCGAGATCCGCAAGTTCGAGGGCAACCCGGTGCACCCCGGCAGCCGGGGTCGGAACTGCGCCAAGGGGCCCGCCACCCACAACCAGATCTACGACCCCGAGCGGATCCTCTACCCCCTGCGGCGGGTGGGGGCGCGGGGCGAGGGCAAGTGGAAGCGGGTGAGCTGGGACGAGGCGCTCGACGACATCGCGGCCACGATGGCGGCCAGCCGGCGCAAGCGACGCGACGGCATCATGTACCACGTGGGTCGCCCCGGCGATGATCACTACACCAACCGCTGCATCACCGCGTGGGGGGTGGACGGGCACAACAGCCACACCAACATCTGCTCGGCGTCGGCGCGGATCGGCTACTTCTTGTGGGGCGGCGGCGACCGGCCCAGCCCCGACTTCGCCAACGCGCGCACGATCGTGCTGATCTCCAGCCACCTGGAGACGGGGCACTACTTCAACCCGCACGCGCAGCGGATCATCGAGGGCAAGCTCGAGGGGGCCAAGCTCATCGTGCTCGACCCGCGGCTGTCCAACACCGCCTCGCGGGCCGACGTGTGGCTGCCCACCTGGCCCGGCTCGGAGGCCACGGTGCTCTTGTCGGTGGCGCGCCACCTCATCGAGCGGCGCACCTACGACCGCGCGTTCGTGCGCCGCTGGGTGAACTGGGAGCAGCTGCTGGCCGAGGCCCCCCGGGTGCCCGACATGCCGCCGCTGCCGGTGGGCGAGGGCACCTTCGAGGACTTCGAGCGCTGCCTGGAGGCGCTGTACGCCGAGTTCACGTTCGAGCGGGCGGCCGAGGAGGCCCAGGTGCCGGTGGAGCGGATCGAGGCGATGGCCGCCGCGGTGGAGGAGGCCGGCAGCCGGCTGGCCGCGCACAATTGGCGGGCGGCGTCGATCGGCAACCTGGGCGGGTGGCAGGTGGCGCGGTGTCTGTTCCTGCTCAACGTGCTCACCGGGTCGGTGGGCACGCCGGGCGGCACCTCGTTCAACGGCTGGAACAAGTTCGTGCCCAAGCCCTTCCGCTCGCCGCCGGCCTTCGACGCGTGGAACGACCTGCACCTGCCCCACGAGTGGCCGCTGGCGTTCTACGAGATGAGCTTCTTGCTGCCCCACTTCCTCGCCGAGGGCCGGGGCGAGATCGACGTGTACTTCACGCGGGTCTACAACCCCATGTGGATCAACCCCGACGGGTTCATGTGGCTGGAGGCCCTGCGCGACGAGGAGAAGATCGGCCTGCACGTGGCGCTCACCCCCACGTGGAACGAGTCGGCCTGGTTTGCCGACTACGTGCTGCCCATGGGACATGCCGGCGAGCGCCACGATCTGATGAGCCAGGAGACCCACGCGGGGCAGTGGATCGGCTTCCGCCAGCCGGTGCGCCGGGTGGCGATGGAGCGGGCGGGCCGGCCGGTGCGCTTCACCTACGAGGCCAACCCCGGGCAGGTGTGGGAGGAGGCCGAGTTCTGGGTGGAACTGTCGGGGCGGATGGATCCCGACGGCGCGCTGGGGATCCGGCCGTGGTTCGAAAGCCCCGCGCGCCCCGGAGAGCTGGTCACCCAAGACGAGTACTGGGGGTGGATCTTCGAGCACTCGGTGCCCGGGCTGCCCGAGGCGGCGGCGGCCGAGGGGCTCACGCCGCTGGCCTACATGCGCAAGTACGGGTGCTTCGAAGTGGTGCGCGAGAACTACCGGCCCTACGACCGAGAGATCGACGCCGCCGGCGCCACGCCCGACGAGCAGGGCCGGTTGCGGCGCGACGGCGAGACGGTGGGGGTGATGGTCGACGGCGAGGCGCGGGCCGGGTTCGCCACGCCGAGCGGGAAGCTGGAGCTTTACAGCCCCACCATGGCCGCGTGGGGCTGGAACGAGCGCGCGTACGTGCTGCCGTGGCCGCTCGAGAGCCACGTGAGCCCTCGGAACATCGATCGGGCGGCGGGCAACATGGTGCTGCTGCCCAACTTCCGGCTGCCCACCCTCATCCACACCCGCTCGGCCAACGCCAAGTGGTTGTACGAGATCAGCCACAACAACCCGGTGTGGATGCACCCCCACGACGCGGAGCGGATCGGCGTGCGCTCGGGCGAGCTGGTGCGGGTGGAGACCGAGACCGGCTGGTTCGTGGACAAGGTGTGGATCACCGAGGGGATCAAGCCGGGCATCATCGCGATGAGCCACCACCTCGGACGATGGCGGCTCCAGGATTCGGCCGGCGGGAATCCTGGCATGACGGCGCTCGCATCGCTGCACGAGGACGGAGACGGGGGACATCGCCTCCGCATCGAGCAGGGCGGACGGGCGTGGTCGACGTTCGATCCCGACACCAGTCGGATCTGGTGGAAGGATGTGGGTGTTCACCAGAACCTCACCCACGGTGTGCACCCCGACCCGGTCAGCGGCGCGCATTGTTGGCTACAGAAGGCGATCGACGTGCGGCGCGCCGAGCCGGGGGAACGACATGGCGATGTGTGGGTCGACACTCGCAAGTCGATGGAGGTGTATCGCCAGTGGCACGCACTGGCTCGATCCGCGGTCGATCACAGCCCTGACGGCACGCGACGGCCCTTTTGGTTCAAGCGTCCCCTCAAGCCGGTGCGCGAGGCCTACGTGTTACCCCGACGCCCCTGGGGTCGTTCGAAGTGACGTGAGTCGAAACCAATCGGGGGGGGTCGTGCCATTCGCATGATCGGCGCTACCCTGCACTCGGTTGGGTGGTCCCAGGAGAGGGGCCCGCACATACATTGAAGGGGAGGTCCGTGATGGATCAGGGAAAGAGACGGGCGCGCAGGAGCGCCTATGGGTTGTTGGGGACACTGTTGATCGAGGGGCTCGATCGCGAGGGATGGACCGCACTGGCGACACTGCCGGGGCTGAGCGACTGGCGGGGAGAGCCAGATCAGCTCGACGAGCGGGCCGCGGAGCACTACGAGCAGGTGGGGCGAGAGCTGCTGCCCTTTGCCGGGGTGTACATCGGAGCCGATGGGCTGGTCGGCGGGGGGCGACCGGCCGAGGTGGTTCGGGCTGCGCATGCGGTGGTGGGGCTTTCGTGCCCCGACGAGCCGGCGCCCGATCACCTCGGGCAGATCTTGCGCGTGCTGTCGACCTTGGCCGACGCCGAGATCGACGCCCACGAGCACGACGACCAGGACGACGCTCGCACGCTCGGGTACTGGCAGCGGCGCGTGCTCGACGAGGCCATGCTGCCCTGGATGCCGCCGCTGCTCGCCGCGCTCGGGGGGCAGACGCCCACCGTGTTCACCCACGCCATCGAGCTTGCGGTGGGGGTGGCGATGCAGCACCGGGCCGAAGACGCCGCGCTGCCGCGGGTGGTGGCGAAGATCGACGACCACGACGATTCCGAGGCGCTGCTCGACCGGCCGGGCACCAGCTTGTCCACGGTCGCGTCGATCCTGTCCACGCCGGCGCGCTGCGGGGTGTACCTGGCGCGGGACGACATGCGGGCGCTGGCCCGGCGATGCGAGCTGCCGCGGGGCTTCGGGCCGCGGCAGGGCATGCTCGAGCGATTGCTGCGGGGCGCGGCCGAGTACGAGTCCATCCCGCGGCTGTGTCACCAGCTCGATCAGGTGTGGGTGGAACGCGATGGCGTGTACGCCTCGCTGCTCGAGGAGCCGGGCCTGGGGGTGCACGTGCCCGCGTGGCGTCGGCGGGTGGCGGCCACCCGGCGGATGCTGGCGCGGCTGTCCGCGGCGGTCGGCAGCAACCGCTCGGTGTCGGTGCCGGCCCCCGAGGGGCCGTGCAATCGGCTCGAAGTGGGCGTGTCCTAGCGCGGCCTCGGCTTCGGCCTCGGCCTCGGCTTCGGCTGCGGCCGGGCCGGGCGCCGTGACTCAGGGAGCGAGCCCGCAATCGACACCGGGCTGGCACCCCTCGCAGTGCCAGCGCCAGTTGTCGATGAGCATGGTCGTGTCGCGCTGCGTGTCGCCGAGATCGAACAGAGCCACGACCATGGTCATGCGCTCCTCCGGCATCGCGGGGGCGGTCATCGTCAGCCAGCCGGTGCTGCCTCCGCGCGGACAGTTGGGGAACGAGCCGCCAGGATAGCTGCACCCCACCCCGGTGGTGCCCTCGTGACCGGTGCCCAGCAGGGCGGGGTCGTTGCCGTGCAGGCCGTTGGTGGCCAGCCACGGGGCGATCTCGCTGGCCGCGAGCGCGTTGCCGGCCAGCGTGGCCACGTTGCCGGTGAAGGCCTCGCTCGATTGCCACCACACGGCCACGTCGGTCCCGGGCTGCTGGGCCCGGGTGGCGAATTCGGCGGAGAACCACGCCAGGTCGACGCGGTAGCCGAAGGTGCCGGGGGGCACGTCGATGTCGAACGACAGCCACAGGAGGTCGTCGGCGGGGCCGGCCGCCTGCCACGGGCCGGGGAGGCTCTCGGAGCAATCGCCCTGCCCGTCGCAGGCCTCGAAGGGCATGCCCCCCGCCCCGCCGCCGCTGCCGGGCTGGGGGAGGATGGGCGCGGGCAGGTCGACGCCGTCGGGGTTGGCCGTGTTGCCGACGGGGGCGTCGGACTGCCCCACCGGCTCCACCAGCACGCCCGAGCCGTTGGGCGCGGTGAGGGTGCCGGTGGACAGGGCCAGCAGGTTGCTGCCCTCGGTGGGGATCCACTGGGGGTTGCCGTACTCGCGGATCACCCACCAGGCGCTGGGATCGGCCGAGGTGAACACGGGGTCGACGATCGGGTAGGTGTCGGTCGGCGCACCGGGGCAGCCCAGCCCGATCGTGTGGAAGGGGTTGGTGTCGGTGTCGCAGACCGTGTGGCCCATGGGGGCCTCGCACACGGGGGGAGGGCCGCTGCTGCCCGATGACTCCGACGAGCCGGAATCGGAGGCGGAGCCGGAGGAGCCCGTGCCCGACGCGCTGGTCGACGCGGTGCCGTCGACGACGGCGGTGGTGGAGGCGGAGCCCGAGCCGGAGGCGGAGCCCGAGCCGGAGGCCGTACCGTCGAAGACCCCGATCACGAACTCCTGCCCGCAGCCGCTCACGGCGGCGGGGAGCAGGAGCGCGACGAGCCAGAGCCGACTCGGAGACTGCCCGCGGGGTGCCATCCGGCGCGCGGGCTCAGGGGGACTCGTGCTCACCGAGCTGGTCGACGTAGCGACTGGAGGGATAGCGCTTCCGGAAGGTCTCGATGGCCGTGTGGGCCTGCTTGGTGCGCCCGAGGGCCTCGAGGGCCTTGATGCGGCCGATGTGGGCCTCTTGGGAGAGCACGCCGCCCTGCTCGAGGTAGCGAGAGAAGCACCGCAGGGCGTCGGAGGGGCGCCGCGCGGCGAGGTAGAGATCGCCCAGCGAGACCATTGCGACCTTGGTGGCCGGGGAGTCGGGATGGTAGCGGCGCAGCTTCTCGTAGTACGAGATGGCCGCGGCCCGATCGCCCGCCGAGCGGCTGGCCCGAGCCTTGGACAGCAGGGTCTTGGCGTCGGGCGGGGCGAACGTGCGGCTGGACTTGGTCTTGCCCTCGCCCTCGCCCTCGCCCTCGCCCCGAGTCGCGCCGGCCTCGAGGGTGAGGCCCCGCCCGCTGGCGTCGACCAGGCGCACCGGGCCGTCGACGACGTCGACCCGAGCCGAGGACCGGCTGTAGACGGTGGTCTCGATCTCGACCGCGGCGTCGATCGTGTACTGATCGCCGGCGATCTCCACGAACAGCGCGGTGACGGCCTGGGGCGGCGCGGTGATGGTGCCGTGGCCCTCGAGCACGGTGAGCTGGTCGGGCTGCTCGCCGAGCGCCAGCCGGGAGCCTCGTTCGAAGCAGGCGGTGGTGGAGCCCAGGGCCACGCAGCCCTGGTCGGAGTCGATCCGCACGGTGCCCCGCAGCGGAGCGGCGGCGAGCAGGGGCTCGCCCGCGTCGGGGACGATGCGGCCGGAGTGCACCACCACGGCCAGCGGGTTCTCGGCCCCGTCGGCCTCGGGGGTGGCCCCGGCGCTATCGGACTCGCGGGCCGATGCGCTGGCGGACTCGCCGGCGGAGGCCTCGGTGCGCGCGATGGTGTCGGGGCCTGCGATGCCCGAGGGCTCGCTGGTCTCGCGCAGGCCGACCCACAGCGCCGCGAGGGCGGCGGCGGCGGCCATGCCCATGCCCACGACCTTCCACCCGCTCCGGGGCGCGTAGGCCTCGGTGGGGAGCTCGGGCTCGAGGGCGGGCGGGTCCTGCACGAGGGAGGGGACCGCGGAGGGGAACGGAGCCGGGACCGGAGCCGAGACCGGAGCCGAGACCGGAGCCGAGACCGGGGTGAGGTGCCGGGTCGCGAGCACGTGCTGGACGGTCGCGTTGATCAGGGAAGACGCGTCGTCGTCGTCGTCGTCGTCGACGCCGAGGTGATCGACGCCGAGGTCGTCGTCGCCGAGCTGGTCGAGGGCCGCGAACAGCTGGGCCTCGGCCCGGCCCTCGAGGGAACGGGGAGCGAAGCCGGTGAGGAACTGCTGGTCGGCGTCCGACAGCGGCTCCTCGGTGGCGACGGCATCGGTGAGCCGGCGCCACCGCGCTTCGTCGAAGTCTGCAGCCTGATGGTTCATGAGGTCCTCGCCACGGATCCGACCCCGAGGTTGATGTCGCGCTGGATCAGCCGGCGCAGCTGCTGCCGCGCCGCCTTGATCCTCGACAATACCGTGGGGACGGGTGCGTTCGTCAGCTCGGAGATCTCCGCGATGCTGTGCCCCAGCGCGTGCCGCAGCAGCATGGCCAGGCGCTGGTTGTCGGGGAGTTCACCGAGATAGTGCTCGAGCGACCGAGGCAGCGACTCGAGCACGGTGGTGTGCATCGACGTCGGCGTGAGCGCCTCGTGGTCTTCGAGAGGATTGATCCGTGAGGAGCGCGCCTTGCGGGCGTGGCGAATGACCACCCGGCTGGCGACCTTGCGCATCCAGGGCTCGAGCGCACCGGTGCCGCGGTACGTTCGGGCCGCGGTGAGCACCTCGATGAGGGCGAGCTGGAGCGCGTCGTCGGACTCGGTCGGATCGGCGATGATCGCTCGGGCCACCCGGCGCACGACGGGTAGGGCACGGCGCACGAATTGCTCCGAGGCCTTGGGATCGCCCGCCCCGGCCGCGGCTGCGAGGGCGAGATCGTCCTCGTATGACGGGAGGGGGTCAGCCAAGGGTGGCGCCCAGCGTGTTGCCAACGCGAGCATTCGAAAGCCCAGGGGGACCCGGGCTGGTCGCGCTGATGAAAAAATTCATGGGAGGTCCCGGCATCTGCCATTCAGAACGAGTAGAACAGGCCCGTACGTACGAATGCAGCAATCGGGTGAGGGGTGAGGCGGGGTATTCGCTCGCCGCCTTGGGATACCACGAGTGTGGCCTCGCGTACTCGAATATCCACCTGTGCATGGGTCACCCAGCCCAGGCCCCCGCGCAGTCGCCAGCGGAGCCCCACCCCGGGCGCCACGGCGACCCGGAGGGTGCGCCCAGGTCGCGTCTCGACGCCGTCGGTGGGGCTGACCTGCCACCACATGGGCTCCACGACCACGGAGGCGTCGATCCACGGGCGCACCGCTCGGGTGGAGGGGCGAAATCGATACCCGGCGCTCAGGCTCACGGGGGTGCGCCAGATCGTCGTTCTGGGGAGATCGCGCTGGATCGCGGGGCTGACCATGGCCGCCGTCAGCCGCCCCATCACCTGGATCGGCCACTCGAGGTCGAGGGCCAGCCCGCCGCCGTTCTGCCAGGGCGCGATGCGGGCGAAGTTGCCCCCGGCGTAGACCAACTCGACGCCCCAGGTGGGCGCGGCCGGGGGAGGGGTCGGCTCCAGGGTCGGAGGTGATCTCTTGTCGGTCGCGGAGTTCGGGGGCTCGGGCTCGGGAGGAGGGACGGGGGCCATGCCGGTGGGCGGGCCCGTCTCGAGCCACAGGCTGATCCCGCGGACCATGGTGCCGAGCGATTCCACCAGCAGATCGGGGTCGGAGGTGAGGGGGAGCTCGCGGACCCAGGTGGTGCCCTCCTGGGGCTCGAACAGGTACAGCCGCCGCTCGTGGCCCACCCGCTCGATCCAGAACACGGCCAGCACGTCGGGCTCCTGGGCCCGCCGGGAGGCCCAGGCGAGGCGCTCCCGCGAGGCGTCGTCGCGCTTGGCCCGGGGCTGGTCGGGGTTGGGGCTGGCGAGCGTGGCGACGGTGGAGCTCAAGCCGGTGTCGGCGAGGTGCCCGGCGAGCGCCTGCTTCAGGTCGATGAGCTCGATGGTGGGATCGGCGGCCGAGATCCCGATGACGATGCGGGTGCGCGGGGCCTCGACGGGCGCGGCGTTGGGCGCAGCGGAGGCGGGCGTGGTCGGCGGAGGTGGCTCGGCGGGTGGGATTCCGAGGCCCATGGCTACGACGAGCGAGAACACGTGATGAGCCCCGGGGAGCATAGACCCCTACGGCTCAGGTCTGAAGCCCTTCGACGAGAATGCTCGCAGTCCGTGGTTTCACCCACGGGTTGCTAGGGAATGACCAGTCGGCCGAACACGCGGGTGGCCACCGCCTCGATGTCGAGCGAGGGCGGCTCGACGATGGAGTGATCGTCGAGCAGGGAGGCCCCGGGGGCGTCGGTGTGGTCGTGGATGGCGACCAGGCGGAACCCCGGCTGGCCGAGCAATCGCCGCAGGGCCAGGGGCGGGGCGGTATAGGTGGCCACCGCGTGGGGGCGGGTGCGGGGGTGCGCGAGGGTGCGCTCGAGGGCCTCGACCCGCTGCTCGTCGTCGCCGTCGGCCTCGATGCCGAGGAGGGCGTCGCCATCGACGACCATGGCGTCGAGGGCCCGGCCCAGCGCTCGAGCGATGGCGTGGACGTGTACCTGAGCCGCTCCGATCAACACGACGTTCATCACCCCGAGACCTGGGTAGCAAGGGACGGTCCAGGTCGCGACGCGTTCGCATGCGCCACTGATGCGCCACCATGGCCCCGTACATCGGAAGGCTCGATTCCCCTGGGGAACGAAGTGTTCCGAAAATTGGATCGAATCGGACAGTCTCGTCAGCGCCGCCCGGAGGCGCTAGCGTGACCGCGAGATGAACGTGGGGATGGGATGCAGGGCGGGCGCGGTGCTCGTATTCATGGGCATGGGGGCGGGCTGTACCGTTGGCGACGGCAAGCTGGGCTTCGAGGACGACACGGCCACGACCACGATCGGCCCGCCGACGACCAGCGCGGCCGATGGCTCGAGCGAGGGGCTGGGGGACACCAGCGGTGGGTTCCGCGACCTGGGCATGGCCGACGACGGGCTGGACTCGGGCTGCGCCGACGTGATGGCGTCGATCGAGCCGGTCATCCCCACCATCGTGCTGCTGGTCGACCAGTCCGGCAGCATGAGCGACGACTTCGGGGGCATCACGCGCTGGGACGCGGTCTCCGACGCGATGTTCGACCCGGCCGGCGGCGTGGTGACCCAGCTGGAGTCGTCGATCCGCTTCGGGCTGACGCTGTACACGAGCAACAACGGCATGTTCGGGGGCACCTGCCCGATCCTCACCGAGGTGGCGCCGGACTTCGACAACCGCGACGCGATGGACGCCGCGTTCACCGAGCCGCTGGTCGAGGGTGACACGCCCACCGGCGATGCGGTGGCCGCCGTGGCGGCCGCGCTGGCGGCCGAGCCCGACACCGCGCGGGCCATCGTGCTGGCCACCGACGGCGAGCCCGACACGTGCGAGGTGCCCGACCCGCAAGACGGGCAGGACGAGTCGGTGACGGCGGTGACCGACGCGTTCGCGGACGGGATCAAGACCTTCGTCATCAGCGTGGGCGGAGAGGTCTCCGCCGGCCACCTCCAAGATCTGGCCAACGTGGGCGTGGGCAAGGCGATCGGCGATCCCGACCCGGCGCCGTTCTTCGAGGCGCTGGACTCCGAGCAGCTCATCGCCGCGTTCGGCGAGATCGTCAACGGCTTCGTCAGCTGCGAGTTCGCCATCGATGGGGTGGTGGATCTCGAGGCGGCGTGCCAGGGCACGGTGCTGCTGGACGGGGTGCCCATCGATTGCGGCACCGACTGGGAGGTGCCCGAGGAGTCGACGCTGGAGCTGCTCGGCTCCGCCTGCGACACGCTGCAAGACGGCGGCGACCACTCGGTGGTGGCCAGCTTCCCCTGCACGGTGATCATGCCGATCCCGTGACGCCGAGACCGAGACCGAGACCGAGACCGAGACCGAGACTCAGACCGAGACCGAGCGAGAGACGAGCCATGAGGATCCTAGGAACGACGATGAAGGCATCGTGCATCGGAGCGCTGCTGCTGCTGAGCTCGCTGCCCGCGTGTTCGAATGACGACGGCGACGACGGGTCGGACCTGTTCGGCGACGGAGGCACGACCCCGTCGATGCCCGGGCCGACCGACGGCGGCGAGGCGGACGACACCGCGGGCGAGACCGGAGCGGAGGACGACGGCCCGCCGACGCCCCCGCCCCCGCCCCCGCCCCCGCTGCCGACCAGCGGAGACGACGGCGACACGGGGCAGCCCCCGCCCGACTCGGACGAGGACACCGGCGACGACCCGACCACCGGGACGACCGGCGACGGCTCGGACGGCACCGACACGTTCAACGACGGCACGGTCGAGGTGGAGGTCATCACCGACTCGATGCACGCCGCGGGGCAGTGCGACCACGTGACCGTCACCAACGTCTCGGGGATGCCGGTGACCTGGGAGATCGAGCTGCCGCTGCCGGGCACCATCGACCAGGTGTGGAACGCCGAGGTGGTGGAGGCGGGCGGCATGGGGACCTTCACCGGGGCCGACTTCAACGCCACCCTCGATCCGGGCGCCATGGCGATGTTCGGATACTGCGTCGTCTTCTGAGCTCGACCGCCATGCTGCGACCTTCGAAGTCATCGATCACCCTGGCCCTCGTGATGCTCGCGGGGGGCACCAGCGCCTGTGAACTCGGCTCCTCCCAGGCCCCCGAATCGAGCGCGGGGGTGAGCATCGACCTGGGCGGCTGCTCTCGCGCGGCCGTGATCGAGGACGGCGAGGACAACGACCACCGGGTCATCGACCACAGCGACCGGGGGGGCTACATGTACACGTTCCTCGACGAGGCCGGCTCGACGGTGGAGCCCACCGCGGGGCGGCTGGGGGGCACGTTCTCGCAGGCCGAAGGCGGCGCCAACGGGTCGATGTACGCGGCCCACTTCTCGGGCACGCTCGCGAGCGGCTCGACGGTGTTCGCCGGCTACGGCCTGAACTTCGTGAACCCCAAGGGCCCCTACGACGCGACGGCCTACGACGGCGTCACCTTCTTCGCGCGGCGGGGGCCCGACTCCACCGGCGCGGTGCGGCTGAAGGTCCCCGACGTGAACACCGACCCCGACGGAGGGGTGTGCTCGGAGTGCTTCAACGACTTCGGCTCCGATCTCCAGCTGGAGGAGGAGTGGACGCAGTTCGTGCTGCCCTTCGAGACTCTGAGCCAGTCGCAGGGCTGGGGCGCGCCGCGACCGGGCTCGATCGACGCCTCCCAGATCTACGGGCTGCAATTCCAGGTCTTCAGCCCGGGCGCCAGCTTCGACATCTGGGTAGACGACATCTCCTTCTACGGGTGCACGGAATGACGAGACACGATCGATCTGCCGCATGGGTGCTGGCGCTGCCGCTGCTTTCGTGCAGCAGCACCAAGGAGACCACTCCCAACGCCACCGAGATCCCCGTGATCGACGACGGGCCCCGGCCCGTGGTGGAGGGCGACCACAACCTGGTGCGGAACGCGACCTTCGACGACGGCAGCGCCTCGCCGTGGAAGGCCACGGTGCACGGGCAGGCCAAGGGCGAGGCGAAGGTCCGCGACGGCGCCTACTGCATGCGCAGCACCGCGGCCGGAGAGATCTCGTGGGACCTCCAGCTGCGCCACCGCGCGCTGCCGCTGCGCGAGGGCCACGTGTACCTGGTGCAGTTCACCGCCCACGCCGATCGCGACGCGCAGGCGCGGCCGCGGGTCAGCCAGGTGGGCCCGCCCTACGCCGAGTACTGGGCGAGCACGGTCGACGTGTCGACCACGCCCCAGCGCTACGCGGGGCACTTCACCATGCGGCGACCCGACGACCTGCAGGCGGAGCTGTCGTTCCACCTGGGGGGCACGCTGGCCGGCGAGGGCCCGGTGGAGGTGTGCATCGACGACATCGTGCTGGCCGACCCCGAGTTCGAGCCGCCGCCGCCGCCCGACTACCTCCGCGCCCCGGCGATCCGGGCCAACCAGGTGGGCTATTACCCCAAGCAGCCCAAGCGGGCGGTCTATCGCAGCGCCGACGAGCAGCCGGCGAGCTGGGAGCTGGTCGACGCCGCGGGGGCGGTGGTGGCCACCGGCCAGACGGAGGTGTTCGGCGAGGACGAGGCGTCGGGCGACCCGGTGCACCGCATCGACTTCTCCTCGGTGAAGGCCACCGGCGAGGGGTTCCAGCTGCGGGTGGGCGAGGACGTCAGCGACCTGTTCGCGATCGACGAGGACATCTACGCGCGGCTCAAGTACGACGCCGCGGCGTATTTCTATCACAACCGCAGCGGCATCGAGATCGCCATGCCCTTTGCGGGGGATCCGAAGTGGGCCCGGCCGGCGGGTCACCCCAGCGACGCGAAGGTGGAGTGCCTGCCCGAGCTGGGCTGCGACTACACGGTCGACGCCTCGGGCGGCTGGTACGACGCGGGCGACCACGGCAAGTACATCGTGAACGGCGGGATCTCGGTGTGGACCCTGCTGAACTTCTACGAGCGCGCCAAGAAGCTCGGCGGCGACGTGAAGGCGGTGGCCGACGGCACCATGGCGATCCCCGAGCGGCGCAACGGGGTGCCCGACCTGCTCGACGAGGTCCGCTGGGAGCTCGAGATGATGCTGCGGATGCAGGTGCCCAAGGGCAAGAAGTGGGCGGGCATGGCCTTCCACAAGCTGCACGAGAACGAGTGGTCGGGCCTTCCGCTCGCCCCGCACGAGGCCAAGGCGCCGCGCTACCTCCACCGGCCCAGCACCGCGGCCACGCTGAACCTCGCGGCCGTGGCCGCGCAGGCGGCCCGGCAGTGGAAGGGGATCGACGCGGCGTTCGCCAAGCGCTGCGAGCAGGCGGCCCGGCGGGCCTGGGCGGCGGCCGAGGAGAACCCCCAGATGTTCGCGCCCGGCGACGACAACGTGGGCGGCGGTCCCTACGAGGACACCGACGTGAGCGACGAGCGCTACTGGGCCGCGGTGGAGCTGGCCCTCGCCACCGGAGATGCGGCGTTCGAGAAGGCGGCCAAGGAGTCGCCGCTGTACCTGGCGATCCCCGGCCCCACGCCCCAGCAGGGCGGGCTGCAGGCCCCGATGAACTGGCAGCGGGTGCAGGCCCTGGGCACGCTGTCGCTGGCCACCGCCTCGCCCGGCTCCACCCCGCTCGACGTGGAGGGGGCCCGCAAGGCGGTGGTGGCGGTGGCCCGCACCCACGCCGAGAAGGTCTCGGCCCCGGGCTACCCGGTGCCGCTGCGCGCCGACGCGGGCGGCACCTACCCGTGGGGCTCGAACTCGCTGGTGCTCAACAATGCCCTGGTGATGGGCCTGGCCTACGACATCACCGGCGAGGACGTGTTCCTGCACGGGGTGATCGACGCGGCCGACTACCTGCTGGGGCGCAACCCCATGTGGCAGTCGTACGTGACCGGCTATGGGGCCAACCCGCTGGAGAACCCCCACCACCGGTTCTGGGCCCGCCAGAAGGACGAGAGCTACCCGGGCCCGGCCCCGGGCGCGGTGTCGGGCGGGCCGAACTCGCGGCTGGACGATCCCTACGCCAAGTCGGCCGGGCTGCCCGGCTGTCCGCCCCAGAAGTGCTTCGTCGATCACATCGAGTCGTGGTCGACCAACGAGATCACGATCAACTGGAACGCGCCCCTGTTCTGGGTCGTGGCCTTCCTCGACGAACAGGCGCGCTGAACCCATGACTCCACTCGCCGTCTCCCTCGTTGCCCTGTCCCTGTCCGGGCACACCGAGCCGAACTCCGACCCCGCCGACGGGAGCGGGCGCCCCGGGCCCCCCGACGCGGCCACGGTGAAGCTCGCCGAGCCCGCACCGGCGTCGGACGAGGCGCCCATCGCCACCACGCCGGTCGAGGAGGAGCCCCCCGAGCAGGACGACCCGTCCATGACGGCCTCGCCGGCCGGGGATCCGCTGCCGGAGGTGTCGATGGACAACACCGCCGGCACCGCGCTGCCGGCCTCGCGCCCCGGGGTGTTCCCCAGCCGAGAGTCTCGCCGCAAGAAGAACAAGAAGGACGGCGGCCTCGGCTCGCGGCTGTCGTCGCGCGGCGGCGCCCCGGACCTCGGCGGGGGCGAGTGGGGCTTTCTGTTCAACGGCTACCTGCGCGCGCCCATGCGGCTGGGCTTCGGCCAGCGCGAGATGCCGGCCGAGGGCCAGAACTCCACCACCATCCACAACCCGATCCTGCCCGACGACCAGTACCTCGGCTACCAGTACACCCTGCACAACCCCCGCGACTGGGCCGAGCTTTACCTGGGCTACGGCAACCAGGTGGTGGCGGGCCTGGTCTCCATCCAGGGCTTCAACTTCACCGACGCGGCCTGGAAGGAGAACGACGCCCAGTTCGGCATCGCGCAGGCCTTCGTGGCGCTCACGCCGAAGCTGCGCACCAACGCGGTGCGGCTTTCGTGGAAGGTCGGCTCGTTCGACAACCGCTACGGGCAGGCGGGGCGCTACGACGCGGGCGAGCTGGACACCTACGCCTTTGGTCGTACCCACGGCATGGGCGAGGCGGGCCAGGTCGACATCCTGGTGAAGGACTTCACCATCACCCTCGAGCACGGGGTGGGGGCCACCCGGCCCGATCCGCGGGTGTTCAACACCGCGCGCTTCACCTTCTTCCACCACGCTCACCTCGGGCTGGCGTACCAGACCAAGATCCAGCTGGGCGGGCACTTCCTGCAGGCGATCGCGCGCGAGGAGGACCGGGTGGGGGCCGAGGTCAACCCCGACTTCGAGCCCAACCCGCCCGACGGCTCGATGACCGTGTTCGGCCCCGATCTGCGCGTGAACTGGGGCCGGCTGGGCTACTACTACGGGGCCTTCTCCGTGATCCAGTCCCGGCACGCCCGCTCGGTGGGCCCGAGCATCGAGGTCATCCACTCCAAGGGCGCGGGGCAGTTCACCTTCGGCATCATCGACAACTACCTCGAGGGGCCCACCCAGGGCAGCGGAGGCAACGGCGAGATCTACACGGTGATGCTCCAGGCGGAGAACAGCGTGCAGCGGATCCGCAAGGGAGATGCGTGGTGGGGCGAGGGCATGGACTTCTCGCTGAAGCTCTACGGCATGCTCAACAAGGTGGCCAGCGACGACGCCGACATGGACGGGATCACCAAGCTCAAGTATGGCGTGGACGCGCGCTTCGACGCGCTGCGCTGGCTGGCGGGCGCGGTCCGCTACGACCGGGTGCAGCCCAACTCGGAGATCCCCGAGCAGTCGTTCTCGGTGGTCTCGCCGCGGCTTCTGTTCCGCACCAACTGGATCACCCGCGAGGAGATCGCGGTGCAGTACTCGCGCTACATCTACAACCAGCGGGAGTGCGACCCCATGGGCGACCCGCTGCTGTGCGTGCAGCCGCCCAGCGCCCCGGTGCCGCCCGCGGGCTTCGGGGCGACCTCCGGCAACCAAGACGCGGGCAACCGCGGCGCGCCCACCCGGATCCCCGACCAGAGCGTGGTGACGGTGCGGGCGACCTTCTGGTGGTAGCGCGCCCGCCCGGGCGTCCCGCTCGGCGTGGA
>JGI12210J13797_10232978_pt1 | contig 17347 bp, 13 predicted proteins | sample ElkSlonscriptome_3_FD_13797 | JGI IMG/M metagenome (IMG submission 13797)
ACGGATGCCACGATCGGCGGGTTCCCCCACCTCGGCAACGTGCAGAACATGCCGCTGGGCTTCCAGGGCCTGTACCGCATCGACACCACGGGCGCGGTGACCCTGCTCGACGACGTCTTCGCCGATCCCACCGGCATCGCGATCTCGCCCGACGGCTCGCGGCTGTACGTCTCGGACTGGACCTCCGGGCTGCTGCACGCCTACCCGGTGCTCCCCGACGGAGACGTGGGGCCGGGCTGGGTGCTCCACGACATGGAATCGCCCTCCGACGGCATGTGCGTGGACGTGGACGGCAACATCTACGTGACCACCCAGTCCGGGCTGTGGGTGGTGCGACCCAACGGCAACCCTTGGGGCGTGCTCCCGATCCCCGGCGACACGATCTCCAACTGCGCCTTCGGCGGGCCGGACATGACCCAGCTCTACATCACCGGCTGGGACTGGATCTACGAGGTCGACGTGACCATCCCCGGCGCCACGACCTTCGGCGGCTGAGCCTCGCGACCCCGCGGGCCGGCAGCCCTGGGCCGGAGAGCGATGGACAGGGAGGGGAGATCCGCACGCGTGCGGGGCTCCCCTCCCTCTCTTCATGCGGCGATGGCCGTGCGGTCCACGGCTCACCCGTGCGGCTGCGCTCGATCGGACCGGCCCACGGCGCTCCTGGGCCTCGATCCAGCCTGGAGCGCGTCTTGCATATCTACTCCAGCATGAATCGCTGCAAGAGATTGATGCCCGTGCTCCTGTCGACTCTGATCCCCCTGTCGCTCGGCGCCTGCCGCCAGCAGGCCGATCGATCGGTGCCGCCCGCCACCGAGACCGAGCTGGCCGCCGCCGATCAGCTCGACCGAGGCGAGCTCTCCGACGGCGTGGCGGTGCCCCACTTCGACGACGACGGCTACTACGAGATGCGCGAGGTCCTGTTCATGACCGGTGACGGCGACGCCGAGCCGTACCAGGTCGAGGTCGATCTGTGGGTCGATCCGACCCTCGCGTCCGCATGCGGCATGGACGACCCCAAGGTGAACTTCGCCACCGACTCGGCCCGGGTGGGCAAGTCGACCGCGCTCGAGCAGCTCGCCGCGTGCCTCAACCGCGAGCCCCTCGCCGGCGACCCGGTGCAGATCACCGGCTACACCGATCCCCGCGGCGCCGAGGAGTACAACCGCGAGCTGGGGCTGGACCGCGCCGACGCGGTGGCCTCGGTGCTCCGCAACGGCGGCGTGTCCGATGATCGCATCGACACCTACTCGCTGGGCGAGGAGCAGGCCTCGAGCAACCCCGACGAGTGGTCGGAGAACCGCAAGGTGGTCATCCGCCTCGACCGCTGAGCGAATCGGCTGCGGCGCGCTCGCTCGGCCGAGCCCAGCCCACGCCCAGCCAAAGTCCTGCCGAGGTCCGCAGGGCAGCACGACGTCGTCGCGCTGCCCTGTGCTTCGTGGTTCTTCGGCACGATTCCTCGGCGTAGGTCCTCGACGAAGACGTGCGGCATTCCGGTCGCGCGCCTGGGCACGGGATGGCCACTGGAGCACAGCCCCGCCCGCTCCAGCGCTCCGACAGCCCGCATCGCCACGTTTCCGCCGTTGGCACGCAACTTGATGGTACGAAGGTCATGCTCCTTCGAATCCTGCTCTCCATCGTGCTGCCCCCCCTCGGCGTGTTCCTCAAGGAAGGCCTGGGCGGACGCTTCTGGCTCAACGTGCTGCTGACCCTGCTGGGGTACGTGCCCGGCATCATCCACGCGGTGTACGTGATCACCGACGTCGATCGCCGCGTCTCCGCCCCCCACCCCACCTGATCTCCACGATCCTCGAGTCGCTCCCCGCATCGACCTCGGGCCCCACGGCCCCACCCCGCTCTCGGCGGGGCTCGCCTCCGCATGGCGGCAGGAGAGTCCCGCCGTAGGCACGTGGTGGAGCGAACAATGCGCAGTTCTCCCGCTCCCGGGGCTCGAACACTGCTCTCCCTCCTGGAGCCAGGCGCGGTGAACCCCGACCGCGGGTTCTCGCGTATAAGCAGGATCCTGCGACCGCGGGCCCGCGCGTCCGTCCCTGCCATGGGGCCGAAGCTGTAAGCCTCGCATCCCGCCGGCCGTTTCGGCGCCCGAGCCCCCGGCTATCCCCTCGTGCCTTCCTCTCCGCTCGCTCCCCCGTGGCTGGCCTCGGCCGGCGTGACCCGGCCTCCGCTCGCCCGGCGCGAGGTCGATCGCGCGGTTCGTCACGAGATCGGCAGGAGCCGGCCAAGGTCCATGATCGGGAGCCCCTCCGCGCTCCCTCTCGCCGCCCACCCCCGGCCGCGGCGCCCCTCCGTTCCCGTGCCCCCGCCCCTCGTCCTCCACGCGCGCCCAAGCCGGCGCCCCTGACCGCCGCGTTCCACCGTCCGGAGATCCGATCATGCGCAGACTCCCCGCCACCCTCCTCGCCGCGCTGCTCGCCCTGCCCGCCGCCACCACCGGCGCCGAAGAGCCCGAGCGCGTGATCATGAAGCTCGACGAGTTCCTCAAGCTCTACGAGCAGACCAAGGCCGAGGAGGCCCGGGCCCCCCGCGACCACGCGCTGGCCTCGGCCCGCTACTCGGGCCAGGTGCTGGTGGAAGACGGCCGCCCGCACGCGGCCACCTTCCAGGCCAAGATGCACGTGGAGGTGCTGGCCAAGAAGGGCTGGGCCCGCATCCCGGTGCTGCCGGCCACCGTCGCGCTGCAGAAGGCCAGCATCGACGGCAAGGAGGCGGCGGTGGTCATCGAGGGCGGCTACTATACGCTGGTCACCGAGCGGCGCGGGGGCTTCGATCTCACCCTCGAATTCGCGGCGGCGGTCACCACCGCGCAGGGGCGCAGCTCGCTGGCCTTCGATCTCGCGCCCTCGGGCGCCACCGAGCTGCGGCTGGCCGTGCCGGCCGATCAGGACCTCGACTTCACCGTGGCCAACGCCCGGCTCACGTCCGACGCGGTGGTGGGGTCCGACCGCGTGGTCGAGGCCATCCTGCCCGCCACCGGCGCGCTGTCGGTGAGCTGGCAGCTGGAGATCCCCGAGGCGGCCAAGCAGGACGCCCGCGTCTACGCCGAGGTCTACACGCTGGTGGGGATCGGCGACGGCCTGATGCGCGCCACCTCCACCATCCAGAACACCATCCTCTTCGCCGGGGTCAACAAGCTCAGCTACGCGCTGCCCAAGGACATGACCCTGCTCGACGTGACCGGCTCGGGCATCCGCGACTGGAACGTGCAAGGCGGCAAGCTCGAGGTGGTGCTCAACTACGCGGCCGAGGGCGCCTACTCGCTGCAGCTGCAGATGGAGAAGGTGGTGGGCGAGAAGAGCCAGGACCTGCAGGCCCCCATCGTGGAGCCGCTCGACGTGGAGCGGGCCAAGGGCTGGGTGGGCGTGGAGTCCCGCGGCAACCTGGAGGTGGGCGCGGGCGACGTGAAGTCGGCCACCTCGGTCGACGTGCGCTCGCTGCCGGCGGCCATCCTGGGCATCACCGATCAGCCCGTGCTGCTGGGCTACAAGTACCTGGGCGCCAACCCGGCCATCCCCCTCACCGTGTCCCAGCACGACGACGTGGACGTGCTGGTGACGCTGCTGGACGAGACCCGCGCCCGCACCATGTGGACCCGGCAGGGCCGGCGGCTCACCTCGGTGCAGTACCGCATCCGCAACAACCGGCGGCAGTTCCTGCGCCTGGCCCTGCCCGAGGGGGCCGAGCTGTGGAGCGCCATGGTGGGAGGCCGCGCGGTCCAGCCGGCCAAGGCCGCCGACGGGCGCGTGATGGTGCCGCTGCTGCGCTCGCAGGCCTCGGGAGGCTCGCTGGCCGCGTTCGAGGTGGTGGTGGTGTACGTGGAGACCACCACGCCCACCCCCGACAACGGGCGCGGGCACTTCTCGGCCACGCTGCCCCTGCCCGACGCCCCCTGCACCTACGTGGCGTGGACCGTGTTCTCCCCCGAGCAGGCCCACATCAGGCGCTGGAGCTACGAGGGCAACCTGCGGCACGTGGAGGATCTGTCCAACCCCATCCCCGACGCGGGCTCCTACACCATCGAGACCGAGGCCCCCGGGTTCGAGCAGCAGAAGGTGGCGAACATGGACTCGAGCGGCATGGGCTCGGGCGCGGTGCCGGTGGAGGTCAGCCTGCCGATCCAGGGCGAGCGCACCTACTTCGAGAAGCTGCTCGCCCTCGGCGAGCCGCTCACGGTCGAGTTCGACTACCGCGGCCTGCGCAAGTAGGGCCCACCCTCGAGTAGGGCCCACCATAGAGCGAGCCCCCCAAGATGTAACCGCACTTGGGGGGCTCTGTGGGTCCGGGACCGCGCTGCGGCCCCGGCACTGGCTTCCTCGACAACGACGATTTCCAGCGCTTGGTTTGATCGTCCGCGTCTTGACGTTGGACCAGGGCTCCGAGGGGGGAGGCTCGAGGGTCGCACTCGACCGGGAGCTTTGCTCTCCCGCCTCCCATTGGTGGGGCCCCGCGGATTCTAACCGCGATCTCGGACGGGGATGTCGCTGGAGGGGGAGGAATCGAGGTCCAGTGTGTTGCTGAGCTTGGGAGAGAGCTTGAGTCTGAGGGGACCCCTTTGCTGTGGGGCGAACCTGCGCGAGCAGGTGCGTCTACCGATTTCGCCACCCCATCGTGCGTGGTGATGGGGGGAGGACTCGAACCTCCAATCGCCCCGGGGACCCGTACTTGAGCTTGAGCTTGACCTTGAGCTTGTCTCCCTAACGGGACTCGTTGTTAGCGGCTGCCTCCTTGGAAGATGTAGCCGAGCACCTTGCGGCCCGGCGACTGCTCTTGCACCTCCATCGAGTTGGCCTGCACCCGCGCGAACTTCACCGCGTCTTGGAGCACGCGGATCCGGTCGAGCATGCGCTTCTTCTCGGGGCGCGGCAGCGCGCCGGAGAACTTGATGGTGGTCCAGTGCCCGATCACCACGTCGTCGGTGATCATCTGGGTCTGGGCCGGGTGGTGCTCGGTGGCGTCGTACAGCACGATGGCGCGCTGCACCTTCTTGGTCTTGTGGGTCTTGACCGGCTCGCTGCGGAACAGCCCGGAGTTCGGGTCGGCGGTCCACTGCTCGGCCGGGTCGAGCTCGACGATCTTCGACACGAAGGTGTGCAGATCGTTCAGCTCCTTCTCGAGGAACAGCAGGTAGGTCACCGGCACGTTCTCGAGGAACACCTCGCCGCCCACCATGATGTCGGCCCGCGCGTTGCAGTTGGCCCAGTCCTTGGTGGCGGTCACGTCCATGAGGGTGGTGAGCCGCTCGGTCACCTGCTCGATGACCTCGCTGGCCTGGTGCTGCACGTGCTGATGGTCGTCGGGGAAGGTCTCGCCCCCCTCTTCCTTGGGCACGAACGTCTTGTGGTGCCCCGTCATCAGCTGGTTCTTCTGGGTGGCCCGGTGCAGCTCGGTGATCTCCTTGTGCAGCTGGGTCTTCTTGCCCTTCTCGATGGCGAGGATCTGGTTCAGTTTGGGCATGTGGCCTCCACGGGCCGCCGAAGCAGGCGGGGGCTCATCGTGGCAGACGTGCCGCGATCACGCCAGCGACGCGGCCCGGCCCCGCCCGCGTCGCCTCGATCGCCGCCCGATCCACGCCCACGGCACGAGCAGCAGGAACGATTTCGCGCCGATCGGCCCGCCCTCCGCCGCGCAGGCGCAACCGGTCGCGGGCTCGGCCTCGCCCTCGCCCTCGCCCGGCGATGTCGAGGCGGCGGTGCCCCCCGGGAGGGGATCGGTGGCGCTCGTGGTGCCGTCGCCTCCGCCCGTGGTGAGCTCGTGCTCGCCCGTGCCGCCCGTGCTGCCCCCGGTCGCGCTCTGGTCGTCGTCGGGCACGGGCACCGGCTCGCTCTGCTCGCGCGCCCACTGGCCCAGCTGCCGCACCGCCGCGAGCGTCTCGTCGCAGGCGGGCTCGATCTCGGCGGGCGGCACCACGAAGTCGTCGCCCCGCAGCTCGAGCGTGAACGCCATGATGCCGCGCTGGCCGTAGCTCCAGTCGTCGGCCACGCCCGAGGCGGGATACAGGCTCGAGCCCTGGATCGCCGCGTAGTCGTGGCCGTGCGCCGCCCCGATGGCCTCGACCATGCCCTCGGCGAGGCCGGCGAGCTCGGCCTGATCGGGCGGGGGCGAGAACTGGTGGCTCCAGGGGTACAGCAGCAGCTCGCCGTAGGTGTGCACGTCGATGGAGGCCACCAGGCGCGGCTGGGCCTCCATCCACGCGGCCACGGCCGCGGTCTCGGGCTCCGACAGCGGGCCCTCGCCGCGGAAGTCCTCGTCGTAGGGATAGTTGCTCGAGCCCAGCCCGCCCCAGGCGTGGGCCCAGTTGCGGTTGAGATCGACGCCATGGCCGTCGTGGCGGTTCTTTCGCCAGTAGCGCTCGGTGGTCCACGCGTGCACGTAGCCGTCGGGGTTGACCACCGGCACGAGCACCAGCTCGAGCGCGTCGAGCAGATCGGTGATCTCGGGGTCGACCCCGTAGCCGCCGACCAGCGCCTCCGCGACGCACACCACCGCCATGGGCGAAAGCCACTCCCGAGCGTGCTGCGTGCCGGTGACGAGCATCGTCGACGTCTCGGTGGTGACGGGGCCGTCCAGGCGCAGGGCCAGGATCGGCCGGCCCTCGACCGACATCCCCAGGGTCTGCACCGTCACCAGATCGGGGCGCCGCTGGGCCAGCGCCGCGATGAAGGCCTCGATGGCCGGCAGGTCGCGGAAGTCGGAGAACCACTCGGTGGGCGCGCCGTGGGGGTCGGGCGGCGTACGCCAGCGCTCGCGCTCGTCGTCGACCCGCCGCTGCACGTCGTCGATCCGCACCCGGTACGCGATGCCCTCCGCGTCGAGCTGGGCCAGGGTCGCGGGCGAGACCCGCACGTCCAGCGACCGGCCCACGCCCGGGCGCTCGGTCCACACGTCGTCGGCGAGCGCCAGCAGCCGCCGCAGCTGCGCGGTGGAGGCTGGCTCCACCCGGATCACGCGGTGGCCGTCGTAGCGCACCGCGGCCGGCGTGGGCTCGAAGGCTCGGGCCGCGGTCGGGCTCGCCAGCCCGACCAGCGCCAGCCCGACCATCGCCAGCCCGATCAGCGCCAGCCCGGCCCCGCCGCGCCGGAGCAAAGCCGGGCGACCGCGCCTTCGCCTTCGTGCCGTCGACCGCCCCACCGCGCCCAGTCTACGACGAGCGCGGGCCGGGCTCAGCGACGCTGGCTGCCGGTCCGCACGCCCCGCGGCAGCGGCTCGTTCTTCGGCACCTTCACCTGCACCACCGTCTCGTCGGGGTAGAGCACCCGCGCGGAGGGTTCGGCCCCGGGGCCATCCGAGGGCGAGTCGGTGGGCACCTTCACCTGCACGTCCTTTTCGTAGCTCGCCGGGCGACACGCGACGATACCGAGCGCCAGGCCGGCCACGATTGCGAGCCCCCGCATCCTAGAACCGCCCCTCGATGCTCAGCCCGTAGCGCCCGCGCCCGGTCATGGGGGCGATCCCCAGTACCTTGGCCCGCTGGTAGGCCGCGGCGTCTCGCCGGTAGACCAGAGCCCACGTCATCATCGCCGCGCCGGTCGCCGCGGCTCCGGTCGCCACGTCCATCAGGCCCCGCGAGACCCCGTAGCGGCAATCGAACTGGCTCCACACGAATTCCTCGGCCTCGCGGCGGTAGGGCCCCGAGCCGTCGAACACGCACTTCCACCACAGGCCCTCGTTGACCAGGCCGAGCGCCGCGCCGGCGCCGGTCAGCACCGCACCGGTGATGAGGGCCCGACGCGTGTTGGGCCGGTTCCGGCGCAGGGCGGTGTCGTCGTAGGCATCGGCGTGGGCTCGCACCGCGCCGCCGCCCGCGGCCAGGCCGATGGTGGTGGCCATCATCGCCCGCTCGATGCCCCCTGTGGCACACTCGCCGCACAGCAGCGTGTCGATCCCCTGGAAGGTGATGGCGCTGGCGAAGGTGAGGCCCGCCGCCACCAGCATGCCGGTGCCGCGCCAGCTCGGCGGGCGGATCGTCACGTAGTCGTGGAGCACGGGGCTCATCGGCGCCACCTCGCCATCGACCCCGAGCGGCGAGGCGATGCTCCCGTCGGTCTGCGACAGCGCGGCCGGGCTCGGGGAGGCCTGCACGGGGCCGGGCTCCGCCATCGGCGCAGTCTGGGGGTCGACCGCCGGCACCGGCGTGACCTCGGCCGCCGGCGCAGGATCGCCCGCGGGCGCGGGCTGCTCGGGGACCGACGCGGTCGATCCCGGCAGGGTGGGCGGCGTGGGGGTCGCCGGGCCCTGGGGCTCGGCGGGTGGTCCAGACCACGCCAACAACGACGATAGAGACAAGCCAAGCAGAGCAGGAAGCATCGCTGTCGATAGTGCCCCCGCGAGGTCAAACGATCACGCGCCCCGCCCGAGCCCCGCCGCGCCCCACCCGAGCCCCGCCCGCGCCCCGCCCGAGCCCCGCCCGAGCCCGCGGTCGCGCCCCGCCCGAGCCCGCGGTCGCGCTCGTCACCTCGGGGCCCCTCGAGTTGTTGGTATCCTCTCGGACGGGGGAAACGATGCGCGTCGGGGGACGAACGACGATTGCGGGGCTCTGGCTGGCCGTGGCCGCGATGGGCTGTGGCGACCAACCACCCGAGCCACCCGCGGCCGAGACCGAGGAGGGCACCTCGACGGGCGCCGACGAGAGCACCGACACGGGCGAGCCCCCGCCGGCTGCGACCCCGCCCGTGCGCCCCGACACCCAGACCTGCCGCTTCGACGGCTGGGCGCCCGGGCTGCTGCCCCCGCTGGGGTTCGAGCCCGCGGCGGTCCCCCCGATCGAGGGGGCCTCGGCGCTCACGGTGGGACCCGAGGGGATCGTGCTGATCGGCACCGCCGAGGGGGCGCTGTGGGGGGTCGATCCCGAGGACGCCGAGGAGCCCGCTCGCCCGCTCCGGCCCGGCAATGGGGCCCCCGTCACCGGGCTGGCCTCCGGCCCCAGCAACGGGCTCGACGCGCTGTTCGTCCGCTCGCATCAGCCCGCGATCGCCCGCACCCGGGTGGTCCGCTACACCCTCGACGCCCCGCGCGAGCTCGACCTCGACTCCACCCTCGAGACCTTCACGCTCGATCACGAGGTCGACGGGCGCGCGGGAGCGGGGCTGACCCTCACCCCGGAGGGGATCCTGTGGATCGGGCTGGGCGACGGCGAGTCCGGCGACTACGGCGGGCCCGCCGACGACCCGGCCGAGCGCGTGGGCAACCTGCTGCGCCTCGACGTCTCCGCCCTGTCGATCCCCTCGGGCTACGACGTGCCCCCCGACAACCCGCTGGCCGACGACGGCGGGATCACGGCCGAGGCCTGGGCGTGGGGGCTGCGCGATCCGGCCGGCTGCCAGGTCGACGGCGCGCGCGATCGGGTGTGGTGCGCCGACCGGGGCGCGGGCGTGTCCGAGATCTCGCTCGTGCCGCCCAGCTCCAACCTCGGGTGGCCGCGATTGGAGGGCTCCGATTGCCAGCTCCCGGGCGGCTGCGACAGCCTCGACACCCAGCTGCCCCTGGCGACCTACCGCTACGCCACCAACGACTGCGGCCTGGGCCCCCACGCGGTCGCCGACGGCATGGACGACGCGCTCGACGGAGCCGTGGTCTACGGCGATCGCTGCTCCGGTCGCCTGTTCGCGGTCCGCCCCTCCGTGCCCGGCCAGCCTACCGCGCGCGCCCTGGTGGCCCAGCTCGATCCGGTGCTGGTGGCCCTGGCCGCCGATCCCCAGGGCGGGCTGTGGGCCGTGGACGCCACCGGCCAGCTCGGGCGCCTCGTCGTGCTGCGCCCCCCGGGCGAGTTCCCGACTCGCCTCGTCGACAGCGGGTGCTTCGAGGGCCCCGGCATCGACGCACCCGCGCCCGATCTGATCCCCTACGAGCTCAACGCGCCGCTGTGGACCGACGGCTCCCACAAGCAGCGCTACCTGGTGCTGCCCCCCCACGCCCGGCTGAGCGTGGAGGACGACGGGCGCCTGCGCTTTCCCGAAGGTGCCATCATCCTCAAGAACTTCTCCTATCCCCGCGGTCCCTTCGAGCCCGATCGGCTCGTGCCGGCCGAGACCCGGGTGATGATCCGCCGCAGCTTCACCTGGGAGTTCCACAGCTATCGCTGGAACGACGAGGGCACGGAGGCCACCCTCCTGCACGAAGGCGAGGCGCGCCCGCTGCTGACCGCGGTGGACGGAGCGCCTACCATCGTGCGGCACACCTACCCCTCGCGCGAGGAGTGCGGCTACTGCCACGGCAACGGCGACGTGCGGGCCCTCGGGCCCCGCCTCGATCAGCTCGCCCGCGCGGTCGACTACGGCGAGCAGCTGCCCGCCCTCGATCAGCTCGAGCTGTTCGACCGGTCGCTGCCCGCCGTCGAGCCGATCGCCGACTACCACGATCCCCTCGTCTCGGCCGAGGATGGGGCCCGGGCCTACCTGCACGCCAATTGTAGCCATTGTCATCGGCCCGGCGGCTGGACGCCGCCCGATCTCGACATGGATCTGCGCTGGACCACCTCCACCGCCGACACCCGGATCTGCAACGTCCCCCCGCAGTACTCGAGCACCTTTCAGGCCGAGCATCGGATCTCGGCGGGAGATCCCTCCGACTCGCTGATCTGGCTGCGGCTGTCGTCCCGGGGCCCCTGGCAGATGCCACCCTTCGCCACATCCATCCCCGATCCCGCGGCGCTCGCGGTTCGCGAGTGGATCGAAGGGCTCGACGACTGCCCCGTCCCGCCGTGACCGCTGGTCAGCCCCCCCACCCCAGGGGCTATCTTCGGGCATGGCTTCCGCGCCCGACCTGCTCCCGCCCGGGACCCGGCTGACGCGCGACTACGTGCTGCGCGAGCCGCTGGGCTACGGAGGGATGTCGCGGGTGTACCGGGCCGAGTTCGTGCCCACCGGCGAGGTGGTGGCCGTGAAGCTGCTCGATGCCTCGCTCAGCGCCGACCCCAAGGTGGTGGACCGCTTCCTGCGAGAGGTGCAGACCTCCTCGGAGGTCCGCCACGAGAACATCGTGGAGATCGTGGACCTCGGCGAGGCCGACGACGGGCGCCCGTTCATGGCCATGGAGCTGCTCGAGGGCGAGGATCTCGGCGTCACCCTGCGCCGCGAGGGCGCGCTGCCCTGGGCGCGCGCCAAGCCCATGCTCTTGCAGGTGCTCGCCGCGCTCGAGGCCGCCCACGCCCACAGCGTGATCCACCGCGACATCAAGCCCGAGAACATCTTCCGGGTGTCGCGGCGGGGCAACGACGACTTCCTCAAGGTGTTCGACTTCGGGATCGCCAAGGTGCTCTATGCGGCCGGCTCCGACTCGCCCCAGCCGCTCACGGCCGACGGGGTGGTGCTCGGCACGCCCGAGTACATGTCGCCCGAGCAGTGCCTGTGCCAGCCCATCGACGCGCGCTCCGATCTCTACGCGGTGGGCGTGCTCGCCTACGAGATGCTCACCGGGCGCGCCCCCTTCCGCGCCCCGGAGGCGGCCAACGTGATGTTCCAGCACATCTACGAGCCGGTGCCGCCCATGCGCGAGGCCGCGCCCACCCTCGCGGTCGATCCGAAGGTGGAGGCGGTGGTGCAGCGGGCCCTGGAGAAGCGCCCCGACGCTCGCTTCCCCTCCGCCGAGCGGCTGGCCGAGGCCATCCAGGCCGAGCGCTTGCCCTCCGTAGGGGTGCTGTCCAGACTCCGCGCGCTGTTCGAGCGGGGCGGCTGAGCGCTGGGCTCGGCTCGGCTCAGCCGATGTTCTCTTCCATCGACAGCGCGCTGCGGATCACGTGCTTGAGCATGGTGGTGGACACCGGCTTCACCAGGAACTGGTGCACGCCCATCTGGTTGAGCAGCTGCCAGTCGCGAGCGCCCCCCACCCCGGTCAGCACGATGACCGGCGTGTCTCGGGTGCCGGGCGCCTCTCGCATGGCCGCCACGAACTCCACCCCGCTCAGCTGCGGCATCTGGAGATCGGTGATGACCAGCGCGGGGGGGCGGCTCTCGATGAGCGACAGGGCGGCCAGGGGATCGCGCACGGCCACGATCTCGGGCTCGTGCAGCGTGGCCCGCACGACCGCCTCGAGGGCGGTGAGCACCGACGAGTCGTCGTCGAGCAGCACCACGAAGGGGCGCTGCACCGCGTGGGGGGCCAGGCTGCGGTCTCGCGCGGCGAACAGGGCGTCGCGCAGCTGCACGGCGTCGGGGCGGTCGGCGGGCGAGCGGGCGAGCGCCGCCAGCAGCGGCTCGTCGAACTCCGTGCCCAGGCCCGCGTAGCGCTCGCTGGGGGGCACGATGGGATCTTGCAGCTGGCTGACCAGCATCGCGTAGATCTCCTCGCCGGTGACCTCGACCGGCATGTGCCCGGTGAGCAGCCAGTAGGTCGTGACCCCCAGCGCGTACACGTCGGCCTTGTGGGCCAGCTCGGGGGGCACCGGCTCGCGGGCGATGAGCTCGGGCGCGAGGAAGCCCGGCGTGCCGGGGGGGGTGAGGGTGGGCGTGCCCTCGCTGATCGCCCGCGCCAGGCCGAGATCGGTGACCATCACCTCGAACGCATCCGACACGAGGATGTTGCTGGGCTTCACGTCGCCGTGGATGAGCCCCTGCTGGTGGATGGCCTGCAGCCCCGCGCTGGCCTGCCCCACGATGCCCACCACCACCTCGGGCGCGAGCGGCGGCCCCCCGTGGCGCTCGGCCCAGTCGTCCACGTTCGTGCCGGGCAGGTAGGGCATCACCAGGTAGGGGTAGTCGCCCATGCGCCCCACGTCGTAGACCTCGACCACGTTGGGGTGCCGCAGCTGCGCCATGCTCTCCGCCTCGCGCAGGAACATGCGACTGCGCCGGGGGTCGCCGGCCACCCGGGGGTGGAGGAACTTGATCGCCACCTCGCGCTTGAGCCGGAGATCGGACGCGCGCAGCACCACGCCCATGCCGCCCTCCCCGAGCTTCTCGTCGAGGCGGTACTTGTCGTCCACCACCTGCCCCAGCGAAGGCATCGGCTCCGCCGTCACGCGGAGCACCCCCTCCTGGGGCTCGACGCTGGGGGTCGAGAGCTTCGAAGGCTTGGGATCGGGACCGGGCATCCGCGTAGCCACGAGAGTATAGGACTTGGTCCACCCCGCCCATGGCCCGACCGGCTGGGATCTCCTGGAGATCCCACCGGACGAGATCGACCACGGCATGCCGCCTCCCCCATGGGTCGCCCGTGGCACGGCGCCGAGCCGGGTCGGCATGACCGGGCCAGACGGTGCACCGAAAGTGCGTGAATGCCTCCGCGCCCGTGACCCCTTCGCTCGCGGGGCCAGACGCGCGGGTCGTCGTGAAAGGCTCGGCCCCGAGCCCCTCGCGTGATCGAGCGGGAGAGTGGATCCGCGCGAGGGTGGCCCACCCACCGACCGGTGGTCGGCCCACCGGTTGGCCACCGTCGAATTTCACCCGCGCAAGTCTTCGAAGTCATTGGTCGAGCGCTTGGCAGGCGCCTTGCTCTTCTCTCGCTCCGATGTCGCCGTCGCTCGAGCACCAAGGGCTGGTCTCGCTCGTGCTCGAGTGTCCGCCGCTGATGCTGTGGCTGCTGCGCAACGTGCTGGGCATTCCGATCTCGGAGCAGGCCGCGATCCGGCCCGGCCCCGAGTCGATCCACGAGCTGAAGCACCCCGATCACCACGCCGATGGTGTGATGGTGGTCGACGGCGACGAGGCGTACGTCATCGAGGTGCAGCTCCAGGTCGACGCGATCAAGCGCTGGGTCTGGGCGCTGTACGCGAGCGGCACCGGTCTGCGGCTCCAGTGCGACACGAGCGTGGTGGTGATCACCCGGTCGAAGCGCGTCGAGGCGTGGTGCAGTGGGTCGTTCCGTCTCGGTCGCGGGGGACTCGTGCTGAGCCCGCTGGTCATCGGACCCTCCACGGTGCCGAGCCAGATCGACCCAGCGCTCGCCCAAGCGCTGCCCGAGCTCGCGGTGCTCGTCGTCGCCATACATCCGCCTGGGACGAATGGGTCCATTGTCACGGCTTTGCAGGCGATCCAGACTCTGGATGTTCGTGAGCCTCGGCGTGCGGTGCAGCTGAGGCGGTTGCTGTACGTGTTCGCACCGCAGTCGGAGACGATGATGACTCAGGCGGAACGAGAACTCTTCTGGAAGCGAGCCGACCAAATCTACATGCGGGCGGTGGCGCGAGACGTCATGAGGTGCGAGCGCATCAGGGTGCGCATCGAGGCCCGCACCGAAGGCCGCACCGAGGGCCGCAACGAGGGCCGCATCGAAGGCCGCATCGAAGGCCTCAACGAGGGCCGCATCGAAGGCCTCAACGAAGGCCGCATCGAAGGCCTCAACGAGGGCCGCATCGAAGGCCTCAACGAAGGCCGCAACGAGGGCCGCATCGAAGGCCTCAACGAGGGCCGCAACGAGGGCCGCATCGAAGGCCGCATCGAAGGCCTCAACGAGGGCCGCATCGAGGCTCGCATCGAGGCTCGCATCGAGGCTCGCGTCGAGGCCCTCGTCGACATGCTGAAGGCCCGCGGCCTCACACCCAGTCCGCAGCAGCGGGCTCGGCTCGAGGCCAAGGCGACGGACATCGACGCATCGTACGACGAATGGATCGGCCGAGCGGTACGGGCCCAGACCGTCGAAGATCTGTTCTGAGGCTCGGCGCGCGGGCATTCCCGTGGTGAATCCAGGAGGCAGGTCGTCTACTCTCGACCTCGATGTCCAACTGCTCCCCTGCCCTTCGCCTCGCGCTCGTCCTGCTGATCCACGGCGCCTGCTCGCCGACCGAGGGCGCTGGCGAGGCCACCACCGGGGTCGACTCCATCGGCCCCGGCCCCGGCTCCACCGCGGCGACCGGGAGCACCACCACCCCCGACGCCAGCACCACCGCGAGCACTGCGACCGGCACGACCGGCGCCACCACCGATCCGCCCGGCGACACCACCGCGGGCGACGGGCCGATCTTCGACGTGGGCATGGGCGAGACCACGGGCGATGCGTGCGTCCCCGTGTCGGCCGACGAGCGAGCGTGCGATGGGATCGACGACGATTGCAACGGCTTCGTCGACGACATCGACGTGGGCATGGACGGGATCTGCGACTGCCTGGCGATCGGCATCATCGGCACCTCGGGCTCGCTGGCCGCCTCGCAGTTCCAGCAGTGGCTCATCGACCGGGGCTCCAGCGCCGAGCGGATCGATCCGGCGCTCGTGGACGCGGCCGTGCTCGATGCCTACGACGTGGTGATCCTCGACCAGCTCACCCGCGCGTACACGCCGGCCGAAACCGCGGCCTTCGATGCCTGGGTCACCGGCGGCGGCGGGCTGATGTCCATGACCGGCCACACCGCCAACCCGGTGAGCGCCCAGCAGTGGCCCAACGGAATCCTCGGCCCCATGGGGCTCGAGTACCAGGGCTCGCTGCGCGACGGCCCGGTCACCGACTTCCTCCCCCACCCCATCACGGCGGGCCTCACGTCGGTCACGTTCCTCGGCGGCTTCGAGGTGGTGGCCACCATCCCGGGGCAGAGCGAGGTGATCGCCCGCCTGCCGGGGGCCGTGCCCGCCGCCCAGGCCCAAGAGCGGGGAGCGGGCAAGGTGTTCGTGTGGGGCGACGAGTGGATCGAGTACGACTCGGAGTGGGCCGCGCTCCCGGAGATCACCCAGCTATGGGTCAACATCTTCGACTGGCTGACGCCGATGGACGTGTGCGCGCCCCCGGCGGGATGACCGACTGCTAGTCCCCTGGAACCGTGATGACTAGCCGCCGCTGCTCTCGGACCCGCCGTCGATCTCGACGTCGCAGCCCAGCTCGTCGGTCCCGTCGGCGCAGTCGTCCACGCCGTCGCACACCTGCGAGCCCGGCAGTTCCTCGCCGTCGCCGCAGGTGAAGCCGAAGCAGATGCTCACCTGGAGCTGAAGCTCGGCGGACAGCTCCCCGCACTCGAGCACCTCGAGCGCCCACGCGCTCTGGCAGCTCTCGGGGCAATCCTGCCGCTCGTCGGCCCCATCGGAGCAATCGGGGAAGCCGTCGCATACCCACGAGACGGGCAGCGACTCGCCGTCGCTGCAGGTGAAGGGCGCGGGGCAGTCCTGCTCGTCGGAGCCATCGGCGCAATCTTCGAAGGCGTCGCACTCGAACGACGAGGGCACGGTGTGACCGCTGTCGCAGGTGAACGGGTCGGGGCAGCCCTGCCGCTCGTCGGAATCGTCGCCGCAATCGTCCTCGCCGTCGCACACGTAGTCGGCCGGGATGGACTGGCCGTTGGTGCAGGTGAACGGCGTGGGGCAGCCGCGAGCGAGCTCGCACGCGGTGTAGTCGCGCAGGGCCTCGGCCTGGCACCGCAGCACGTCGAAGGCCGAGGTCCCGTCGAGCAGCGCGGACAAGCAGGCCTCCTCGTCGGCGCCGAGCGTGCCCACCTCCTCGAGGCACGCCTCGACCGTGTCGCCGTAGGCCTCGGCGAAGCACTCGCACTGGTCCTCGGCGATGTCCTGCTGCACCTCGAGCAGGTCCCCCACGTCGCGGATCGGCGGGTCTCCGCCGTTGCTGTCCTGGCACGCGACCACGGCGGTGAAGCCGGAGAGGACGACCACGCCGAGGATGGAGGACAGGGAGGAGCGCGGGCGAGCGGCGGGCATCGCCTCCGTGCATATCACGACCGTCGGGCGGGGAGCTCCGGCATCGTCCGGGTGAGTCGAACCCGATCGTCCGCGCCGAGATCGTCGGTGCGCGGGAGCAGCCGCACCTCCACGTGTTCGAAGGCCTCCACCCCCAGCCCCAGCGCGTGCAGGCCCTCGGTCAGCGCGGGGCGGACCTCGTGGTCGAGCGTCGCGGGCCGAACGGGGCCGGGCTTCAGCCGCCCGGCGCGCCCGAGCTGCTCGACGACCGCATCCACGAGCTCCTCGCGCAGCCGCCGTGCACACAGGGCCGGGAATTCACTCCATCCGCGGTACTCCATGAGCGCGAGGAACTGGCCGGCTTCGTCGTCGCGGGGCCGCACCCGGGCCCGCAGCTCCAGCTCGAGCCATCCCTCCACGCCGTCGCCCTCCAGGCGCGTGGGCGCGGGGCGCCAGTCCAGGGCCAAGGGGTCGAGCGGGATCGAGTGGGCCTGCTCGGTCCGGCGGCGACGCAGCCAGTGGCGACCGGGCTCGCTGGTGTTGCCCAGCCCCCCCTCGAACAGGGCCCGCCCCGCGGGCAGCACGACCGGATAGCGCAGCAGCCAGCCGGTGGCGAGCCACAGCCCCACCAGCGCGGCCGCGAGGGCCAGGGCGCTCAGCGGCAGCAGCAGCCCGGCGACCACCACCACGGCCAGGCGCAGCGCGGTCAGCCAGCCGGGCGCGCCGTGAACCTGGGCCAGCGGCACGTCGAACCGCACCACGGCCCGACCGGCGGGGGCGATGGCGGT
>JGI12210J13797_10013647_pt1 | contig 17341 bp, 12 predicted proteins | sample ElkSlonscriptome_3_FD_13797 | JGI IMG/M metagenome (IMG submission 13797)
TCTTGCCCGAATTGGTCGTCACTTCGAGATAGCGGATGATGTGCTCCGACTGGTCGACCCAGACGTCGCTGACTTTTCCGGCCAGCTTGTTGTCCGCGCCATAGACCGAGTAGCCGACGGGTGTCGGATCGTTGGGCGCGATCACGATATCGTGGCTGTCCTCGATCGGAACGATCCGCAAACGTCCGTCGAAGGTGAGGTCGGGATATTTCGCACGGTTCGCCCATGCCGCCGGACCCATGCCATCAGCCATCGCGTCGCCGGTCGGGACCCAGGGGGCGCCGGCCGCACCGAATGCCTGCTTGCCCGGGACATTGACCGGATCGCGTGGCACTTCCTCGGGGATGTAGACACCGCGGCCATGGGGCAGGTCGAACACCTTCTTCGTCCCGTCGGTAAGCGGTTTGCCCGTCTCGACCACCCCGGTCTGCTCGTGCTCGAGCGGATAACCCTCGCGCCGGCTTTCGCGATTGAGATAGATCACGAGACCGATGAAGAAGATGAAGAAGAGATAGAACGTCAGTTCGGCGACGTCGAATTCTCCGGCAAGATAGATATGGTTCATGGCACGTTCCTCTCAGGTGCAATGGAGGATAGGCACCGGCCCCCTCCCAGGTCGCAGGGTTGTCCCGGCGCAGTCATGTCGGGAACTCGCGCAGGCCGAAGGCCCCCGATGCGCTATCCCTGTTGGTGATGTCGGATCGGCGCGAATGGCCGACCAGCGGCCCGATCGCGGCGAGGCCCGCCAGCAGCAGGACCATTTCGATGACGTAGACGCTGGTATAACCGGTCGCGCGCGTGGCAATCGCGGCATCGGGCTGCGCGGTGATCGCGTAATAGGCGATCCCGTCGCGCAACGCGCCGCCGATGGCGATGCCCGCGCCAGCGCACGTCGCCTGAACCGCGCCCCATGCGCCGAGCGCGAGGCCGGCGCTTTCCGATTTGGCGAGGCTCATCGCCTCCATCAAAGTGCCGACCGAGAACAGGCCGAGCCCAAGGCCGATCGCGGCCGCGCCCATGAACAGCATTGCGGGGGAATCGAACGGTGCCGCGAACAGCACCAGCAGGAATGCCGCCAGTCCCGTGACAAGGCCCGAACCCGCGATCCGCAGCGGATCCCCGCCGCGCGACAGCAGCCGCCCGGAATACATGAAGCCGATCAGCGCCCCCAACGCCCATGCCCCGGTCAACGACGTCGTCGCGCCAACGGACATGCCCAGGATCTCTCCGCCATAGGGTTCGAGCAGCGCGTCCTGCATCGCGAAACCCGCCGCGCCGATCCCGATCGCGACCAGCAGCCGCGCATTGCGACCATCGCTGACGAAGGCGTTCCACAGCTCCTTGAAAGACGGCGTGGGGGCATCGGCCTCGGTCCGCTTCCGGGTGCGTTCCGGCGCTCGCGCCTCCTGCTTCCACAACGCCGTGGTGTTGAGGATGAGGGTCAGCACCGCCGTCCCCTGGATGACCTGCACGAGGCGGGTCGGCGTGAAATCGATCAAAAGCCCGCCGATCACGAACGCGGCCAGCATCATGCCGACCAACAGCATGACATAGAGCAGCGCGACCGCACGCGGACGCTTGTCGTCGGGTGCAAGATCGGTCGCCAGCGCAAGGCCGGCGGTCTGCGTTACGTGAAACCCGGTGCCGGTGAGCAGGAAAGCCCCCGTCGCGGCGACAAGGCCGAGCGTGAAGGTATCCGGGCGGCTGAGCAGCAGCAGCGCGAACGGCATGAACGCCAGCCCGCCGAACTGCATCAGCGTGCCGAACCAGATATAGGGCACCCGCCTCCATCCCAGCGCGGAGACATGGGTATCGGATTTGTGCCCGATCAATGCACGGAACGGCGCGACGACGAGCGGGATCGCGATCAGCAGCGCGACCAGCCATGTCGGCGTGCCCAGTTCGACCACCATCACCCGGTTGAGCGTCCCGCTGAGCAATACCATCGCCATCCCGACGCTGACCTGAAACAGCGCAAGCCGCATCAGGCGGCCGAGCGGGAGTTCCGCGCTCGCCGCATCGGCAAAAGGCAGCAGGGCCATGGCGGCCTCGCTGACTTTTATGGGAGGGCGCGGCTTGTCGCTCATCCGTGCTTCACCATTTCGAGCGCCTGGCTCTTGTAGAAACCGCTGGAAACGAGGCGGGTGCGACCGATCGCCCATCCCTCGATCCGGGCCAGGCGGCTGCGCAGGTCGCTTTCGGGCACCGGCACGATGGCGGGTGAACGGTCGCTCTTGGGGAACGCCTTGCCCAGCGTGTGCATCGCGCCCAGCAGCTTCGTGTGCGGGGCGAACGTGAACAGGACCGAGCGCGATGACCGCTGCGTCAGCTCCTCGACCGCATCGACGAGATCGTCGGGCGAATAGTGGATCAGCGAATCCATCGCGACGACGTGATCGAACCGCCCGAACGCCGGATCGAGCATGTCACCCGCGCGCCAGTCGATCCGGCCATGGCCGGTAAAGCCCGGGGCTCGCTCGCGCGCGACCTCGACCAATCCGCCAGCGACATCGACGCCGAGCACGTCGGCACCGCGGCAGGCTGCCGCGACCGACAGCGCGCCCGTGCCGCATCCGGCATCGAGCAGGCGCGTGCGACGCAGATCATGCGGCAGCCAGCTGAGCAGCGTCTGGCGCATCTCTTCACGGCCGGCGCGAACGGTGGCGCGGATCCCGCTGACCTTCGCATCGGAGGTCAGGTCGATCCACGCTTGTCGCGCTGTGCTGTCGAAATAGGTCGCCAGCGCCTCGCGCCGGGCGGTGTAGGGTGTTTCGGGAAAGCGTGTGGCCATTATTCGAACCCCAAAAAGTCGAAGATGTCGCGGTCTTTCATCGGCTGCGCGGCGGACGGGTCGACCCCTGCCCACAGCATCGCGGCGAGGCGCAGATATTCGTCCTGCGCGGCCTGCACTTCCGGATCGTCGCCCATTTCGAACAGGGTGCATTTTTTCAGGCGCGAGCGGCGGATCGCATCGAGATCCTGGAAGTGAGCGAGGCGATCCATGCCGATCTTTTCGCAGAAGCGGTCGATCTCGTCGGTTTCGCGCGAACGGTTGGCGACCACGCCGGCGAGGCGCACGTCGTAATTCTTGGACTTCGCGGCGATGGCGGCAACGATCCGGTTCATCGCGAAGATGCTGTCGAAATCGTTCGCAGCGACGACCAGAGCGCGCTCGGCATGTTGCAGCGGGGCGGCGAAACCGCCGCATACCACGTCGCCCAGCACGTCGAAGATCACGACATCGGTTTCTTCGAGCAGGTGGTGCTGTTTCAGCAGTTTGACCGTCTGACCGACCACGTAACCACCGCAACCTGTGCCTGCGGGCGGGCCGCCCGCCTCGACGCACATGACGCCGTTATAGCCTTCGAACATGTAGTCTTCGGGCCGCAATTCCTCGGAGTGAAATTCGACCGTTTCGAGCACGTCAATGACGGTCGGCATCAGCTTCTTGGTCAGGGTGAAGGTGCTGTCATGCTTGGGATCGCAGCCGATCTGCAGCACCTTGTGGCCAAGCTTCGAGAACGCGGCCGAAAGGTTGGAGGACGTGGTCGACTTGCCGATCCCGCCCTTGCCGTAGACCGCGAAGACTTTCGCGCCCTTGATCGCATCGCGCGGGTCGAGCTCGACCTGGACCGATCCTTCGCCATCGGGCGGGGAGAAGCTGCTTTGGGGGCTATGAAGGTTCATGGCTCAAATCTCTCTTTCTATTCCGCGAACACGCCTTCGAGGCGGTCCTCGAGTTCGTCATTCGCTTCGCGCAGGGCGGCGAGCGTCGCGTCGTCGGGTTCCCAAAGCTGGCGGTCGCACGCTTCGAGCAGGCGCCCGGCCACGCGGGCCGAAGCCTTGGGATTGAGTGCGGAAAGGCGCGCGCGCATTTCCTGGTCGAGAACGAAGGTCTCGGAAATCTTCTGGTAGACCCACGGCGCCACCTCACCGGTGGTCGCCGACCAGCCGAGCGTGTTGGTGACGTGCTGTTCGATATTGCGAACGCCTTCGAAACCGTGATCGAGCATGCCTTCGAACCATTTCGGGTTGAGCGTGCGGGTGCGCGTTTCGAGGTCGATCTGCTCGGCCAGGGTGCGCACCTTGGTACTCCCGCGCGTGGCATCGAGGATATAGACCGGCGCTTCGGAGCCCTTCGCCCGCGCGATCGAACGGCTTACGCCGCCAAGCCCGTCGACATACTGGTCGAGATCGGTGATCCCGACCTCGATGCTCTCGAGGTTCTGGTATGTGAACTCGACGTCCCTCAGCGCGCTGGTCAGCAATTCGCGCTGTTGCACCGGCGTGCCCTTGACCCCGTAGGCAAAGCCCTTGTTGACCTCGAACGCATTGGCGAGTTCGTCGGGATCGGCCCAGACGCCGCCGTCGATCATCTGGTTCACGTTCGCGCCATAGGCGCCCTCGGCATTGGAAAAGACGCGAAGGGCCGCTGTTTCGATGTCGATGCCATGCGTCCGTGCGTGGGCGAGCGAGTGCTTGCGAACGAAATTGGCGTGGGGCGGCTCGTCGGCCTGTGCGGCCAGCAGAGCGGCCTCGGCCAGCATGCGGGTCTGCATCGGCAGGAGGTCGCGGAAAATGCCCGACAGTGTCATGACGACATCGATGCGCGGACGGCCCAGTTCCTCCAGCGGGATCAGCTCCGCGCCGCACAGCCGGCCATAGCTGTCGCGCCGGGGGCGTGCGCCGATCAGGGTCAGCGCCTGTGCGATCTGGACGCCTTCGGACTTCATGTTGTCCGTGCCCCACAGCACCATCGCGATGCTTTCAGGGAAATCGGAGCCGCCGTTCACATGGCGGGCCAGCAGGCGCTCGGCCTGTTCGCGGCCCTGTTCGCAGGCAAAGCGCGAGGGAAGCAGGAACGGGTCGAAGCCGTGGATATTGCGCCCGGTTGGCAGGACATCGGGATTGGCGACCACATCGCCGCCCGGCGCGGGCTGGACGTAGCAGCCATCGAGCGCGTGGATGAGCGATCCCATCTCGTCGCTGGAATCGAGCAGCGCCGCGAGGGCAGCGCGGTTCGCTTTCGGATCAGTGCTGGCTTCGAGCATCGCGTCGAGCATGTCTTCGCGCGCCTGCCCGGCAGGATTGCGGCCCAGGACGTGCAGGCCGTGCGGAATGAGCGCTTCCTCAAGTTCGTACAGGCGTGCGGCGAGCCCGCCGATATCGCCGCATTCGATGTCGAGCGCATCGCATTCGTCGGCGATGATCGTTTCGAGATCGGCGCGTTCCTCGGCGCTGTCGGCATCGCCGAGCAGGCGCCAGCGTTCGACGCTCGCCTTGAGTTCGACCAACCCCTTGTAAAGACCCGCATGCGCCAGAGCCGGGGTGAGGTAGCTGACGAGCGTCGCGGCCGAGCGGCGCTTGGCCAGCATCCCTTCGGACGGGTTGTTCGCGGCGTAGAGGTAATAGTTCGGCAGATCGCCGATCATCCGTTCCGGCCAGCAATCGCCGGTCATCCCGGCCTGTTTGCCGGGCATGAATTCGAGCGCGCCGTGGGTGCCGAAATGCAGCACGCAATGCGCACCGAAATCTTCACGGATATAGCGGTAGAATGCGCTGAACGCGTGGGTCGGGGCGAAATTGCCTTCGAACAGCAGCCGCATCGGATCGCCTTCGTAGCCAAAGGCGGGCTGAATGCCGACGAAGACATTGCCGAAATGCGCGCCCAGGACCTGGATATGCCCGCCATCGCTCTGCGCCTTGCCCGGAGCGGGGCCCCATTCGGCCTCGATCTGTGCGAGATGCGGTTCGCGCCGGACATGCTCGTCGGCGGGAATGCGGTGCGCGACATTGGCGTCCGAGCCGAACTGTTCCGCATTACCGGTCAGCAGCGCTTCGCGCAGGGCGTCGACGGTTTCGGGAACTTCGACCTCATAGCCTTCTTCCGAAAGCCGGATCAGGGTCGCGTGCAGCGATTCGTAAACGGCGAGGAATGCCGCCGTTCCGGTCGCGCCGGCATTGGGCGGGAAGTTGAACAGGACGACGGCCAGCTTGCGCTTGGCCCGTTCGGAGCGGTGGAGAGCGATGATCTTCTTTACCCGCGCCGCGATGGCCTCGGCCCGTTCGGGACATGCCTGCATCGCCTGCGGCTTGGCATTGGCGGGACGTTCGCATTTCCGGTCGCAACCGTTGCAGGTCGGACCGGTGCCGCCCGCGCGTCCGCCGAAGACCGAAGGTGCGGTCGCACCGTCGAGTTCGGGCAGGGCGACCATCATCGTCGCTTCGAGAGGCAGGAGGCCCTGGTCGCGCGACCGCCATTCCTCGACCGACTGGAATTCGATCGCGTGGGCGGCGATGTAGGGAACGTCTAGACCGGCAAGCACGTCGCGCGCCGCCTCGGCATCGTTGTAGGCCGGGCCACCGACAAGCGAGAAGCCCGTCAGGTTGATGACCGCATCGACCGTCGGTCGTCCGTTCTCGACAAAGAATTTCTCGATCGCGGGGCGCGCATCGAGCCCGCTAGCGAACACCGGAACGACTTTCAGTCCGGCAGCTTCGAATGCCGCGATTGCGCCGTCGTAATGTCCGCTATCGTGCCCCAGCAGATAGGACCGCAGCAGGATCAGCCCGACCGTTCCGTTCCTGCCGCCGCCATTGGCCTTCCCGTCGCGGGGAAGCAGGCGCAGGCTTTCTGAAATGCGCTGCCGAGTGCGCGGGTGATAGACGCCGATCTCGGGATATTCGATCGGTGCGTCGGCCTGCGTTTCGCCGCGGCGCTCTTCGCGTTCGCCCGAAGCATAACGGTCGATCAGCGAGCGCACCAGGGCGACCAGGTTCTCATCCGATCCGGCGAGCCAGTATTGCATGGTGAGGAAATAGGCGCGCACGTCCTGTGCGGTGCCGGGAATGAATTTCAGGATCTTGGGCAAGCGGCGCAGCATCTTCATCTGGCCCGCGCCCGAACTCGCGCCCTTAGTCTTCGATCCGCGCAGCTTTTTCAGCAGCGCCAGCGGACCCTTTGCCGGTGCGTCCATGGAATAGCTGCCCATCCGGGTCAGCTTGACCACTTCGCCCGCCGACATGAGGCACACCATCGCATCGCAATGATCGCGGCGTTCCTCCAGGGCGGGCATGATCGCGCGTACGTGGTCGTCGAGAAACAGCATCGTGGCAATGACGATATCGGCTTCGGCGATGGCGTCCTTGGTCTGCTCCAGCGTGTCGGCGTCGCGATCCCAGTCGGCGGCGGCGTGGAGGCTGAGTTCGATATTGTCTTCGCCCAGCACGTCGGCAGCGCGGTCGACAGCACCCTTGAGGTGGTTGTCGAGCGTGACGATCGCCACCCTGACCGGAGCCAGGCCGGTGCTGACGGGCTGTTTGACCTTACCGTGCATAATGAGCCTTTGCGTCGTAGAGCGTATCGAGATCGATCTGCTCACGTCCCTGGTCGGCAGCGAAATTCTCCGTGTTGCGGCGTGCTTTGCCGCGGACGAAGAACGGAATTTTCTTGAGCTCGCGCTCCGCTTCGTCGGTCCACAGACCGGCCTCGATCACGGTGCCTTCGCAGGAATGGTCGCGCCCATCGTTTGCCGCTTGCGCCGGCGCTGGCATCGCGACGTTGGCCTGCGTGTCGCCGGCTGCCACGGTCTTGCGCGGGGAATGGGCCGCGTGGTGCGAGGCACCGGCATCGTCGGAAAATTCGAAATCGTCGCGGAACATGGTGAGCAGGTGCTCCTCCAGCCCCATAACCAGCGGGTGGACCCAGCTGTCGAAGATCACGTTGGCGCCTTCGAAACCCATTTGCGGGCTGTGGCGGGCGGGGAAATCCTGCACGTGGACCGGCGCGGAGATCACGGCGCACGCCAGGCCCAGCCGCTTGGCGATATGCCGCTCCATCTGCGTGCCCAGCACCAGTTCGGGCGAGGCATCGACGATCGCCTGCTCGACCGCGAGGTGATCGTCTGTGATCAGCGGCTCGACGCCGTATTCCTTTGCCGCGGCGCGTATGTCGCGGGCGAATTCGCGGTTGTAGCAGCCAAGGCCGCAGACCTCGAAGCCGAGTTCGTCGCGTGCGATCCGGGCGGCGGCGACGGCGTGGGTCGCATCGCCGAACACGAACACGCGCTTGCCGGTCAGATAGGTCGAATCGATCGACCGGCTCCACCACGGCATGCGGGAATGAGTGTCGCCGAGAGCAGGAGTGGGATCTGCACCTGCCAACTCGGCGACTTCGGTGATGAACGCACGAGTGGCACCCACACCGATAGGGATGGTCCGGATCGTTGGCTGGTCGAACGTGCGCTCCAGCCAGCGAGCCGCCTCATCTGCAATTTCGGGATAAAGAACGATGTTGAAATCGGCCGCGCCGATGGTCGCGATATCCGCGGGCGAGGCCCCGAGCGGCGCGACGAGATTGACCTCTATGCCCAGCATATCGAGGATCTTGCGAATTTCGACGAGGTCGTCGCGGTGGCGAAAGCCGAGCGCGGCCGGGCCGAGAATGTTGGCGCGCGCCGGGCGCCCTTCGCGGGCGGGGCGTTCGACGGACTTGTCGGCGAGATGGCGAACCACCTGGTAGAAGGTCTCCGCCGCGCCCCAGTTTTCCTTGCGCTGATAGCTTGGCAGTTCGAGCGGGATGGCCGGGCAGGGCAGGTTCATCGCCTCGATCAGCCCACCGGGATCGTCCTGGATCAGTTCGGCGGTGCACGATGCACCGACGATCATCGCCTGAGGCTTGTACCGCTCGGCAGCCTCGCGCGCGGCATCCTGGAACAATTGCGCGGTGTCCTTGCCCAGATCGCGCGCTTCGAATGTCGTGTAGGTCACGGGCGGGCGCTTGTTACGGCGCTCGATCATGGTGAACAGCAGGTCCGCATAGGTATCGCCCTGAGGCGCGTGGAGGACATAGTGCAGCCCCTCCATCGCGGTCGCAATCCGCATCGCGCCGACATGGGGCGGGCCTTCGTATGTCCAGACGGATAATTGCATGGCCTCAGACCTCCAGCATGTCGCGGCGGCGAAGGGGGCGGGCGAACAGTTCGGCGAGGTCGCCGGCCTGGTCGAAACCGTGAATCGGCGAGAACACGAGCTCGATCGCCCACTTGGTCGAAAGCCCTTCGGCTTCGAGCGGGTTCGCAAGTCCAAGGCCGCAAACGGTGAGGTCGGGGCGGTCGGCGCGTACCCGGTCCAGCTGGCGATCGACGTGCTGGCCTTCGCTGATGCGGGCCGAGGGCGGGATTATGTCCAGCTCCTGCGCGAGATGGGCGCGGTGCAGATAGGGGGTGCCGACTTCGACCGGCACCATGTCGAGCTCGGTCGCAAGAAAGCGTGCGAGCGGGATTTCGAGCTGCGAATCGGGCAGGAACGTGATGCGCTTTCCGGCGAGCGCGCCGCGCGCATGTTCGATCGCGCGCTTCGCCCGTTCGCGCCCTGGCGCGACGGTGCGGTTGAAGTGCATCTCGTCGATGCCGAATTCCTGCGCCGCGGCGTGAAGCCAGCCGGTCGTGCCCTCGGCCCCGAACGGGAACAGCGCGTCGATCCGCTGCGCCCCGCGATCCTCTAGCGCGAGCGCGGTGTCGGCGAGGAAGGGCTGGGCGAGAAGATAGCGCGTGTTCGGCCCGACAGCGGGCAGGTCGCGGGCGTTGCGCGCCGGCAGCACGCCGATATTGTCGATCCCCAGCTGCGCGAAGATGCGCAGGAACTGGTCCTCGACGATATCGGGGAGGGACCCGACGATCAGCAATTGCTTGTCAGCATCTGCCGGTGCGGCCGGCATTTCCGGAACGAGCGATGCGAGGCAGGCGTCTTCGCCCTGCGTGAAGGTGGTTTCGATCCCGCTGCCCGAATAGCTGAGGATGCGGACCCGCGGCATGTACTGCGCGCCGAGCCGCTGGGCGGCCTTCGCCAGATCCAGCTTGATGACTTCCGACGGGCACGAGCCGACGAGGAACAGCGACTTGATATCGGGGCGCCGCTCCAGCAGCTGGCCCACGATGCGGTCGAGTTCGTCCTGGCAATCGACCATGCCGGCAAGATCGCGCTCTTCCATGATCGCCGTGGCGAAGCGCGGTTCAGCGAAGATCATCACGCCGGCGGCGGATTGCAGCAGGTGGGCGCAGGTGCGCGAACCGACGACGAGGAAGAACGCGTCCTGCATCTTGCGATGGAGCCACACGATGCCGGTCAGGCCGCAGAACACCTCGCGCTGGCCGCGCTCTCTCAGGACGGGTGCGGGACCGGCGGCGTTGTCGGCAGGCTTGCTACAGCCCGAAAGTGTGGCGACGTCGTTCATGCGGGTGCCTGCTCCCAATTGTTCCCTTCGAGTCGTGCGACCCGAAGCTTCCACAGGAATTGCGCGGCGTTGATCGCGTAGGCCCCGTAGGCGGCAAGCGCGACGAGCAGGCGCTGCTCAACGGTGCCGAGTGACCAGAACAGCATGGAAAGATACAGCGTGTGCAGTGCCAGCACCGCCATCGAGAATACGTCTTCCCAGAAAAAGGCGGGGGCAAACAGCCAGCGACCGAACACGACCTTTTCCCAGATCGAACCGGTAATCATGATGGTGTAGAGGATCGCGGTCTTCACGACGATCGAGACGTCGGCGGCGAATGCGCCTTCGCCCGTGGTCAGTGCGCGGACCACCAGAACCAGGCTGACGACGAATACGAGAAATTGCAGCGGAGCCAGAACGCCCTGGACGATGGTCCAGACCGATTCGTCGCGCCGGCGCCGTTCCAACGGCGTGTAGAGCGCCTTTCTGGTCCCCTTCTGCGCGTTTGCCAGCCCTTCAGGGTCTGCCATCGCTACCGGAGATGCGTGATCCTGCCGCCTCATCTGGTCCCAACTTCCTTACTTCCAGATTCAGAGACTGCGCGTTGCCGGCCGATGTGTCAACTAGATTGGACATCAAAATTTATTGACACAGGGTGATAAGAGCGCGAAGCAGTTTGCGGAAGGCAGAAAACTGACGTAATCTTACGTTCCCACGTTGGTTCGGACAATTTCTGGTCGGATCGCGCGGGCGCCGCTTGTATGGCGTTGGCCTCGGGGAGAGACCGAGGGGGAAGGAGGGTTCTTGTGAAAGACCCGGAGAGCAGAAATCTGATCGGTATGGGCCCGACCTCGTTGCGACGCATGCTGGAGCCGCTGCGCCGCCGAAAACCCGAGGATCGCATCAGCATCCCGCCTTGCAGGGACAACCCGTTTTCCGACGATGCGGTCAACGTCATAATCGAGACCGATATCGTTCCGCGCCTGCTCATGGCGCATTCCCTCAGGCCCAACCCTCTCAAGCCGAAAAAGCCAATCGCGATCGACGAATCGGCTGTTTCGCGATTCGCCGAACTGCCGATGGGAGTCGAAGCGGCGGAGCTCATGGAGGAGGTCGATCGCTTTCTCGATTCGGGCATTGAGGTGGAGACGGTTTACGTCGAGCTTCTCGCGCCTGCCGCAAGAGCGCTCGGGGAGAAGTGGGAGCGCGACGAATGCGACTTCATCGAAGTGACGATGGGGCTGTGGCGCTTGCAGGAAGTGATGCGCGAGATCGGCGCGCGCTATCCGTCGGTCCGCCAGGTCTCCGGCCCTGTAAACAAGCGGTCCTGCCTGTTCACGCCGATGCCGGGCGACGACCACAGCTTCGGCGCGTTGATGATCGACGACATGTTTTCGCGCGCCGGCTGGAAGAGCGAGGCCGTTCCCCAGCCAGAACGGCGCGAGCTGCTCGACACGGTTTCACGCCGCACTTTCGACCTGATAGGCTTGACGGTATCGCGAGACTGTCCGATCGGGGTTCTTCGCAATCTCATTCAATCCATACGCAGCGTGTCCGCAAATCAGGAGGTGGTTATCCTGATCGGCGGTCGCTTAGTTAACGATGACCCGTCTATCGTGGCGCAAGTCGGAGCCGATGGGACCGGCGCCGATGCCCAAACTGCGCTCGAAACAGCTGAAAGATTGGTCGCGTCCGCGCTGGAACGCGCACAAACACCAAAATAGGTTCCAATGTAAGATGCTGACCCGCAAACACTCGATCGAGGGCAAGGAAGTCTTCGACAAAACTGCCGAACTGTTCGATTCGCTCGACGCTGAATCCATAATGAAACTCGCCATGGTGGCGGGCGACATTACCCTCGTTCTGGACGATGACGGCACGATCCTCGACACCGCGTTCGATCCCGAACATTTTTCCGATTTCGAGGACTGGACCGGCAGGAATTGGATCGACACCGTCACCGAGGACAGCCGGATCAAGGTGATGGAAATGCTCGCCGCCGCGCGGCGCGGCGAAGTGCAGCACTGGCGGCAGGTCAACCACACGACGAACCAGGGCGATCAGCCGATCCGCTACGTCGTGGTGTCGGTGAATGACGGCAAGTATCGCATCGCTTTCGGGCGCGACCTGCGCGAATCGGCCCGCATGCAGCAGCGGCTGTTGCAGGTGCAGCAATCGCTCGAACGCGACTACATGCGGATGCGCCAGCTGGAGGCGCGCTATCGCACCTTGTTCGAGATGGCCGGAGAGCCGATCATCATCGCCGAAGCGTCCACGCTGCGGGTGCGCGAGGCGAACCCCGCCGCGCATCGCCTGTTCAGCCTGAAGGACGGCGCGCTGGTCGGCAAGAAAATGCCCGCGCTGCTGGCAAAGGATTCGCGCGACGCGTTTCAGGCGTTCTCGGGGGCCGCGATTTCGGCCGGCCAGGTCGCGCCGCTCGAAATCGGGCTGGCTCATGCGAAACAGCGGGTGAACGTATCGGCGTCCGGCTTCATGCAGGATCGCGGGCGGTTCCTGTTGCTGCGTCTCTCGCAGCTTGAGAGCGGCGACGAGATTTCGGCCGGGAGCGGCGGATCGATGGTGCTCGACCTCGTGGACAGCATGCCCGACGCTTTCGTCGTGACCGACGCACAGCTGCATATCGTGAACGCCAATGCCGCCTTCATCGAACTGGCACAGGTGGCGAGCGCGGACCAGTTGCGCGGTCAGTCGCTGTCGAACTGGGTCGGCCGGCCCGGTATCGATTTGGAACTGATAGAGGGGCAGGTCGATCAGCACGGCGCCGCGCGCAATGTCACCACGGTGGTGCGCACCGGCGAGGAATCGGAGGGCGAGCCGGTGGAAATCTCCGCGGTCCGCAGTTCCGGCGACGACGTCCTGTACGCTTTTGCCATCCGGTCGATCGGCCGTCGGCTGCGCGATCTCGCGCCCGCATCGCAGGACATGCCGCGCTCGGTCGAACAGCTTACCGACCTTGTCGGTCGCATGTCGCTCAAGGATATCGTGCGCGAAAGCACCGACCTGATCGAGCGTCTCTGCATCGAGGCGGCGTTGAGCTACACGTCGGACAATCGCGCTTCGGCAGCGGAGATCCTCGGCCTTTCACGGCAGAGCCTGTATTCCAAGCTGCATCGCCACGGGCTCGGAAACCTGCCCAGCGATCCCGATTGAAGGCGGCGTACAGGCGTTGGCATATCGGCCCCTGACCGGGGTGGAAAAACCGTTTTGCCGGCCGGGGACACAAAGCGACACAAAGCGACATAAAGGACCCTGGCCGCGTTTCGACGCGACGGCGCGATAGCAGGGCGGCGCACATTTCGCCGTCCAATCCGTCCGCCGTGGCAAGCCGACGACACACGCCCGGTGTCGGACCTGTGGACAGCCTGCATCCTACTCGGGGAAAAATTCAGCCCCCTATCAGGACCATGACAGATTCGAGTGTCAGATTTAATTGACACTCGAATCTGTCAGGCATAGTTTATACGTCATGGAGCGTTCCGCTATCCCGACTCGCAGTGCGCCCGTTCCGGCGCTTCGCGATGTCGTTCGACTTCTCAAACCGATCACCTGGTTTCCGCCGATGTGGGCGTTCATGTGCGGGGCGATTTCGTCCGGCGCGGGGCTCGATGGCCGGATTGCATTCGTATTCGGTGGGGTTCTGCTGGCCGGACCGCTCGTTTGCGGGACGAGCCAAGCGGTCAATGACTGGTTCGATCGCCATGTCGATGCGATCAACGAACCCGATCGTCCGATCCCCTCGGGCCGGATCGCGGGGCGCTGGGGGCTTTACATCGCACTCATCGCGACCGCAGTTTCGGCGCTGGTCGGCTGGCTGCTCGGACCGCTCGTATTCATTGCAGGCCTTGTCGGACTGGCTTTCGCATGGGGTTACAGTGCGCCGCCGTTTCGGTTCAAGACCAGCGGCTGGACCGGCCCGGCCATCGTCGGCTTTACCTACGAGGGGCTGAGCTGGTTTACCGGCGCGGCCGTGATGCTGGGTGCGATGCCGCGCGTCGAAGTGCTGATCGTGCTGGTGCTGTATTCGATCGGAGCACACGGAATCATGACATTGAACGATTTCAAGGCGGTCGAGGGCGACCGGGCGACCGGCCTCGGATCGCTGCCGGTGACGCTAGGCGTCGAACGCGCCGCGCGGCTTGCCTGCGCGGTCATGGCGCTGGCCCAGATCGCGGTGATCGCAGCGCTCGCCATCTGGGGGCTGACTCTTTCGGCGGTGCTGGTCGGCGCGGTGCTGCTGGCGCAGTTTGCCGCAATGCCCCGGCTGCTGGCGGATCCGAAGGGGCGGGCGCCGTGGTATAACGGCGTCGGCGTTTCGCTTTACGTGATTGGCATGCTGGTCGCGGCGCTGGGTCTCGGGGGATATATCTGATGGCCGAGAACGCTATCGAACCGCGCGGCCTGGGATGGTTCGCGATCGTGCGGATCGGATTGGTTCAGGCCTCGATCGGTGCGATCGTGATGCTGGCGACCTCGCTCCTCAACCGGGTGATGGTGGTCGAATACGCGCTCGCCGCCGCGCTGCCCGCCGGGCTCGTAGCATGGCATTACGCCGTGCAGCTGGCTCGCCCGGCATGGGGCCATGGCTCTGACAAGGGGCGCAGCCGGACACCGTGGATCCTCGGCGGCGTGACGGTCCTGGCGGGCGGCGCGCTGCTCGCCGTCAAGGCGACCGTGATGTTGGGCGGTGACAGCGTCGGCACGCCTTTCGCCGCGATCGCGGTCGCCATTCTGGCTTTCACTCTCATCGGTGCCGGTGTCGGCGCGGGCGGCACCTCTGCCCTCGCGCTGCTGGCATCGGGCGTCGCGCCGGGGCGGCGNGCGGCNGCNGCGGCGGTCACATGGATCATGATGGTCGCAGGAATCGTCATAGCCGCGGCGACGGCCGGCGCGCTGCTCGATCCGTTTTCGGTCGAGCGGCTGGTCGCGGTGTCGGGCGGGGTCGCGCTGTCGGCGGTCGGCGTTACCGCGTTGGCCGTGTTCCGGCTCGAACGCGGATTGATAGCGGCGGGCGGCAGCAATTTTGCCGCCACGGCCAAGGATGAACCCGCCCCCGCTTTCCGCGAAGCCTTGCGCGAGATCGTGCGCGAGACCGAAGCGCGGCGTTTCACCATCTTCATCTTCGTCTCGATGCTCGCCTATTCGATGCAGGACCTGATCCTGGAACCGTTTGCGGGCCTGGTGTTCGACATGACCCCGGGGGAATCGACCAGCCTGTCGGGCATGCAGCATGGCGGCGTCCTGCTGGGCATGATTGTCGCCGGGATCGGCGGCAGCGCGTTTGCCGGACGGATGCCGGTCGATCTCAAGGTCTGGATCGTCGCGGGTTGTCTTGGATCGGCGCTCGCGCTGGCCGGGCTTGCGCTGGCGGCGATTGCCGGGCCGGGCTGGCCGCTCGCCGCGAACGTGTTCGCGCTGGGTTTCTGCAACGGCCTGTTCGCCGTCGCCGCCATCGGTTCGATGATGGGGCTGGCGGGCGCGGGTACGAAAACGCGCGAGGGCGTGCGCATGGGGGTGTGGGGGGCATCGCAGGCCATCGCCTTTGGCGCGGGCGGGCTGATCGGCGCGCTGGGCGTGGATATCGCAAGGAACATGCAGGCGCACGATGGCAGCGCCTTTCAAACCATTTTCGCCATCGAAGCCGCGTTGTTCGTGATCGCCGCCGGGCTCGCTTTGCGGGCGGCAAGTACGAAAGTTGTGACGGACGTGCCGTCACGAAATCCAGAAGCACAGGTGTTCGCATGACAGAGACTATCTATGATGCCGTCGTGATCGGCGGCGGCCCCTCGGGCGCCATTGCCGCCGAGGAACTGGCGCTTGCCGGGCACAACGTCCTGCTGATGGAACGCGGCGGCCGGATAAAGCCATGTGGCGGAGCGGTGCCGCCGCGGCTGCTGAAGGATTTCGACATCCCGCAGAGCCTGCTGGTCGCACGCGCCCGGTCGGCCCGGATGATCGCGCCATCGGGCCGGGCAGTGGACATGCCGGTCGGAGAGATCGGGTATGTCGGCATGGTCGACCGCGAGCATTTCGACGAATACCTGCGAGAGCGCGCGCGCAAATCGGGGGCCGAGCGGATGACCGCCACCTTCGAGAAGATCGAGCGCGACGACAAGGCGCATCCCGTCGTCACGTTCCGGCGCGAGCGCGGGGGGGCGATCGAACGCATCCGCGCGCGCTGCGTCATCGGAGCGGACGGTGCGCGCTCTGCCGTGGCGAAACAATGCCTGCCCAATGCCGAGCGGGTGAAGTGCGTGTTCGCCTATCACGAGATCATCAAGTCGCCTGAACACGATAGCGAGGCGTTCGACGCCGCGCGGTGCGACGTGTTCTATCAAGGGCGCCTGTCGCCCGATTTCTACGCCTGGGTATTCCCCCATGGCGACACCGCAAGCATCGGCGTTGGCAGCGCGAACAAGGGTTTCTCCCTTCGCGGCGCGGTTGCCCAGATGCGGTCCGACCTCGACCTGTCGCGTTGCGAGACGGTCCGGCGCGAAGGGGCTCCGATCCCGCTCAAGCCGCTCAAACGGTGGGACAATGGCGCGGATGTCATCGTCGCCGGCGATGCTGCGGGGATCGTCGCACCGGCATCGGGCGAGGGGATCTATTACGCAATGGTCGGCGGACGGCTGAGCGCCGAGGCCGTCAGCAAGATGCTCAAGACCGGAGAGACCCGCGCGCTCAAGACGGCGCGCAGGCGTTTCATGAAAGAGCATGGCCGGGTTTTCTGGGTTCTGGGGATGATGCAGTATTTCTGGTATTCCAGCGACAAGCGGCGCGAGCGGTTCGTCGACATGTGCGACGACAAGGACGTGCAGCAGCTGACCTGGCAGGCCTACATGAACAAGAAACTCGTCCGTTCGAAGCCAATGGCGCATGTGAAGATTTTCCTGAAAGACACGGCGCATCTGCTTGGCTTGAGGCCGGCAAGCGGCTAGTTTCCCGCGCATGAGCAAGACGTGGTTCCTACCAGCTGTCGTGGCCGCGATCGCGGCGTCGATCGTGGTGGCGTTGGGGACGACGATCACCGATCTGGGCCCGTGGTATCAGGGACTGGCGAAACCCGGCTGGCAACCGCCCGACATCGCCTTCCCGATCGGCTGGACAATC
>JGI12210J13797_10104476_pt1 | contig 17340 bp, 11 predicted proteins | sample ElkSlonscriptome_3_FD_13797 | JGI IMG/M metagenome (IMG submission 13797)
GAGACCCTCATCGAAGAGGCGACCACCGCCTGGCGCCCACGGCGCCTCGACGGCAGCCTCGGACCGCATCCTTCGTTTGCCGATCTCGACGAGGCCGACCGTCGCCAAGCCTTCGTGCGTACCCGCTCGGTCCGCGCGCTCGAGGCGGCCCTGGATCCACGAGGCTTGAACACCACGGCCCACGCCGTGCTCCAACGCATCCAGAAGGGCTAGACCATAAGAAACACGGTGACCCGCTCAGAAGACGCCAGCGAAGCGCAGGCCGAGCGCGACTACCACCCCGACGACGATCGACCCGAGGACGACGGCCACGAGAAGCTTCGTCCCTCCGTTCTGGGCCGGCGGAGGCGCGGTGGTGTGTCCCATCATCGAGGCCCCTGGCTGGGCCCCGGCCGCAGGGGGGGCGGCCATCGGTGCGTGAGGCTGCATCGCCCCCGGCGCGGGTGCTCCGGGTCCGGGCGCACCCGCCTCCTCGGGGCGGCTCGGGGCCTGGGCGCGCGCGTGGGCCGCGACCTCGGGAGGCTGGCCGAGACCCACCATCGTGCCGGCCGGCTGAGCCGACCCCGCCGGCGGGGCCTGCCCCCGAGCGGCGGGGGACGACATGCCACCGACCATCGTCTTGGTCCGTGCCGCGCGGCCGGACGGAACTTCGATGTGGGAAGCCTCGTCGACGACCTGCTCATCCGACACGCGAGCGCTCTCGGCGTCGAAGGCCATGGTCGAGGCCAAATCCCGCTTCTTCTCGGCGGAGGCCGGGGCCGCTGGCTCGAACTGTCCTCCCTGATCCGGCGCGAAGGCGATGGTGGAAGCGAGGTCGGGCTTGGATGCACCGCCTCCTTGGCGAGGCCCCGCTACGGACGAAGAAATGTCACCCGACCGTTGTGTGCTCGGGCTCCGCTCCAGGACGTCGGATGGCCGCGCTTGGTCGGCCTCCAGATCGTCGAGGCCGAACGCGACCGTCTGCCCCAGAGGGTTCTCCCGACGTATGTCCTCGGACGAGAAAGCGATGGTCTGCTTGTGGCTCGATCGCCGGCGCGGCTGCGGCGCATCGGCTTCCTCGCGTTGGTCGGGCTGGCGTTGGTCGGGCACAGCGCCGAACGCGGCCGTCGCCTGCGGTGGAACGGCATCGGCGCCAAAGGCCATGGTTCGCGTGGAGTCCGCCTCCGGCATACTCCCTTGGGTTGGACCGATGGCCCCCATCGGTGGCGTGGTCGGCGCCAACTCCTCCACGTGAGGGGGGACCTCGAACGCGAGCGTACGCGCTCCGCCTTCGCTGCTCGGCGGCAGATCGGCTCCCCCCTGGTCCTGCACGTGAGGGGGAACCTCGAACGCTAGTGTAGGTGCTCCGCCTTCACTGCTCGGCGGCACGTCCGCGCTCGGCGTTCCCGCCTGAGCCTGCGCGGCGACCCGAGCCGCTTCGGTCTCTTTGGCGGCAGCGTCGACCGCGAATTGCCTGGCGCCCTCGATCTCTTCCGCTCCGAAGGCGATGGTCGACGAGAGCTCCCGGCGGCGACTGCCGCGAGACCCAGCCTGGCGCGGCGCTCCGCCCTCGGTCGCGGGCGGGGTAGAGGGGGCGGTGCTCCCCGCCACGCCGGGCGCGGTGTCCGTCGGCCCCGACGCCTGGGCCGCAAGGTCGTCGAACACCTGTTGATCGGCTGGCGGCAGCGCCTCGAACGCGAGGGTATTGGAGCCGCTCGGCTTTCGCTTCGGAGGTAGGGTCGGCGCCTCTGAGCCGCCGGGTCCAGGGGGCACGGGCGTGGTCCGCTGCACGCCCTCGTCCGGCGCGTCCGCCGGGGGGCTCGGCGCCGACGGTTTCGGCCGCGCCTTTCGCGCGGTCCCCCCGATGACCGTGCGCGACGCACCGGGTAGCGCTTTTCGCCCTCCCCCGGGCCGAGGTGGGCCAGGTCGCGGCGGGGCCGGGGGCTTCGGCGCATGGCCCGAGTCGCTGGATGAGCCGTCGGTCATCTGAGGTGGCATCTTAACCCACCGTTCGGGAGATGGGATACCTACTGAACTTTGTCGATGAACGGCCGTTCCTCCTGAAGCCACCCATCACTGAATTTCGACAGTGCCGGATGACAGTGTAGGATCCAAGAATGCCACGAAAGCCGGACAGATCCTCCGAAGAGGGGTCTTGGCGCGAGCGTCGGCGCCACAGCGACACGCATCGGATGGATCGCCGTCCGGACTTCGAGGCCCTCCCGCGCGATCGCTGCACCCTCACGATGCTCACTGGACCCCGACCCGGCGCCATTCACACCATGGGCCCCGGCGAGCTCATCCTCGGGCGTGACGACGAGCTCCCCTGGCGCCTCGAGGATCGAGGCGTGTCCGGATTTCACGCCCGCCTCTTCTCCAAAGGCGGGAAGTTTTTCGTCGAAGACCTCGAGAGCACCAACGGCACCTACGTCAATGGTCAGACCATCCTGGTTCAAGAGCTGAGCGACGGCGACCGGATCCAGCTCGGAGAGCACACGCTCCTTCGCGCATCGCTCCAGGACGCGACGGAGCACGAGGCGGCGCGCAAGATGTACCAGGCGGCGGTGATGGACCCGCTCACGGGCATCTACAACCGGGGACACATGGAAGCGGTGCTGCTTCAAGAATTCGCCTTTGCGGCCCGACACAAGTCTCCGCTGACGGTCATGTTCGTGGACCTCGATCACTTCACCAAGGTCAACAACATGTACGGGCATCAGGCCGGTGACGCGGCCCTCCGCATGGTCGCCCAGGCCATCCACCACGCCGTGCGAACCGAGGATCTCGTCGCCCGGTACGGAGGGGAGGAGTTTGTCCTCGTTGCGCGGGGCATCGACCTCAACGGCTCCATGGTCATGGCCGAACGCGTTCGCAGCACCATCGAGCACTGCCGCGTTCCTCTCGAGCGCGAGAGCCTCCAGGTCACGGCGAGCATCGGCGTCGCCTGCTTCGAAGCCGCTACGCCCTACCAGTCGCAACAGGAGCTCATCGCCGCCGCGGACCGAGCCGTCTACCGCGCCAAGAAAGAGGGCCGAAACTGCATCTACGCGGCCGAAGACATGGCGCCCGAGTCGTGGCGGACCGACGACGCCTGACGAGGAGCCGACCCCTCGCTCAGATTCCGGGCGGGATGGCGATTGACGACGGGACGCCCTGGATCTGATCCGGCGTCGTCTCGATCGCGGGCTGGCTGCCCACCCAGTCGGGCGTGACGCCCCCGACGGGCAGCTTCTGGTGCAGAATGTTCTGCGCCGTCTCCATCGTGCCGTCGACCATCATGTTGGTGATGATGCTGCCCACCCCCACCTCGTCGGTGATGGTCATGGGCTTGATGGCGCTGTTGGTGATGGTGACGTCGGTGAGCCGGGCCTGGCTCATGCCTGCCCAGGTGATGCCCTCGCCCACCGCCTCCGACGCGGCCGAGACACCGTCGACCTCGACGGGAATGCTCACATCCGTCGTGTCGGCGATGGTCAGACTCTCGGCGAAGACGCCCGTCGAGCCGCCGGCGATACCGAAGCCGACCCCCTGGTTCGCGGTGAGCTTGGTGTTGACGATGGCCACCCGCTCCACCCCGGTCGAGACGGTGTTCTGCACCCAGATCCCGCGGAGGTTGCGATCGATGGTGCCGCCGTCGAGGCTGAAGTCCGAGTCGTCGACCAGGATGCCCCAGTCGTCGTTGTCGAGCACGGCGAGCCGCCCCGCGGTCATCGCAGAGCAGGCCGCGACCGACAGTCCCCCGCCGCCGAGGAACGACGCCGGCGCGCCGTTCTGGATGCGAACGTTGTCGATGCGCCCCACCGCGCCGAAGAGGGCCATCGCAACGTAGTCGTTGCCGTCGAGCAGGCTGTCCGAGATGTCGAAGTCGACCCGCGCCGCCGCGTCGTTGCAGGTATCGACACCGGCGACCCAGATGCCGCCCGTGCTGTTGTTGGCGAGCTTGGTCGCATCGATCGTGAGACCCGACGCACCCGCCGCGTCGATGGCCAATCCGGCCGAACGAAGGATCTCGCTCCGAGAGATGGCCGTGCGTCCCCCCTCGATGTCGATCGCGATGCCGGGCGCATCCACCACACGCACCGCATCGATGTTGACCTCGCCCCCACGCACAATCACCCCGCCACCGGTGACCTGAAGACCCCGAATGGTGACCGACGACGTGCCATCGCCGCCCGCGTCGAGCCCCGCTACGGTCGTCTGGTCCGCGTGAGACGACAGGAGGCTCACGCCGTCGGGCAGGGTGATCGAGCCGTAGCTCGAAGGCGCCAGGACGATGCAGTCCCCGGACACCGAAGCGTCGACCGCAGCGTCGAGCGCGCCTGGCCCATCGACCTCGCGCGTCGTGTCGCAGGTGACGCCCGATGCATCGAACGAGACGTCACGCGGGACGCCCGTACACACGCCACCGACGAGATCGGCCTCAGGGCAGCCCCCCGCCTGCTCGGTCGGGTCGTCACCGGAGGAGCACGCGATGGGAAGGATGAGCAGTGAGGCGAGCAGGGAGCGTTTCATCGGCGAGTTTTTTCGCGAAAGACGACCAGCGAGCACCAAGCTATCACCGTGATTGAGGATTGGAAATCTAGTCACATTGCACTGTGGGACAACCGAACAGGCGCACACATCGGCACCTTCATCGGCACCGAAGACGGAGCCATGGACGGTTCCGGGCGGGGTGGAAGGTGCGACTTGGGCGCCGTCACGGTTTGGGCGGCATGGTCGAGGGCGTGGTCGCGCTGACGTGGGGGAGATCTACGAGCGTTGGGCGGGCCGAGTCGGGGCGGGCCGAGTCGGGACGGGCCGAGTCGGGACGGGGGTCGTCATAGGTATCCTCTGCGACCACATCATCGAGAGGCGCCGCTTCGGCCCCCCAGGCCAGAGCGAGCTCGAGCGTGCGACGATTCTCGGGGACCTGCTGCAGGAAACGCCCACGCCAATTGGCATCGGAGATGCGGGCTGCCCGCTGCTGAAGACGCGCGAGGGCCATCGAGATGTGGGCGCGCGCTTGGTCGGGCTTTCCGCTTTGGTCGAGCGCCTCGGCGTAGACCAACCGCACGGCGGCCTCTCCCTCTTCGATGCCGCCGAGCGATTCGAGTTGCTCGAGGGCCTCGGCGGCCACGGTTCGCGCTTCCGTGACCGACCCCTGGGCGAGATGGGCCCGGGCGAGGGTGGCCAGCGCGTGAGCGCGCAGCGGAGGCGCCACATGCAACATAATCGCGGCGTCGCGGGCCACCCGGGCGGCCTCGACGTGGTCGCCGCGCATCGCGGTGATGATGGCCAGGTAGTGGTGTGAGCCGCCCTCGAGACGACGGTCCTGTTGGCTCGCCGCGAGGCGAATCGCCTCGATTTCCACCGCCGTCGCTTCCTCGAGTCTCCCCATGTGCGCCAGCGCGAGACCGAGGTTGTTCATGGCCGTGGCCACCACGTTGAAGAGCCCGAGGCGGCGCGCCGAGACCAGCGCCTCCCGGAGCGCGACCTCCGCCTCCGGGTAAGCGCCCACCTGGAGAAAGGCGAAGCCGAGGTGCACCCGCGCATTGGCGCCGCTCCGGACGTCACCCGCCCGCTCGAAACGGCGGGCCGACCGGCGGCTGAGCTCGAGGTAGGTCCCGGCGTCTCCCAAGTACAGCGCGCCGAAGGCACGAGCATTCTCCATCCAACCCACCACCGCCGGATGGGTGTTCTCCAGGACGGACGTGAGAGGCTCGACGCGGCGGAGCAGCTCGTCGGCCGGCCGCGCCCATCCGATGATGAAGAGCTGCTGGGCGGTGCGCGCGGCCGCTTCGGCGTGCGCCGGTTGATAGACGGGGGGCGGTTCGAGCGCCGAGAGCTCGTGCGCGACCGCGACGAGCCCCTCGTAGTCGGCGGTCGCCCTACAGGCGACGGCGAGGTTGCCCATCGCCTTGCACCACCGCGCGCTCCCCGTCTCGAGGTTCTCGGCGGCCACCTCCACGCGGGCCCGCATCTCGGCGAATTCACCTCGCCAGCGATGCGCATCCGCCTGCAACGAGCGCAGCTCGCCGAGCGCCATCCCCTCGGCCCCGCACGCGACGCCCCGCTCGGCGCGTGCCATGGCGCCGTCGAGATCGTCGCCCTCGAGGGCCTGCACGGCGGCGCGCATGTACCACCGGGTGGCGTGCGCCGCGTCGCCGCCGCGCTCGAAGTGCTCGGCTAGGACCACCGGCTCCTCGTCCCCCACGCTCTCGAGCCAGCCTCCGGCGAGTCGGTGACCGAGTGCGCGGTCGTCCTCGGTGAGGGCAGCGTAGGCCGCCTCGCGGAGGAGCGCGTGCCGGAAGACGTACTCCCGCTTGCCCCGAAAGCGTGAATCGGGGCGCCGCGTCACCATCTCGCGTTCCTCCAAGTCGGCGAGCCAATGCTCGAGGTCGGCGGCCGCCTCTTGGCCCACGAGGGCCGCAACGGCATCGCGCCAAAAGACCTGCCCGAAGACACTCGCCCCCCGCAGGATGCGCCTCGCCTGGCCGTCGAGCGCGTCGAGGCGAGACTGCACCATGGCCAGGACCGACTCCGGAAGCCGCTCGCCGCGCCCCTCGGCCGCCGCCCGGATGAGCTCCTCGAGGTAGAAGGCGTTGCCCTCGGCCCGCTCCACGACGCGCGCCACCAGCTCGTCGTCGGCGTCTTCGCCGAGCACCTGTCGCACGAGCTTGGTGCAGGCCTTGGGGGTGAGCCGCGCGAGACGCACCTCCTGCAGATCGCGCTCCGACCACAGCAGAGGGAAGCTCTGGTGGATCTCGGGGCGTGCGAAGGCGAGCACCATGAAGGGGCGGTCCTGCAGGTTTCGCAGTGCCGCATCGAGGAGCGACAGCGACGGCCGATCGCCCCAGTGCAGGTCTTCGAGCACGATTAGAATTGGCCGCGCCGCCGCCTCGGCCCGCAAGAAGTCCTCGAAAGACCGGCGCATCTGATCCCCCATGAGCACGGCGTCTTGTCGCGCGGCGCGAAGCTGCACGCTGGTCGCGTCGTCGAAGGGGGTCCCTACGAGTTCACCGATGAACTCCGCCACCCGCTGCGCATCGCTGGATGGGAGATTGCGGCGCATGCGCGCCAAGAGCTTGCGGCGCCGCCGATCGAGGGCCTCACCGAGCCGGACACCGATCACCCGCCGCAGGGCACCCGCCACCATCCCGAAGGCGGCACCGGCGCTCATCGGGTCGCCACGTCCCATCCAGATCTCGAAGGGCCGCTCGTCGCCATCCTCGTCGAGGACTACACCCCGCTGGGTGAGACGGCGGAGGAACTCGTAGCGCAGGCGAGACTTGCCCACCCCGGCCGGCGCGGTGACGAGCACCGCCCGCGACACCGGCTCCGAGACGCACTCCTCGAAGAGGGCCTCGAGATTGCGCAGCTCACGACTGCGGCCGACCAGCCTGGTGGGTCGGCCGAGGAGCTTGCGCGTGTAGTCGTCCTCGCCCTGAATGCCCCGAAGGAAATGTCCGTGTCGATCGCGGCCGAGATCGAATCGGTCGCGCATCAGGGCGGCCGCCGCCTCGTCGATGCGAACCCGATCCACATCCCCGAGCGCGAGCAGCTCGGCGGCGCGGTCGATGGCCTCGCCGAGCACGCCGCCCTGGGTCAAGAGCCCCCTGCCCGCCGCGAGCGCGATGGGCACCGCCCCGAGCACGGTCCGGAGCGCCAGGGCGCAACGACCGGCCCGAGCGGCCTGCTCCGCGGGACGCCCCACGGCGATCGTGACGACGACCGAGCCGTCGATGAGACGGTCGAGCGCGCCCCCGTAGGGCTCGACCGCCACGCGAAGTGCCCGCATGCGCTCGGCCGCCTGCTCCTCGTCGATGTCGACGCGGGCGAGGACCAGCGACATGACCCGCTGCTCCTTGACGGTGATGGAGAGCAGCGGCTCTACGCTGGCGCTCGAGCCGGACGGGTCGACGGTGGCTCCGATCACGGCGTCGCGCATCGGCTGCAATTCCTCGAGCACCGCCGCGCCGTCGGCAGGGCGGTCGTCGCGCAGCTTGGCGAGCATGCGCGCCACCAAGGCATCGAGCGCTGGCGGCAAGCCCGGCCGCACCTCGCCGATCCGTTGAGGACTCTCGAGCACGAGCTTGGCCAGGACCGCGAGCGCATCACCCCCGGTGAAGGCGCGCTGGCCGGTGAAGCACAAGTAGAAGACGGCCCCCAGCGAGAAGACGTCTGCGCGGGGGTCGATGTCCCGGCTCCCCCGCGCCTGCTCGGGTGCGATGTAGCCCGGCGTGCCGAGGAGCTCACCGGTGTGGGTGAGGGCCTCCCGCCCCGCCCCGCGTCGCGCCAGGCCGAAGTCGAGGAGCTTGAGACGGGATGGCTCGCCGTCGACGAGCCAGATGTTCCCGGGCTTGATGTCGCGGTGAAGAACGCCGGCGTGATGCGCCACGGCGACCGCCTCGGAGGCCGCGAGTGCGACGTGGTAGGCCTCGGGAAGGCTGAGGGGCTTGGCCTTGATCCGCTGCGAGAGGGTCCGCCCCGACAGCCACTCCATCGCGATGTAGAGCTTTCCGTCGGCGGTCTGGCCGTGCGCCACGTACCGCACGATGCGCGGGTGACGGAGCTGGTAGAGGATTTCGGCCTCTTTGCCGAACCGCCTGATGCTGTCCGCGGTGACGTCGCGCAGCACCTTGAGCGCCACGGTCTCTCCCACACGGAGATCGGCCGCCCGGTAGACCGTGCCCATTCCGCCAGACCCAGCGGATTGCTCGACCCGGAAGCGGTCGGCCACGACGTCGCCTGGGCGCATGCCGATTCAGTATGGCACGGGCGAAACGATGCGTCGCCCGCAACCCTGAACCCACTTCGCCTATAGTGCTGTCACCATGACCTCGACCCGCGCGCCGCTCATCTCCGCCACGGCCGTCGCCCTCCTGCTCTTGGGCTGCAGCCCGCCTACGGCCGAGACCGCCGAGGGCGAGGCCGACTGGGTTCAGATCGAGACCGGGCGCGACTGCGCGGGGGCCGAGGTCAACTGCGGCCCAGGAGAGTGCGCCGCCGCCCTCGACAACCAGTGCGAAACCCCCGTGACGTGTGACCTCGCCATCGAGTGCATCTGCCGCACGCCGACCGGAGAGGAGGGGCCGGCCAAGGCGACCAGTGGACAGATGACCATTCTCTCGGGCAACCGCGAGCCTCTCGAAGCCAAGGTCGTGTGCGAGCGGGGCGACGTCATCGCCACCATCGCGCGCACCGTGTCCTGCTTCTGAGCTCGCCTTGGCGCACGACCCCTCGGTTGTTTATAGTCGAGGCATGCTTCGTTCGCTCTCCATCGGAACTACGGTTGCCCTCGCCTGGGCGGGGGCTGCGCTCACAGGCGCGGCTGCGTGCGGCGACGACGTCGACGGCTTCGCCAGTACGTCCAGCGGCAACCAGGGTGGCGGCTCCACCGGCACCAATGGCTCGGGCGGCCTGGGCCAAGGGGGTCAAGGCCTCGGCCCCGTGCCGGACTTCAGCCTCCTCGACGTCAACGAGACCTCCCCGACCTACGACACCCGCGTCTCGCCCCGCGACTACCTCGGCCGCGTATCAGCCTGGTATTTTGCGGAAGCCTCGTGAGGCTACTGCAGTAGCCAGTTTGGCTACCTCCAGAACGTACAGAACGCGGTCGACGCCGCCGACCCAACCCTCTCCGTCCACATCGTCGGCGTGAACCGGCGCAGCACCATCCTCGAGGACTACAACTCCGTCGGCGAGTTTTGCAACGGCCGGGACCTACCGTTCCTCGAACAGCCGTCAGACGGCACCGTTTGGCAGGCGTGGGGGATCAGCTACCGCGACGTCGTCATCGTCGACGCCGACAACGAGATCGTGGGCGCCTACAACCTCACCGACAACTCGCTGAGCCTCCAGGAGAATCAGGACACCCTCATCGACATGCTCCTCGAGGTGGCCAACCCCGATCCCGGTACGGGCGGGGCTGGAGGGGCCGGCGGGGCCGGAGGTGCCGGCGGGGCTGGGGCCGCAGGCGGGGCTGGGGGCGCAGGCGGCAGCTGAAGACCGCCGGCGCGCTCAAGCCGCTTCGAGTCGTTCGGTCACGCCGCGCACGATGGCATCCACCATCCGTGACGTGAACGCCTTGGTCCCGATGCTGAGGCGGTCGGCGACGCTCTTCGGGCGCTCGAGCCACACCCGGTAGACGTCGCGCTCCTCGAGGTGTGCGAGCACCACCTCGTCGCTGGTCTTGACCTCGTCGGCGAGTCCGAGCTCGAGCGTCCGCGGGCCGACCCAGGCTTCACCGGTGGCGACCCGGTCGATGTCGAGCGATGGCCGGTGCTGATGTACGAAGTCCTTGAACAGCCCGTGCATCTCGTCGAGCTGCTCCTGGAACTTGGCGCGCCCCTCCTCGGTCACCTCGGCGAGGGGGCTCACGGTGCGTTTGTACTGCCCCGCCGTCGCGTCTTCGTAGTCGACGCCGATGCGCTGAAGCAGCTTGTGAACGTTGGGCAGCGGCGCCGCCACGCCGATGGAGCCGAGAATGGCGAAGGGCGCCACCACGATGCGATCGGCGACGCAGGCCATCATGTAGCCCCCACTCGCTGCCACGCGATCGACACAGACGGTCAGCCGCAGCTGACGGGGCCGGAAGCGAGCGAGCTGGGCGGCGGCGAGCCCGTAACTGTGGGCGGCGCCGCCGGGGCTCTCGACGCGCACGACAACCTCGTCGCCGGGCTGGGCCACGCCGAGCACGGCCGTGATCTCGTCGCGGAGCTGCTCGACACGGCTGGCCATGATGTCACCCTTGAAGTCGAGCACGAAGACGCTGTTCGGAAACCGGTCTTCCGCCTTCTCCCGCTCCTTCACCTCCTTGAGGAACCGCTTGGCATCCTGCCGCCGGAGCATGCCGAAGCGGAGCGTTTCAATGCGCCGGCGTAACTTGTCGTTGAGGCGCTCGATCTTGAGCTCGGCTTCAGAGTCCCCGCGGGACGCCCGGACCCGGGCGAGGACGATGACGACGAAGACGAAGGTGACGAAGACCACGACGGCCTTCACGACGAAGGCAAGGGTCTCCCAGAGCGCAGCTTCCATGGCCCTGTCGGATAGTCCCCGCCGCGCCCCTGGGCAAGCGGCGATCAGTCCATGGTGACCACGAGCTTGCCCTTGGCCTTCCGGTCCATGAGGGCGCGGATGGCGGCCGGGGCCTCCTCGAGCGGGTAACGGTGGTCGAGGTGGGGCTCGATCTTGCCCTCCTGAAGCCAGGTGTAGAGCTGCGCCACATGCTCGGCGTGGCGGGCCGGGTCGCGCACGATGGCCATGCCCCAGAAGACGCCAACCACCTGGCAGCTCTTGAGCAGCACCAGATTGAGCGGGATCTTGGGGATATCACCGGCCGCGAAGCCGATGACGAGAAAGCGGCCGCCCCACCCCATGGCCCGCAGCGCCTTCTCCGAGAGCTCGCCCCCGACCGGGTCGTAGAGCACGTCGACCCCACCGCCACTGAGCGCCTTGAGCCGCTGCTTCAGGTCCTCTTCGCGGTAGTTGATGGTCTCGTCCGCACCGTGCTCGCGGCAGAGCGCGAGCTTGTCGTCGGTGGAGGCGCAGGCGATCACCTTGGCGCCCATCGCCTTGCCGAGCTGAACCGCAGCCAACCCCACCCCGCCGGCTGCACCGAGTACGGCCAGGGTCTCACCCTCCTTCAGGCCCGCACGATCGTCCAAAGCGTAGAGCGACGTGGCGTAGGCGAGGAAGAAGGAGGCGGCGACGGCCATGTCGACCCCCTCGGGGACCTTGATCGCCTTGTCGGCCGGAGCCACGACCTTCTCGGCGAAGCCCCCCCAGGCGAGCCCGGCCACGACCCGATCGCCGACCGCGAAGCCCTCGACCCCGTCGCCGATGGCCGACACCGTGCCGCTGACCTCACCGCCCGGGCTGAAGGGCGGGTTCGGCTTGAACTGGTAGAGCCCCTGGATGATGAGAGCGTCCGGGAAGTTCACCCCGGCCGCAGCCACATCGATCAGGATCTCGCCCTTGCCGGGCTCGGGATCGGGCAGCTCCACCACCTTCAGGTTCTCCGGTGGACCCAGCTCTTCGCAAACGACGGCGCGCATGGCGCCGACGGTAGCACCTCAGGCGAAGAGCGCGTCGATGCGGTCGGTGCCGTGGTGGCCGAAGCGATCGAGATCGGTGGCCCCGAGCAGCTGGGTGAGACTGAACAGGAAGTGCTGGTAGTCGACGCCACCGAGGTCGAAGTAGGCCCCGTTGCGGAGACCCGCCCGAGCACCGCCCGCGAGAAGGACGTGCTGGTTGCTGCGCGAATGGTGGTTGAAGTCCCCCAACCCCAGCTCGTTGACCCAGACCACCACCGTGTGGTCGAGGAGGGTCCCATCCCCCTCGGGCACGGCGTCGAGCTGCTCGAGCAGATAGGCGAGCTGCTCGGCGTGGAAGCGGTTGATCCCCAGCAGCGCTTCCCCCGGACCGCTGTGGGCGGCGGAGTGGTGCCCCGACGAGATGCCGATCTCGTCGTACTTTCCCTCTTCGATGCCCCCCCAGCCACCGGCCCGAAGCGTCGCCACGCGGGTGATGTCACAGCGGAAGGCAGCGATGACGTTGTCGTGCTGGGCGCGCCACGTGTCGACGACGCCGAGGTCGCTTCCGGGGGCCGTGGGGAGCGCGCAGTCGATGGGCACGTAGGGCCGGAGGAGCGCCTCCTCCTGACTCTCCACCAGGGAGAGGTGCTCGTCGAGGAGGGCACGCGCGGCGGGGCCGATGCGATCGCGAATCGAGCGAATGTCGCCCGCTACGTGGTCGAGCACCCGGGCCCGACGGGCGCGCTGAGCCTCCGCCACGACCGGCTCGAGGTTGGTGACGTCGAAGAGGCGCTGGAAGACGCCCAGAGGGGAGCCCAGAGCCGGGACCGGCAGGCCGCTGGCCGAATAGGACGTCTGGTCGATGAGCTCGTTGGCGGGAAAGACGCCCAGCTCCATCGACGGCAGCGGCGTGGCCTGCGACCACCGCGCGGCGAAGAGCTGATCGATGCTGGGACCGTGGATCGGGATGGCGTCCCCGTTGGTCGAGGGCCAGCCGGTCGTGGTCTCGCTCATACCGCCGCTGTGACCCTTTACGCCGGACAGACCGTGGACGAGGAGCAGCTTCTCACGCATCGCCGCGAGCGGCTCGAGCGCCGGCCCGAGAATAAAGTCGCTCTCCCCTCCGCTGGGCGGTAGCCAGTGCGACGGCTGCTGCCCGTTGCCGGTGAACATCAGGAAGAAGCGGAGTGGCCGACCCCCGTCCTGAGCGAGGGTGGACCGCTCGGCGAGCGCGCTCAGGATCGGCACCGACAGGGTCGCGCCCCCCAGGCCGCGGAGCAGGGTCCGCCGCGAGATGCGATGGCTCATTCGACCTCCTCCCGCCGCTCGACGAAGGAGCGCGTGGTGATGGCGGCCACGAAGGCCTCGCGGAGACTGCCCGACGCGAGCCGACCAGCGAGTGCCTCGATGACGTCCCGATCGCTCTCGATCTCGAGCCGGCCCGTCGCGAAGCGGAGCCACTGGGCAGCGGCACACGTGCGAAACTGGTCGGCATCGGCGAGCGCACGGGCGAGCTCGGCCCCGCCGAAGAGGGCGCCATCGGCGACCCCGATGGTGGGGACGCCGCCCGCGGCGTCGACGGGGAGACCGTTCTCCTCGGTGCGGTGCCGGCCGATTCCATCGAAGTCTTCGAGCGCGAAGCCGATGGGGTCGATCGTCGCGTGGCAGCTTCGACAGGCTCCGTCGGCGCTGTGCTGCGCCCAGCGCTCGCGCGTGGTGGCTTCGGGATCCGGCAGCGGCGGCACGATATCGAGGTCGGCCGGCGGCGGCGGCGGGTGCTGGCAGAGGAGCTGCTCGAGGACGAAGACGCCACGACGAACCGGAGAGGTCCCCTCGAAGGACCCGGTCACCGCGAGGGTCCCGGGCAGGGTCAGGACGCCGGCTCGATGACCGGGCAGCGGGACGGGGTCGTCGCCGGCCGCCGCGACGCCCTCGCCGTAAAGGAAGGCACTGCGCGCATCGGGCCAGGCGTAGTCGGCAGAGAAGAGCGTACGCAGGGTGGCATCCTGCTCGTAGAAGAGCGCCTCGATGAAGCGCTCGGTCTCCGCGACCATGCCCGCCCGGACCTCGTCGGTGTAGGCGGGAAAATCGGTCTGGCTCTTGTTGAGCGAGGGCAGCCGATTGAGCCAGAGCCACTGCGCGAAGAAGCGCTGCACGCTCGCGCGGGCACAGGGCAGCCCGAACAGACGCTCGGCCTGAGCGCGGCGGGTGTTGCCGTCGCGGAGCTGCCCGGCGGCGGCGGCGGCGCGGAGCGCCTCGTCCGGGGGCTGCTCGCAGATGGCATACGACAGTCGCGAGGCGATCTCCCAATCGGTGAGCGCGAAGACCCCCGGGGCCGTGGGCTCGCCCACCTCCACCACGAAGATGAAGTGGGGACTGGAGAAGATGGCCTCGAGCAGGGTGCGTAGGGCCACGATCTGACCGTCGGCTTGCTCGGTGGTGTCGTAGAGGGCCTGGAGGCGCGCCCGCTCGTCCGACGAGACGGGACGGCGGTAGATCTGAGGCGTCAGCTCCTCGACGATCGACGCGGCGCAGGCGCGGCGCTCGGCTTCGTAGAGGCCGGCTCCGTCGTCGCGAGGCCCATCGATGACCACCTCTTGGTAGATGACGTCGAGGGCGTTGTCGTCGGGCTCGGTGCTGAAGAGAAAGTCGAGTGCGTGGCCCCCGGGCGCATCGATGACGACGTTGGCCCCGAGACTCGACGGGCCCGAGGCGTTGCCGACGGAGCTCGTGCTGATGCCGTCGACCCGAAGCTCCAACGTGTCGACCGAGCCCATGACGACGTTGAAGCCGAAGCTGAGGTCGTAGCTCCCCGGCGACGGAAACACGTGGGTATAGGCCGCGGTGGGATCGGGGGCGAACTGGGTGCGACGATGGTTGGGATCGCCGGCGGGGATGACAGACCAGTCGGGGCCGAGGCTCAGCTGGTTGCCGAGGACCGTCGCCCGCGTCGCCGGAACCGCGGGCGGTACGATGGCGTCCGGGCACCCGGAGACCAGGTCGTCGAGGCGACGCTCACCCATGAGCCGCACGGCGATCTCGGAGGCGATGGCTGCGTAGGCGTCGAGGTGACTGCGGCTGAACGTTTGGGCGTTGACGACACGATCGAAAGAGAAGGTGAGCCCATCCGGGGGCAGCTGCTCGAGCGCCGCCGGACGAAAACCGACGGTGATCTCGAGGGTCTGAGCGAGCTCGTGAACCGAGAGCCGACGGATGGCCGCCGAAGAGACCTCCGCGTCGGGCGGAACGAGCTGCGCGCCGCCTCCGTCCCCGATGTCGCCGGTGCACGAGGCGGCACCCACACACGCGAGGCCCCACGCGGCGAACCACCTGCGCCATCCCGGCGTCGAGTTCTGACGAGACCAACCCAAAGCCGCGGCAGCATAAGGTGCGACCCTGGGAGCGCAAGCGCTTTCGCGGAGGGGCAGGAATGCGGCCCGAGGGGTGGTGTGGCGAGGGGTGAGGAGGTGGGCTAGGCTCCGCCGCCGTGCGCTCCCACCGACTCTCATCCCGCCGTATTCTTCCTCTCCTCGGCCTCGCCCTGACCGCCTGCAGTGGTAGCGCGACCCCGCCCCCGCCTCCGGTGCCCGTAGCGACGGCGACCGCGAGCACGCCGGCCCCGCCCCCGTCTCCCGCGGCGAAGTTCGACGTCGAGGCCGACAGCTTCGCCGACGTCCAGGTTCTTCGCTACCAGGTCCCGGGTTGGGACGGGCTGACGGCTCAACAGCGGGTCCTGCTCTACCACCTGAGCGAGGCGGCCCACGCCGGGCGCGACATCATCTACGACCAGAACTACCGCCACAACCTGGCCATCCGGAAGACGCTGGAGGCCATCTACGCGTCGGAAAAGGTCGACAAGAGCACCCCCGACTTCGAGGCGATGCACACCTACCTCAAGCAGGTATGGTTCGCGCACGGCATCCACCACCACTACTCGCGCGCCAAGTTCACCCCGGGCTTCTCCCGCGAGAGCTTCGCGGCCGCGGTGAAGGCCGTCGACCCCGCTCAGCTTCCCCTGCAGGAAGGTGAAACCGCTGACCAGCTCGTCGCCAAGCTCACCCCGGTGATCTTCGACCCGAAGGTCGACGCCATCCAGGTCAACCTGAAGAAGGACGTCGACAAGCTGAAGACCTCTGCCACCAACCTCTACCGTGACGTGACGGAGCAGGAGGCGACGGCCTTCTACGAACAACGGGTCGACCCCAAAGACCCCACCCCCATCAGCCACGGTCTCAACTCCCGCCTCGTGAAGGAGAAGGGCAAGCTCGTCGAGAAGGTCTGGAAGGTGGGCGGCCTCTACGGGCCGGCCATCGAGAAGATCGTCGGTCACCTCGAGCAGGCCATCGCCGTCGCCGAGAACGAAAAGCAGCGGAAGGCCTGGAAGCTCCTCGTCGAGTACTACCGCACCGGCGACCTAAAAAAGTTCGACGCGTACAACGAGGTGTGGGTCACCGATACCGACTCGCGCATCGATCTCATCAACGGCTTCATCGAGGTCTATTCCGACCCGCTCGGGTACCGCGGCGCCTACGAGTCCGTCGTCTCGATCCGCGATCTCGACCGGACCAAGCGTATCGCCACCATCGGGGGTCAGGCGCAGTGGTTCGAGGACCACTCGCCCATCATGGCCGAGCACAAGAAGAAGGAGGTCGTGGGGATCTCGGCCAAGGTGATCAGCGTCGTCACCGAGTGCGGTGACGCAGCCCCCGCCACGCCGATCGGGATCAACCTCCCCAACTCTCCCTGGATCCGGAAAGACCACGGGAGCAAGTCGGTCTTCCTCGGCAACATCGTCGACGCCTACCAGGCGGTACGCGCTGAGAGCGGCGTGCTCGAGGAGTTCGCCCACGGTCTCAAAGAGGTGGTCCGCTACAAGAAGCACGGCAGCCAGGGCTACGCCCTGAAGGTCGACATGCACGAGGTCATTGGCCACGCCTCGGGGCAGATCAACGAGGGCGTCGGCACCCCCAAGGAGACGCTCAAGAGCTACGCCTCCACCCTCGAGGAAGCCCGCGCCGACCTCGTCGCCCTCTACTTCGTGATGGACCAGAAGCTGGTCGACATGGGCGTCATGGAGTCGCTCGAGGTGGGCAAAGCGGCCTACGACGGCTACATCCGCAACGGCATGCTGGTGCAGCTCGCCCGCATCGAACCCGGCGCCGACCTCGAAGAGGCCCACATGCGCAACCGGCAGCTCATCTGCCACTGGGCCTACGACAAAGGCAAGGCCGACGATGTCATCGAGCGCGTGGAGCGCGCGGGCAAGACCTACTTCGTCATCCGCGACTACCAGAAGCTCCGTGATCTCTTCGGCGACCTCCTCCGCGAGATCCAGCGCATCAAGAGC
>JGI12210J13797_10403614_pt1 | contig 17320 bp, 18 predicted proteins | sample ElkSlonscriptome_3_FD_13797 | JGI IMG/M metagenome (IMG submission 13797)
ATCGTCTAAAAAGCTGTATCCGATGATTAGACTACAACAGAGAGGGTGCTACTCTCTGCTTTTCTTTTTCTTAATAGCATCGCGAATACGGGCAGCACTTTGGTAGTCTTCTTTAGCCAGCAGCTTGGCTAACAAAGCTTCCAGTTTCTCTAAAGGATAGTCAGAAAAGGGTCCTTTTTTATCTACTACGGCTGATACATTTGAAGCAAAACCTGCCGTACCAAGCACCTCAGAAGTAGTATAAATAGGACAAATAAATCGCACTGATAGTGCTATGGCATCAGAACTTCGCGCCTCTATTATAATAGTTTTACCTGATGGGCTCTTTAGTTTAAGCTGGGCGTAGAACATAGTTTCCTCCAGCTTGTAAATAAATACCTCTTCCAGTGTAGCCTGAAGAGCCTCTAATGTTTGTTTAAACAAATCATGAGTGAGCGGACGCTGTGGACGCATATTTTCTAAGGCCATAGCAATAGCTTGGGCTTCAGCCTTACCAATAATAATCGGTAAACGGCGTTTGCCAGAACGCTCTTCTAATATCAAAGCGAAATTACCAGGGTGAGATTCACTATCGGTAAGAGCTACTACATCTATCGCTATCTTTTCCATAGTCAGTACCTTACTATCTACACGCAATTAAAATTGTTTGAAACGAATACTGGAGTCCATTAATGGTTGTCGATCAATACGATGCGATGGTTGCCCGTATCAGCAATAGCCATTGTACCTTCTAGTATAGCTACTGAAAATGGCCAGTACAGCGTATTACTGGTACCATTGATCGTTTCAGCATTTTCGCTACCTGTGGCGAAATCTCTAGGACCAATTAAGCTATCAGCGGATTGATTATGCTGTTGAGGCACTTTGTTATATTGTAGCAGTCGGCTATTTCCGGTGTCGGCAACCCATAAACCATTTTCGCTAAAGCAACTGTCGTAGCACCAATTTAAGGTATTGGCCATAGGGAATAACCCGAACTGGTTTTGACCATTAGCCTCCCAATCGGGCTGACCGACAATGACAGAAGCAGGTTGATCAAAACCATGTTGCCAGTGCTCCCACAATAGTACTCGATAGTACTGAGTATCAGTTATAGCTAGTTGCCCTTGCGGACCAATTTCGACCGAGTAGGGCCAAATTGGTTGAGTATGGTCGTAGTCGCGCTCCTGAAAACTAGTCTTGCCAATCAGCTTATCCGCGGGAGTATTATTTTCAACGGGCATTTGATCATAGTAAAGAACGCGGCGGTTGCCCGTATCAGCTATCCAAAAATGCTTGCCATCGGAAGTAAGTCCGTAAGGCCAATACAAAGTATGTTCAGAAGGAGGCTTCCCCACTCCTCGCTGATTAGGCTCATTACTTGAGAAGTCCGTTTGCCCCAGTACCACATCAGCGGGTTGACAGGGTTGTGTAGGAAACTCATGCCAAATGAGCACCCGGTGGTTCCAGGCATCGGCTATGGCTAATACTTTTCCGTCGCTCCATAGCCCAGAGGGGTACTGTAGGGTGGAAGCACTAACTTTGCTGCCTTGGTTACGTCCGGTACCTGTAGCTGCATCTTGCCCAAGAACTATATCTGGTGATTGAAATTCTTCAGTAGGTAACTGATTCCAGATAAAAACCCGATTTTGTCCGGTGTCTGATACTAGTAATTTATTATCTGACAAGTATACTCCACGCGGGGCTAAGAATGGGCTGTCGGGGGCGCCTTTAAAGATACGAAGCTTATTGTTAGTATCGGGGAGATGAATGGCCATAGCTAACAGATTCGGGGAAGTTGCTCACCTGCTAACATATTAACTACCCGGCGACCACCAATGCCACTAGTCAAGATAACTTGGCGCAGATGCTCATTGGTTACTTCACCAATAAAGGCTGATTGTGGAAACCCGTTCGCTCGCAATTGCTCCAATGCCGCTGCATAAATATCTTCCGCAACGATTGCTAAGAAAAGTCCTTCGTTGGCTACGTAGAGGGGGTCAAGCCCTAACAATTCGCAAGCTCCGGCTACCTGTTCATCTACCGGAATTGCTGGCTGCTGTAGATCTACACCTAAATTAGCACTGCGGGCAATTTCGTTGAGAACGGTACCAACTCCACCTCGGGTTGGGTCACGCAGCAGGTGTAGCGATGAGCCAAACTCGTCTAAAAGATCTTTTACTGGCTGATGCAGCGGAGCAGAATCAGTCTGAATCTCCGTTTCAAACTCTAGCCCTTCTCGTACCGACATAATCGCCATTCCGTGGTTCGCTAGTGATCCGCTAACAATAATTTTATCACCCGCTTGTACTCGGTTGATACCAATACTAGCTTGTTCGTGTACTTTGCCAATTCCAGCAGTGTTGATAAATAGCTTATCGCCTTTGCCTCGCTCCACAACCTTGGTATCTCCAGTTACCACTTTTACTCCCGACTGCTGGCAGCACCGCTGAATCGTTAGCAAAACTTCCCACAGCTCGGTCATGGGCAAGCCTTCTTCAATAATCAAACTTAGTGAAAGATACTGGGGCGTAGCCCCGCACATCGCTAAATCGTTGATTGTTCCGTTTACGGCCAAGTCACCAATATTACCACCCGGAAAAAAGAGCGGAGAAACCACGAAGCTGTCGGTCGTAAATGCGGTGTTTCCTTCTATTTGGAGCTGCGCTCCATCATGACGCTCACTCGCCGATTCATCAGAAAATAGGTTGAGTATTACGTCATCCAGTAGCTTATTGGTCAGTAAACCACCGCTGCCGTGTCCCATAGTGACCACATCAAAGTCAAGAGTTGGTAAGGGGCAGTTAAGTTGCATTCGGAATTGGGTCATAGCCGATTGTTAGGCTTGCTGGTAATGATAATAGGCCGCGCAAGCTCCTTCGGAAGAAACCATAGGTGCGCCAAGTGGATTGGAAGGAGTACAGGCTTGGCCAAACTGAGAACACTCAAAAGGTTTTTTTAGCCCTCTCAGCACCTGGCCTGCAATACAGTCTTTACATTCTTGAGCATGATGAATATTGACCGAGAATTTTTTATTAGCATCGAAAGCCGCCAATTCAGGACGTACTTCGTAACCACTTTGCGGAATAGTGCCAATGCCTCGCCACTCGCGGTCGGCAATTTGGAATACTTGCTCAATGGCTTTCTGCGCCGCTAAATTGCCTTCGGGCCGAACCACTCGTTTGTACTGGTTTTCCAAATCGTACTGATCGCGCTCTAACTGCCGGATGGTCATCAGAATACCTTGCAATAGATCAACGGGTTCGAAGCCAGTTACGACGACCGGAACTTGGTATTTTTCGGCAATTGGATAATAGGCATCGATACCCATAATGGTACAAACGTGGCCCGCTGCCAAAAACCCCTCAATTACGTTTTCATCATCAGATAAAACCGCTTCCATTGCGGGCGGTACCAGCACATGCGAAGCTAAAATAGAGTAGTTGGTTAACCCAGCCCGTTGGGCGTGCAACACCGAAAGGGCATTAGCGGGGGCCGTTGTCTCAAACCCTACGGCGAAAAAGACTACTTCCCGATCAGGGTTCTCTTTAGCCAGTTTAACGGCTTCTAACGGCGAGTAAAGAATGCGAACCTCTGCGCCTTTAGCTTTGGCCTGCAGCAGACTGCGTTCCGAACCAGGTACTCGCAGCATATCACCAAAAGAACAAAGGATTACATCTTTCTCTTCAGCTAAATAAACGGCTTTATCGATCAAATGAAGTGGCGTGACACAAACCGGGCATCCGGGGCCGTGTACCATGGTGATTTCGTCGGGAAGCAGACCCAAAAGGCCATTTTTCACTAAGCTATGAGTTTGCCCACCGCATACTTCCATAATCGTCCAGGGACGGGTCACAGTTTTGCTTATCTCTGCCAAATAGGATTTAGCCAGCTCGGGGTCGCGGTATTCGGTTAGGAATTTCATGTTCGTTAGGTTATTATTTTTTCTACATCAGACTGCCAGCCACTGGGTCGCCAGCCGAATAAAGGTTTTTGCCAGAATCTAGTTTTGCGATTCTTCTTCGTATCTCCATACTCCGATTAACCTTAAAGATCAATCGTCTTAGCCAGTTTCGTTCACTTAATAAGAGAAGCGTGTACTCGCCAATAACTTCTTCTTTTATCTCAGCTACTTTACGTTGGTAGTCGCTGGTTTGCTTCCACCGTTCTCTACCGTCCGATGTGATTCTGTTATCTTGCATGATAGATATTGTAAGATGAGCAACCTTCTTCTGTCAGACTTCCGGGTTTAGTTCGTCTAGTTCACCAACTTCCTTGAGATATTGGAAGGTTTCTTTCGCTTCTTTTTCGTCTACCACGCTAATGGCTACTCCTACGTGAACCAGCACGTAGTCACCTTCCTTCGCGTGAGGAACCATCTCGAGGGTAGCTTCTTTGGTGATACCACCAAAAAGCACCTGAGCCATTCGCACCGTACCATCGTATTGCATTTCTACTGACTTTATCTTTCCGGGAATTGCTAAACACATAAGTTTCTAATTGAAGGTTGACAGTGAGTTTATGTTCAAATTATAATATAATAATGCTTTTTTGGCACAATCACCAAGCTTCAGTTGATTCATTCTTCGCCAGGACAACTCGAGATTTTTGTTGTATTTGATAGTACGCCAGTTGACCGAAAGAAATATTCTCATCGTTAGGTGAAAGTTGTTGATGAAAATATAATTTGAGGTCGTCATTTGTTAGGTCACAAATCATATCTATCAATAGAGCATTTTGAAAGACTCCTCCGCTCATCGCTACTTTCTTCACATTCAATTTTTCAGCTACCTGCCTGATGCAATCGGCTAGTGAATAATGAAAGCGAGCGGCAATGAATCCGCTACTGTGTGCTCTTCTATCTTTAACAATGCCATCTACAACCGTTTGATGAGGAACCGTTTCCCTGATATCAGCCCCGTTGAAGTAACTGCTTAACTTCTCATAGCCGTGATGTTGAATGTAATCAGTCGCTAATGTTTCCAATAACAGCGCGGCTTCACCTTCGTAGCTAGCTCGATCAATTAAATCTAATAGGCTGGCTACCCCATCAAATAAGCGACCAACACTGGATGTTTTTAAGCCGTCTTGTTGTTGCAACTGATAGGTATAGTGCTTCCACTGTACCGAAGAAAACTTTTCTCTGACAATATTGCTTCCGTTGGTTAGCGACATAGCCGACAGGCGAGGTTCTCGCGCCATTTTATCGCCCATTAAATGCGGAAAATAGTCGAGATGGGCTATCCGTTTGAAAGAGTAGTCATTATACAAAAAGAATTCGCCACCCCAAATTTGCCCATCATTGCCCAATCCGGTTCCATCCCAAATTACCCCCAGTACCGGTTCATCGGTATCAATTAGTTGGTTTTCCCCCAGCACTGCTGAAAAATGGGCTTGGTGGTGCTGAATCGTTTCTACCGATACTTGAAATTCTTTAGCTAGCTCATTTCCGAATTGACTAGAAAAGTACTGAGGATGCTGGTCAGTCAGTATTACCTCCGGCTTTGAATCAAATAGCTCGAGCAAGTGAAATAGCACTTTACGATAACTTTCCTGCGAATCGTAACTACCCAAATCACCTAGATACTGGCTAACGTACTGATTTCCATAGTGCGTGTAGGCGAAGGTACTTTTAAGATCGCTACCCATCGCCAGAATATTTTTGTTGGGAATTAGTGGCTCAGGTAGCACCAACGTGGGAGCCATTCCTCGGGAGCGACGTAGCATAATTTTCTGCTTCCTCTTTGGGCTAAATCGAACCACCGAATCATCTTGAGGAACGACGATTTCTCGGTTATACGTCAGACGAAAATCTACTAATGACGATAGTTGACGTTCGGCATTTTCTTCAGTATAAATAATAGGCGAACCACTAATGTTCGCGCTGGTAGCCACAAGAGGGTGGTCAACCTCCCGCATCAGCACCTCGAGTAGCGGAGCGTAAGGCAACATCACCCCTACCTGCTGTAAATTGGGAGCAATCTCCTGGAGAGCCAGCCGCTGAAACGCCAATTGTCGCTTCATCGCATTAGTTACCGGAAGCAGTACAATCGGAGCCACTGAACCCGTTAGTAGCTCTTCTATTTCATCGCCTACCGGAGTATCCTGTTGCAATTGTGCCAATGAAGGGTACATTACTGCCAAGGGCTTGGTCGGACGATGTTTCCTCTTTCGCAGTGTGCTCAACACTTCTGAATTAGTAGCATCGCAAACTAGCAGATAACCTCCTACTCCTTTGACAGCGATAATCGCCCCGTCACGCACCTTTTCAGCAACCTGGTTAATGACTAATGATTGATGATTAGTGACTAAGCTATTTTCAGAATCATACAGCGAAAGAGTAATCGGACACTGAGGGCAAGTATTGGCTTGAGCGTAGTAGCGTCGGTCGAAAGGGTTATCGTACTCTTGCTGGCAATCCGCACAAAAATCAAACGGCGCCATTGCGGTAGTTGCCCGATCGTAAGGCAGTTCTTTAATAATAGAATAGCGAGGGCCACAATGCGTGCAGTTGGTAAAGGCGTATTGATAACGACGGTTCTCTTCTTGGTGTGATTCAGATCGGCAGTTTGGGCATAAGCCGATATCAGGTGTTAGCAAAACGTCCCGACGGCGAGTGCTTTCACTGTGAACAATTGAGAACGCATCAAACTCCTTAAAAGCTACTTCTTGAATACTATAATTAGTAATTCGGGCTACTGCCGGATGTTCCTCAAGAATAGCTTCCAGCAGTATTCTTGCTACCGACTCCGTTGCATTCACCAGAACCCGCACTCCATCGCTACGATTACTTACCTGGCCGGTAAGGTCGAACCGCTGGGCAAGTTGATACACGAAGGGGCGGAATCCCACTCCCTGCACCTGTCCTTGGATATGAATTTGATAGGTTGGCACAAGAATTTATACAGCTGCTTCCTGGGTTTGTGCTTCTCTTTTTTCTTGAACCTTATCTAGTAACCACTGGCACCAATCATCAATGCCCTCGCCGTTGGTACTAGAAATTTGCAGAACTTCTATGTTAGGATTTACCTCGCGGGCATCCTTCACTACCGCTTCTACCGAAAACGGTAGGTACGGCAACAAATCAGCTTTAGATACCAGCATTAAGTCGCTGGTCAGAAACATGCGGGGATACTTCTTGGGCTTATCATCTCCCTCGGTAGTAGCCATTAGCGTTACCCGATAATCTTCGCCGAGGTCAAAAGAAGCCGGGCATACCAGGTTTCCCACATTTTCAACAATTAGCAGCTCTACTCCTTCCAGATCAACCTGATCCATCGCTTGCCAAACCATTTGAGCTTCCAGGTGGCAGATACCACCAGTTACAATTTGCAGAGCTTCTACTCCCGCATCGCGAATTCGGGTGGCATCTCGTTCGGTTTCCAGATCACCCACCAGCACCTTTATTTTCACCTGATCACTAATGCGGCAGGCGGTTTCCTGCAACAAAGTGGTTTTTCCACTGCCGGCTGATGAGGTAATATTAATCATTAGAATATTTCGCCGCTGCATCTCCTTGCGGATATTTTCAGCCACAAAATCGTTGGCTTTCAACAGGTTAAGTGAAGTGTTTTCACACTGTACGCTTCCTCTCGCTCCCTTGCTTGATTTTTCTATTGCCATAACTGTAGGTTGTTGTTTGTTAATTACTGATTGTTATCGGGTTTTGGAAGTTAGGGATTAGGTATTGGGATACGGAGACCGGAAACCGGAGTCCGAAAAAGTGAACAGCAATACTAGTTTCTTAACTTCTGCCTTCCATCCTTCATCTTTCCAGTTTCTACCCCACCCATTTTCCATTACTCATCAGCCATTCTTTAAATTTTTCATATATCATATTTTTATTGCTAACTGCTAACTGCTAACTGCTAATTGTACATTGTTCATTGAAGAAGACTTGATGAATAAGCAGTTCAGTTCCTTGGACTACGTTGTTGTTTAGTTGACCGCACTCTTCACACACGAACTTATACTGATGTACTTCTGATTTATGATCGCAAGACGAGCAGTAGATGGCTACGGGCACCGTTTCAATTTCCAGCTTTACTGCTTCGTAACGATTTTCTGTTTCAGTGAGTGCCTGAAAAGCGTTTTGCATCAGAATAGGCTCTACGTTAGACAGCATGCCCACTTGTAGATTAACCTGCACCAAGCGGTTCATTTTATCCGCCGGAAACTCATCTTCTAACGTTCGGAAAATACTTCTTACCAACGATACTTCATGCATAACCTTCGCTCTTTGCTTCTCGTTCTAGCCGGGCTAATTGCGCTAAATGTCGTTCGGCCTCTGCCAGCAAATCGGGAGCATCTACCAGCGATTTCACCTCCTGAGATTTTTCCAGCATATCTTGGTAACGAGTATGATTAAAACCATCTTCCCCATTATCAATAAACCAACTAGCTTCCAAATAATTCAGTAATGTCAGTGCTCGTTCGTAAGGGTAAGCCGAAGTTCGTACCGTCAAAGCTTCCTTATAGTACTCTAACGCTTTTTCGTAGTTATCAATTCGTAAGGCGGTCGGGTACTTAGTCAGCGCGTTGGCGTAGTTGTTACAAATTAAGCCGAATTCGTAGGGATTATTTTCTTTCGTAAAGTACTGTAGTGCTTCCTGAAATGAGGTAGCCGACACCGCCGCCCAAATGCCCTTTTTCTGCTGTAAGTCCGACATCTCGGCGTAAAGCACTCCCAGTTGGGCGTGGATCTGAGCGAAGGTTTCCGGAGCTTCGTCCCGTTTGAAGACTTTCAATGCCTCCTGATAGGTGTCAATTGCTGGTTTATAGAACTGGGGATTACCGTTCTGCGCCCAAGTGTATAGCAGGGTGCCTTTTCGGAGCAAACTGCTACCAGCCAGCTCCGGCAAATCCTGATCCCGGAAAATATCCAATGCCCGATTAATGTACCCCAGCGATTCAGAGTAACTTTCAGAAATATTGGCCACTTCGGAAGCATCAATCAGTAGTAATCCTACCTCCGCCATTCGTTCCTGTTGCTCCAGATAGGTAAGAGTGTCCCAGAGCAGATCTTTGAGATTGTTCACCTGATCCTGATCGTAAGGAACTGACAAACGGGCCATCCAGGTACTAATTAGGATGTGCTTTAAAGCGTAAGCAGCTTCATCAGATAAATCTTGAGAAAGATGCTGTTGTAAACGTTCTTCCGCTTCAACTCCTTGATTCGTATCTAACAACAATGTAGCGTACTGTTTCAAAGTAAAAGCATAATGTTCATGATCGAGTGCAGCATCCAGTGCCTCCTGATACATTTTTTGCACATCATCCAGCGTTACCGAAGTAGGCCAAAGACCATACTGCTGAAGTAGAGCTATGTTATGACGACTTCGATATGTCTTCTCCTTCTTTAAAGTATCGGCTAAATTTTCCGGTAATTGCTGATTAGTTTGCAAGCAGCTAAGACTAACTACTTCATTATGAAGTTGTGGATGTTGCGCCAGATAGTTTTGGGCTTCTGCCTGATTACCCAAAGCAATGAAAACGTAGCCAAGCAGTACTTCAGAATGCAGTGGCGTCGGGCTACTCATTAAAAAAGGGGGGGCACTGTTATCCCAAATTAAGGGCATTGTAATACCTCTCTCGTCTACAATTAGATTGGCAACTAAGGCCCCTTCGGTAGTAACGGCTACCAACTCCGACAGGCGAGGCACTGAGTCAATAATTACAGTTACCTCGGCCTGATATATCTTATCTAGGTGGATTGTGATCATTGTTATTATAAACTAATCTTTAAAATACCAGAAGTATCCTGCACGGTATACTCCAGTTTACGATCTTGGTCATTCAGAGAGTTATCGATCAGAATTTCGTGCAGGGCAATGGTTTTATCGCCTTTTAAATTTCGGCTCTTGAGCAGATGCTGGCTGGGCTGGTGCATCTTGTAAAACCACTGCTGCGATGTGGGCGCGACTAGTAACGTAGAGCGTTCGGATTGATAAGCGAGATAAGCGTGTTGCTCATCGCCAAATAACTTGGTAGCAATCTCCCCTGGAATATACAGATGCGATGCTTTTAGGGTGATGCTGTCCATGCTACCTCCTCCAAAATATACTCTACTACTCTGTTACCGGCCTGCTGTACTGCTTCGGACATCCCTACCTCTAAACGGGTATTGTCAATGGCAATCAGATATACCTGAATGTTGTCGGGATACTCATCCTGCAACAACTTCTTAGCGTAGGAGAGAGCCTGATCCCACTTAATACTGTGCAGAAAAACCATAGGGTCATCTTGTGGAGCCTTTCGCACTTCTTCGGCTGGAACCCGATATAGCGTACCGATGGGATCGCCAGTGTTAACCACCGCATCTACCAAAATAATCTGCTGATGCCCTTTCAATTGAAAAAGTACCTCAAAGGCAGAGGTACCCATATCAAACAGGCTTATATCGTCCCTACTGGAAAGAGTATCTTTTAGTTTTTGAATTACGTACGTTCCCACTGCATCGTCACTCCGAACAGGGTTTCCAAACCCCATGATGGCAATACGGTGAGATGCACTTCCCTGCTCCGTCATACTCACTTACTTCTCGTTAAAAGAAAGTTCTAAGCTTACAATTACAATTTAAAGCGAGCCAACTCTTTATTATCCTTGGCGTCATGGGCGTGTACGGTACATACAAGACAAGAATCAAAGGAGCGAGCTACCATGCCAACTTCTACTGGATCATGAGCGTCTTCAATTTCTGTACCTTCCAGAGCAGCTTCAATCGGGCCAGGTTGACCTTCATTATCCACTGGGCCAACGTTCCAGGTAGTAGGAGCTACCACTTGATAATTTTCAATGACGCCGTTTTTGATTTCAATCCAGTGAGCTAGTGCACCTCGAGCCGCTTCAGTGGCTCCCCAACCTTTACCATCACGCTCTTCGGGCTTGATGTAGAATTCACCATCCAGATCAATCTGGCCAAGCCACTCATTAATGTATTCGTAGATACGGGGGGCTTCGTGCATTCGAGCCAGGGCACGGGTAAATACGCTAGGGCCTTTTTCTTTCATAATATCTCCGAACAAAGGATCACGATTCTGGTGATCTAAATTGCCAGGATTAGATGCCATAATCACCCGAGCCAACGGACCGGCTTCAGCCGCGTGGGTCATGTAGCGCGGTGACTTCGACCAACTGTATTTACCGTCAAAGTCGGTTTCCGTCAGTATGGTTGAGTTAGTTACCGGAGTGGGTATAGGTTCTTCCCAGGGGTGTGCTGGGGCATGATCTTCAAACCAAGTGTGCTGCACGTGTTCAGCAATCTGCATATGATCTAATGCGTGGTAGTTCTCGCCGTCGTGGAACCCACCGGCACTAATCAGTGCTTCGTTACGGCCTTCAATGGTTGGGTTATTATACTTATCTTTATGCAGGTAAGTGCCATAGGCCAAGTATTTACCCACTCCCTGACCGAAGGTATCCAGTCCAAACTCTAAGGAGGCCCGGATAAATAATCCTAGATCACTGTTGCGTTGCGAATCATTTTCATCCACCCAAGCCATTAAGTCATCCCACGATTTAACCTGTAAATAACGCTCAATAGAGCAGCCCAGCCATACGGGTTCTAGCCAATCATTTCGAAATTGGTTCATAATCGCGTATGCCCGAGTAATATCTTTCAGAGTAGGGGCACACATTACTCCGCCAGGAACCATATAGCTGGAATGAGGCCATTGCCCACCAAACAGAGCATAAACCTCAACTGGACGACCACTTGCGGTCACTCCCTTCTGGAAGGAAGTACCCACATACGCGGCAAATCGCTTCACTACCTCTTGATACAGTGGCTTATTCGCAAACTTCTTATTGGCCATATCCGTGGCGAAAATAGCGTAGAACCAGCGAGGAATGCTCTGAATAGTTTCCGTAGCCTGACCAATCGCTCTCAGTAGCAGTGCATTCGGAGTAAGTTGGGTTTTCCAGGCGGTATCCAATGCAGAAGAAGCGCAGTATAGGTGAGAACCACCGCAGATACCACAGATGCGCGGAGTCACAATTAGACCCGACTGCGGGTCTTTACCCTGCATAATTTTCTCAAATCCGCGGAACATAGCAGCTTGGGTATGAGCCCGAGTAACCACCCCATCTTCCATATATACCTTCACATCCAGGTCACCTTCTACCCGCCCGACTGGGGAAATATTTAATTCTTTCGATTCCATAGTATAGGTTGATAATTTTTATTTAGAGGTTTCGGTAAGTGCTTCGTTGGTAGGCAGTACTTTCTCCCAACCGGCTCGTACATAGTATAGCATTTTAGATTGCCCCTCGGGTACTTCCTTCGGGAATACGCCCAAATACTTTAAGGTGTTAAACACACTACCTTTTACTAGATCGTTATGGGGAAAACCCGGCTCAGTACAACCGAGACAAGGATGATTCACCCGGGTTTTGCTGGATTGGCGGTTCCAAAGAATACGGTTACAACTGGCGTGAGTCATCGGCCCCCGACACCCAACTTCATAAAATAGGCAACCACCCCGCTTGCCAAAATGCCCGTCAATTTTCTGTGCGAAGTTATTCACATTAGGACAACCAGTTTGCACAAAATCAGTGAAAAAGGTTTTAGGGCGATGATAATCATCTAGCAAAATATCTTTAGCCCGTCCGGTAGCAATACCCACTAGAATCTGGGTGATCCAGTCGGGATGAGCGGGACAGCCGGGGATATTAATAACCGGCAATCCGGCCTGCGACTTATAATCAGCACCTAAAAAACCACCTTTGTTCTTTTTTAAGAACTGCATACCCGTAGACTCACTAGGGTTGGGCGGTACGGCCGGAATCCCTCCCCAGGTGGCGCAGTCACCAATAGCTACGGTAAATTGAGCAACTTCAGAAAGCTCCTTTACCCAGTCTTTCATAGGTCGGTCGGCAAAATAGTTCATCGTGCCTTTTCCGTTGGGACCTTGCACGATAGAACCTTCGAACACCAGAATATCTAGTTGAATTTTTTTAGAGATGCAGTCTTTGAGTAAATCGACTACCTGTTCGCCTATTTCTAAGCCAATAGACGGGTGCCAAAGGATATTGATACCAAAGTCGGTGACGAGTTCTACTACGGTAGGCTCCTCGGCATTGAGGAACGACATGGTATTGCCGCTACACGCTCCACCCTGAAGCCATAGTACGTTAATCATAATTAAGTAGGTTGGTTAACAAAAGGTAGTTATTTACTGCTTTTATCTGAGCATTGTTTTTAACGAATTGATAATATATAGGAAAGACTATTAATTAGAAAATAATTTCTAATTTTTTCGTAAAGTCTGTACTAATTCTAAATAAGAGAGTGTCCCTTTTCTTTTATCTCACTGGGGTGAATAAAGGTTGGATTGACTCATTGTACTCTGTCAATCCGCGAGGGGTGAAATAAGGCAAGAACTGGTTCCAAACAGTCTTTTTAAATTCCTTCTCATCATTTACTGGCTTATCCTGTAGTCTCCGGTACGAAGACCAAAGTGTAATCGTCATACCAATAGTTTCGGCTACTACTTGATAATTACACCGAGCAGTAGCAGACTGAATAACCCCACGTTTACAGTGAAAATCAAACCGTTTCTGAATTTGACAAACCAGTCGAGAAAACGATTGTGTCCTCAAATGGTGAAGTTCTTGATCAGGCCAAGACGCATGGTCGGAGAAGTAAAAAGCGTATTGCTGTTGAAAAGAAAACCACTCGCTTAGTTGCCGATCAAGGTCTAGAAGGTTGGGGGTTTGCCGAAACAGCTTGAGGATATCTTTTACTTCACTAGCTAAATTCTGGAATACCGCTAAAGTAATTGCTTCTTTATTTTTAAAGTGATAGGCCAGATTTCCAATGCTTAAGCCCGCTAGATCAGCAATTTGCTGTAGTCTCACCGGTGCTACGCCGTAGGTATTATAAAGCTCGGCAGCCGCCTTAATAATCTTTTGCTTAGTCTTGACCATTAGTAGATGGTATTAGGTCGTTTTCTTCATTTTGAGTTAATGGATTAAATCAGTCCTGTCGCTGATTTAGAACTGTCCCAACCGTTTAGTTACCGTTGTATTGGAATAGGCTTTTATCCACCTTCAATGTTCCCCGCTGATCTTTAGCCGCCAGCCGTCTCATGTAGTAAGCGAAAGTTTCAGCTTTAGACCGGCAAAAGCAGCTTGTAATCTTACGTTTAATCAACCGGTAAGGGTTTTTATAATGGACAAATACCAAATATACTTCCCATTCCCCCTGAGCAAACTTAATGTTTTCAATCACGGCAGAGTCTTGTAGCCAATAATCGTCGTATAACAAATTAAAGTCTACTACCCCTCCCACTATTTCAGTAAAGTGGAGGTTGTTGCATGCATCAAGCATTTCTTGATAGGCTCGTTCGTCCAAATAAAAATCAGCCTTCATCTAAAAGATAGGTTTGCTAACTCTGAAGGTAATATAGAGAAATAAAGTTGGGTTCCGAATTATTTAATGGATCGCTTTGCCTCCTTTTTTTCATCTTCAGCTTGGTTTGCTAAACGAGTGTAGATCAGCTCATCAACCGTACGCCCTTCTTTAGTAACGCTTTGGCGGAGGCGAGCTTCCAGGTGATAACCAGCTTTTTCCAGCACTCGGCTTGAGGCCTGATTATATTCAAATACTCCAGCGTATAAACGGCAAATATCAAATTGCTCTAGTACGTAGTCAGAAAGGGCTTGCACCACCCGAGTAGTAATTCCTTGCCTCCAGTAAGTTTCGCCCAGCCAGTAGCCAATCTCAGCCGTACGGCTGTATACATCGTCTTTAAAAATTACGCCTATCGCTCCCGCTACTTCTCTATCAATCACAATAGCAAGATTAATTGCTGTGGGGTCTTGATTCGCTATCCGTATCCAGATTCGGGCATCTTCCATCGTGTACGGATGTGGAAATCGATCCCGCACATTTTTCCAAATTTGATAATTGTCGCCGTGCTTTACCAAAGCCTCCTCATCACCTGGTTGCCAGGGACGCAGTAAAATATCGTCTAACTGTAGTTGTACCGGATTTAGTTTGGCGTTTTTATTCATTGTAGCGGTAATTCTATCGCTTCCTAGTAATATAAACGGAAGCAATAGAAAAACGATGAGCAAACACAAAAATGAAAGCGGAACGAGCAGCCTCAACCTCCCTTAATCTCAAATCTCACGTGAAACACGTACTTGGAATTGAAACATATTTCAGCAACTTTTGTACTAATAGAAGGAGAGGTTAAGCTCTCATATTTTTTTAAGATTTAGTACTAGCCTAACCGTATGGAAATTTTTGCCAGTGGCGAAGCATGGATTGCCTTGCTAACGCTCACATTCCTAGAAATTGTACTCGGAGTCGACAACATCATTTTTATCTCTATCGTCTCCAACAAGCTTCCCATTGACCAACAAGCCAAGGCGCGTAATTTAGGGCTAATTTTAGCGCTGATTTTCCGCATTGGATTACTGCTGGGTATCACCTGGATTATTGGCTTTACCGAACCGCTGTTTACCATTTTTGGATTCGAGATTAGCGGGCGCGATCTGATTTTAATTGCCGGTGGTGTATTCCTGTTAGCCAAAAGTACTACCGAGATTCATCATAAAATTGAAGGAGAAGAGCATACTGAAGCTAATGGCGGTCGCAAAGTTTCATTTGCTGGTACTATCGTGCAGATTATTCTGCTGGATATGGTCTTTTCGTTTGACTCTATTCTAACCGCCGTGGGGCTTACTGAGGAGGTATTAATCATGATCATTGCGGTAGTTATTGCCATGACGATTATGATCACACTAGCGGGTAAAATCAGCGACTTTATCAACAACCACCCCACATTACAAATCTTGGCTCTTTCTTTCCTGATCTTAATTGGATTTATGCTGATTGTGGAAGGGCTGCACTTCCACGTGCCGAAAGGGTACATTTACTTTGCCGTAGGGTTCTCCTTGTTAGTAGAGGTTCTCAATATGAAGCTCCGAAAAAAAAGAAACCCCGTACAGCTTCGAGGGCAGCGAATGCAACCTACTCCAGAGGAAAAGGCTACCGTAGAACAGTAGCGAAAGCTATTAGCTAAACCTTACCACGATAGTTGGGAGGAAGCAGCGCTACCTTTAATAAATAGTGCATACTGAAAAAAATCGGTAGTACTTCCTTCATCAGGAGAAGCACCCAGACGATGTGCTGACTAATTGGTGGAAAGGCAGCTCAGCGGGGTGCATCTGAAAAGGAATGGCACCACCTGATCTTTCCATTCGCTGGCAATCTTGGTACAGATACAATAAAGATAACACCGAAAGAGACTGAATATCTTCAGATTCTCGTAGGTAGGTACCAAACCAGCGCGTGCCACTTTGCTCATGCTGGAAAATATGATTCGCCCCCCACTGCCCATAAAACTTTCCGGGTGACAATTGAGGATAAATCCGAGCAAAATTTTGGTAGATGAGAGAATCGCGTACTCGGTTGAATGCTGCCTGCCCTGCTCGATCCCGAGTTTCATAAGCAAAATTCCGCTGAGCCAGGTTATCTACTACTAATTGAAAGTCAATCCAGCTATCGCCCAAATAGCCTTCGTATACACTCGATTGCTCAACTACGCTCGCTTGAAGATCCAAGATTAAAGAAGTATACGATCCTTTAGATTGACCCGGCACTTGACGAACTGCTTGGATGAGTCCTTTTATAGTTTCTGGTGCATCTTGCTCGGGCAGTAGAGAAGCCAAATAGGCTATCGCGCTACCGGTTTGGTGCTCAATATCGGCACCGATTACTTGAACTCGTTCTTTCTCGGGCAACCTTTGGTTCAGTGCATACACCTTCTGCCAGAAAGCGTAATTTTCCTGTGTGTAGCTAAATGTTCCTTCCAGAGGGCGAAATACCTGATTCAGAATATCGTTGTCTCCTGAAGCAAGATATTGGTTGAGAAGTTGTCCGGTACTGTAGGGTAGCTCTGCCAAATAATAGCGAACTCCAGCGCGCGACACCAAGTACCGTAACCAAGCAAAATCCAGTTCAGCATTAGCAGCTACGCCGTGGATCTCCCCGGTAAGAAAGATATGAGACTGCTCTAGTATTTCTTCAGAGATTCCGAAGTCAGCCTGACTATCGATTAATATCAAAGGCTGATGGTATTCGGATAAATATTCAGTAAGTACTTCATCCCGAACCGATTCCTGATGAATAGAATCATCGTGACAAGCCAAAGTAGCCCACAAACATCCTAAAAATACGTAGATACGCGAGAACATGATTTAGTTAAATTACTTCCGGCAAATATACATATATCGTAACTTTTATCCGCGTATTGCCATCGCCTGTATTATTTGGAAAAGTTCAGATTTAAAGTGTTTCATAGAGCATATTCTTGTAAGAATCAATACCCAC
>JGI12210J13797_10269582_pt1 | contig 17305 bp, 18 predicted proteins | sample ElkSlonscriptome_3_FD_13797 | JGI IMG/M metagenome (IMG submission 13797)
TGCCGTACTGAGTCTGATTGCCGAGCCGCGCGTCGGTCCGCGACCCGGTCGCATCGAGCCACGGGCGCTGAAACGTCGCTCCAACGCCTACCCCCTGTTGACCAAACCGAGAAAAGACGCACGCGCTGAGGTCAGCGAGCATGGACATCCGAAAAAGCTACGCTAAATCAGACCGGTATGCAGCTCAACGCAATACGACCTCCCTTATCTTAGTGCCATTCGGGACAGGCCCTGAGGCATCCCCACGAATTTTAACGCTGAATCAGTGGCTTAGCGGCGAAACACTTTCTGGAGCCACACGTCATGAGCTGGGTGCTCCTCAGGCCATTGATCAATTGAGATATTTTGTGGGGATACCTCAGGGACAGACCACATTTAATCGCCCCTGGGGACAGCGCTATTCGCAAGCAGGCAGATGCTGCTCGTCGTCGTTTCGTAGCACGGCGAGCAGGTAACGGAAGTCGGCGCAGCTCAGGCCTGTGTCGAAGGACGCCGGGCGCGGCGGGACAGGCTGCCGCGGCTGCCCGGGTGCTTCGTCGTGGATGTGCAGGGTCGGGATCGGCACGGGCGCTGCTCTGCTCGCGGTTTCGGTTACCGCAGCACCTCGTCGATGCTGTCTGCTTTCAACCTTTGCTGAAACCAACGCAGCAGTGAATCAGGGTCCGCATTTTGAACTTGTGTCCGGACCTGATCCGAAACTGGGCCGAATTTCTCTTCCAGGAGCAGCAGGAGCATGTGCGCCTCGCCGAGCTGGATGCCTCTGCGCTCACCGATTCGCTCGCCTTCTTCTCGCATACGGGTGGAAAACGACTGCATGGTCTTGGTCTCCTCGGGATAGTCGCGTTCGTACTGCTCGCGCTCGGTGTCGTTCAGGTTGGCGTAGATATCGCTCGCCGAATCGCAGCCTTGCGGCGGGACAGCGCAATGCGTGGAGGCGCTCAGCCACGCAGCATACGGGCCGGGCGATGCGGCGGCAAACGGGTGTCGCTGATCGCGGCTACGGCGAGGAGCAGATCCTGCTCCAGCACGCGACCCGCGCCAACGACCCGATCAGCTACGCCGAGTGCTCCAAGCTGATCAACGATCAGAACGAGCACCTGCTCACCTGCCGTGGCCTGATGGACCTCAAGCGGGCCGATGAGCCGGTGCCGCTGAAAGAGGTCGAACCCGCGTCCGAGATCATCAAGCGCTTCGCCACCGGCGCCATGTCCTTCGGCTCCATCAGCTACGGGGCGCACTCGACGCTGGCCAAGGCCATGAACCAGATCGGCGGCAAGTCCAACACCGTAATTACGGCGACACTTTACCATTTCCAGAATTTCCAGCTGGCTATGGGCATTCGACCGCGTCGAGCACCGCCAAGGCGCTTCTCGAGTTCGGCAGGAAAAGGTGTAAACAGTAAAGTGTCACCGTAATACCACCGCAATACGACATCGGGGGTGAGGGCGACAGCGAGGCGCCGGCGCAGCGCATTCAGGTCACCAGCGGCCAAGTGACCCAGCTCGCGGCGAATTTCCAGCGTTCCCGTATGCGTCAACCCACCCGGGACGAAATCGACGCGATGGTCGACAGTCACGTGCGCGAGGAGATCTTCTACCCTGAGGCGATGGCCATGGGACTCGACCAGAATGACCCGATGGTGCGTCGGCGCATGCGCATGAAGCTGGAGTTCATGCTTGAGGACCTGTCCGGTCAAGACGCCAGCGAAGCTGCGCTGAGAGAGTTCCTGCAGCAGGATCCGGACCGCTTCCGCGAAGAGGCAAAGGTCTCGCTCCAGCAGGTCTAGGTTGACCCCGATCGGCGTGCAAACCTGGAGAACGACGCGATGCAATTGCTGGAGATGCTCAACGACGGCGGCGACCCGGAAGCGCTCGGCGATCCGACGCTGTTGCCCCGTACCTATCAACTGGCCTCCCAACGCATCATCGCACGCGACTTCGGCGACGAGTTTGCACGCGAGGTCGTCTCGTTGCCGACCGGCGACTGGAGCGGACCGCTCTACTCCCCGTTCGGTGCGCACCTGGTCAAGCTCGACGCGCGCATTGAGGCCCGCTTCCCCGAACTCACGGAAATCCGCGATGCGGCGCTCGACGCGGCCGAATGCCCATAGCAAGCTGGCAATTCTGGAAATTGCAAAGCGTCACCGTAATTCCTCACCGACATCTGGGAGCCGCGTCTCCAGATCCTGAGCCAGCAACGGGTGTGGAGCGGCCTGCCGGAGGTGGCGGAGGTCAGGCCGGACGGCAGCGTGCTGATGCGCGGGCGGGTCTGGGGGGCTTTCTCCCAGCCGCGGGACCTGCAGCATTTCCCGTTCGACACCCAGCGAATCGCCATCACCCTGGTCGCGGCTGGCTTTGAGGCGCTGGAGTGGCCCGGGATGCGTTGCGACGCCAGAGCGTCGGAACGACCGGGTGGAAGGTCACACGGAGCCGCGCAGCCACGTAGACAGAGCACACAGTTGCCCTGTGTCGCGACCACGTTGGAGCATCGTTACGCTCAATGACAGCCCTCCTGACGTCGTTGGATGAGTGTCGGGGATTTCGGCGACTATACTTGCTTGACGGGCTTGGCTTCGCTCCACCTGTCCGACGGCTCTATACTAACGCCAACAGCCACCCGTGAACGCGACCGAGGAATGCCGATGCTCCAACCCGCCGCGACCGAGCAACATTTCACCTACGGCGACTATTGCCGCTGGCCCGACGACGAGCGTTGGGAGCTCATCAATGGCCGGGCGTACGACATGTGCCCGGCACCGGCCCGCAGGCACCAAGAATTGGTGGTGGAGATCGTCCGCCAATTGGGCAACCAACTCGAAGGCGCAGACTGCAGGGTCTATGTTGCCCCGTTCGACGTGCGTCTGCCCGAAGCCGACGAGGCGGATGAGGCGATCGACAGCGTCGTTCAGCCGGACGTGGTCGTCGTCTGCGATCCGGCCAAGCTCGACGACGCCGGCTGCCGGGGAGCCCCGGACTGGATCATTGAGGTCCTGTCGCCGAGCACCGCCGCCAAGGACCAGACCGACAAGCTCGCCCTCTACGAGCGCCACGGCGTGCGCGAATATTGGCTGGTGCATCCGACCGACCGGGTGCTGACCATCTATCGGCCCGAGGGGCGCGGCTACGGTCGACCGTTGGTCCAGTCCCTCAGCGGCGAGACCGATTGTGCCGCGGTCCCCTCGCTTCGCATTTGTTGGCCCGCGCCCGAGACCTGGCCCGCGAGGTCGCCTGGCCCAGGCGGCTAGGCCGGCAGCATCGCCGCTGCGGATCGAAGACCGCGGCGTGCCGCGGGTTCTTGATGGTTGCGACGCTCCTTGGGAAAAGGGAAAAGGGGTCAAAGGGGAAAAGGGGTCCAAAGGGAAAAGGGGCCAGTGCGGCCTGGCAAGGCCGCGTGTTCTAGCGGGTGTGAATCCCGCCTGGGTAATCGTTAGCCACGAGCCCGGTATTGAGCCTTGCGGCGCGTCTGGTAACAGGCGAGTCGATGCGTAGGCCAGATAAGCAGGCGAGGTGCAAAGGTAGCGGGTGGAGCCGCCCTTGAAGGTGTTGAGCCCCGAAAATTTTGGTTGGAGAGTGCCGACGGGTTTGGCCCCCCGGCAGGCAACAACCGGTGCTGCGCAATGGCGAGCGGCGCTGATACTCCCCGGGGTCCGAGGCCGTGTCGAGCCTGACATTGAGAGCACGGGGAAACCAGGGAGATCCGCGCATCGGTCTGCCGGAGGTGGGCACCGATGAACAAGTGTAAGAGCGAGGACATGGGCAGTGATGCGTGGAAGTCGGAGCCATCCATAGTAGCGTGGAAGCCGGGTCATGCTGGTGGAGCAAAGGGGTGGCGGTTTGAGACAACGCGAGAGCGACACACGGCCCTACGCCGAGAGGATTAAGACCGTGACAACCAAACTTGAGCGTTTCACACTGATGGCGCGCGAGGAGCCGCAGATGCGGTTCACCGCCCTGATGGGGTTGATATTTGACCCAGAGGGGCTGCTTGAAAAGCTTCGGGCGACAAGACGGACGCCCAAATTGAGCACAGGGCGCCTGGAGTCGATGGGGTAAGGAAAGACGACTACGGACAGGGCGTGGAAGCGCGACTTATGGACCTATCGGCACGGATACGCCGACTGGGCTACCAGCCAATGCCAGTGCGGCGCACCTATATTCCGAAAGGAGACGGGCGGCATCGTCCGCTCGGGGTGCCGAGCTTCGAGGACCGCTTGGTCCAAGATCGGCTCAGCCAAACCTTGCAGGCTATTTGGGAACCCGAGTTCTGCGACTGCTCGTATGGCTTTCGTCCTGGGCGCAGCGCGCACGATGCGCTGCGGCGGATAGCGGAAGTCATCACCAATGGGCGGACGCAGTGGGTGGTTGAGGCAGACATCCCAGTCTGAGATCAGGGGTTTCTTCGACCATCTCTCGCAGGCCCACCTAATGCGCTTTCTGGAACATCGCATCGCCGATCCGAATTTTCCGCGGATCGTGCGGCGCTTTCTGAAGGCTGGCATCATGGAAGACGGGACGTTTACGGCGAGTGATGCAGGCGCCCCGCAAGGGGGGCTGGTTTCGCCCGTGCTCAGCAATATCTACCTGCACTACGTGCTCGACCTCTGGTTCGAGAAACGGTTTGCAGTGCGCTGCGCGGGCAACGCCCACCTGATCCGCTACGCGGACGACTACGTCGCCTGTTTCGAGCAAGAAGCCGACGCTCGGGCCTTGCTTGGGGCGATGACCGAACGGCTCGCGGAATTCGACCTGGAAATCGAGCCGACCAAGACCGCGCTGTTGCGCTTTGGCAGCCAGTGCCTGGGCAAATCCGTCACCCGGCCGCACGGAGCGCGGACCTTCAGCTTCCTCGGCTTCACCCACTACGTTGGGCGGAGTCGGCGAGGGCGTTTCGTGGTCGGGCGCAAAACCGAGGCCAAGCGGTTGCACAAAAAGCTCGAGTTGTTGAGCGAGCACCTGCGGCAATTACGCTCGGCAGGCGGTAACGCCATGCTGGCCTTCTTTGCCCGGCATCTGCGCGGTCACATTCAGTACTACGGCGTCAGCGGTAATAGCCGAGGTCTGGCGGCATACATCTACGCTGCCACCGGCCTGCTGTTCAAATGGCTCAATCGGCGCGGCCAGCGTCGATCGCTGACGTGGAAGCGTTTTACTGCGTACATTCGCCCCCTGTTCCCCAAAGCCAGGATTACACATGATCTATACCCCATCCCTTGGTGGAAGACTCAAACTGGGAGCCGGATGGTGTAACACACCAAGTCCTACTGCTCCGAGCCGGGAACGAGCCGTCGCATGGCGGAGATATTGCGGCACCGCCGGGAAACCAGGCGGCAAACAGATAAAGCAAACGTCTGCCTAAACGGCGGCAAGAACCCGGCTTACTCTCCGAGCCCTTTTTACGGAGCCCTTTTTACGAAGGCTCCTGTTTGATGCGAAACCATGAAACCGTCAGCGTTGGGACACGAACGGGTGAAGAGCCCACCTGTTCACAAGTTGGCGGCCTGGGCGCGAGTGGAATGGTCAAACAGGGAGCGTGCAGGCAGGCGGGAGACCGCCGTATGCCGACGGGGTGTCTTATCGGGCATCCTAGTCGGAGGTCGGGAAAGCCGGCCAGCAGGCGTAAGAACCTGACGGAAGCACGCAGTTCGCAAAGGAAACTCGTGCCGGACATGCAGGATCGGGTAGACACGAGCAAACCTCACCGCGGGGACTAAACAACTGGACGGTGAAACGGGTCACTGTGACGGTCCGCTTGATAAGCGAGTGCACCCGAGGAACCGGATGCGAGAAGACCGCGGGTCCGGGTCCGTGGCGGGGGCTCCGGGTAACCGGAGTCCTTAGGCCGGAGGCGAGAGGAGACCGTGCATGAACGCCGCTCGAGTTGTTGTTTTTTCGTTGGCCCCGTTCCCGCTACAGGGATGCGCTTTTGCAGTGGCCGGAGGCCCGATCGAATGGCCCGCGTTACTTGTGTTAGGCGGAGCGGTGTCTTTCTGGATTGGGCGATGGATGGCAAGTAGCCAGACCACGTTGGTTCTCTGGGGACCAAAGCAAGCGCAGTTTCTCATGTTGCTAGGAGCGTCAACGTTGCTCGTAGGCTAAACTTGTTGTCCACTGCACGTCGGAAATTAACACGCACTGTTTACAACGCCGGAGATACCTATGGAACTTTCAGCAGTTCTTAGCCCAGCCGAAGAGGGTGGCTATGTCGTGTTCAATCCGGAAACCGGAACTACCACGCAAGGCGACTCAGTTGAAGAGGCGTTAGAGAACTTGCGCGAGGCAACCGAACTCTATCTCGAAGAATTTCCTCTAGTTACTTCCGGTCGGTCGTTGCTTACGTCCTTTCACGTAGCAGCGCATGCCTAAGCTACCCGTTGTCTCGGGCTCCGATGCAAACCGGGCCCGAGAACGACTTGGGTTTGCCACGACGCGTCAGCGTGGCAGCCACATAGTTCTGCGCAGAGGCTCTCAAGGCTGCGTCGTCCCCAAGCACAGGGAGTTGAAGGCTGGGACATTGGCCGGACTCCCCCTGATTCGGGAACCGCCGGAGGTCGCGCTCCCTGAAGTGCGCCTGTTCAGAGCAGGGCAGCTTCGAGAAAGCAAAGTAAGCGGATGGCGACAGTGTTAACGTCCTGGAAGCCAACATGAAGCACGCGTTCTATGGCAAGTGTGTGGATGTCCGCCGGAGTCCTTAGTACGATCGAGGAACCGGATGCGAGAAAACCGCGGGTCCGGGTCTGTGGCGGGGCTTCGGGTAACCCTTGCGCGTCTGAAAGTGCAAAGCCCTGACAAGCGCGCAAGCCCGATCACCAACTGGCCAGCCGCCCGCGTCAGTGGCGGCTGGCCAGCTGGTGGCGGAAAGCGGTTCATTTTGATGATCGGCACCTTCACCTAGGCCCACGGGATGGCCGAGTGATCTCCGTGCCATGCAATGGTATTCTGACTTGCAGGCGGCGACACTTCGGCAACTCGGACACTACATCATCATCTGTCACGGCACAGGCATAGCGTGGCCGGACTTGGATTACCATCTCAGTATTGAGCGCATGCTCGCGGATGCCGAAGGGCGGCAAGTTGCATCATCCGCCCCCAGTAGCAGACCATTGACCCGTGACGCTGGTCTTCGACCGGTAGGCTCGCGGTTGCAGCTGAGGTAACGCGTGCCGGAAGGAGACACGATTTTCAAGATCGCCGAGTTCTTGGACCAGGCGCTGCGCGACCACTGGGTCGAGCAGGTGCGGCTGCGACCGGTATTCGGGGCTTCCTGTGGTCCGCGGCAGGTCGAAGGGGTGGCGAGCGAGGGTAAGCACCTGTACGTCACCTTCTGTGGTGGCATTCAATTGCGAAGCCACCTCGGCATGTACGGCTCCTGGCATCGGTACAGGCGCGGTGAAGGCTGGCGCAAGCCCGCGCGCCAGGCGAGCATCGTGCTTGCGACCAAGTCGATGGACTATGTGTGCTTCAACGCCAAGGAGGCGCAATGGCTGCATGCGCGTGGATTCCAGCGTGTCGATCGCGGCAATCGGCTGGGGCCGGACTTGATCCGTGACGGTTTGCAAGCCGCCAAAATAGTAGGTCGCGCCCGCGAGCTCCTGTCGCCGGATACGGCCGTTGTCGATCTGCTGCTCGATCAGCGCATCGCCGCCGGTATCGGCAATGTCTATAAGTCGGAGCTGTTGTTCTTGGAAAAACGCTCGCCCTACGCCCGCGTGCGCGACCTCGGCGACGACGCCATCTTTGCGATCTATCAGCGTGCGGCGGAGTTGCTTAGCGCAAACCTGGGTGGCGGGCCGCGCACCACCCGCGCCAAGCTGGACCGGCGTGGTCGCCTGTGGGTCTATGGGCGCGCCGACCTGCCCTGTCTGCGCTGCGGCACTCAGGTCGAACGGGTGACGCTTGGTGCCAACCCGCGTTCGACCTATTGGTGCGCGGGCTGCCAATCGGGCGGTCAACCTGCAGCAGCTGCTGTGTCTTCCGCGCTGGTGCCGCGCCAAGCCCGCTAGCCAAGGCGTGTTAGGCAGCGAGGCTCGCATTCCGCCCGGAAGGTCGTCCTTCTGCTTGCGGTCTGACTGCGTTGGCTGATGCGCGTTACCGGCTGTGTGAAAGATGCGCCCGCACCATCTTGATTTCGCCATAGGAACAGTCGTCGCCGAGCGCCTGCTTGGCGCGGCCGAATTCGTCGGCGCCGGTCTCAGCGAGCACGGCCGTGATGCGCACGAGTTTCTCGTCGCTGATGAAGTCCGTGACCGCGAGATCGCCGCTCGCGATGTAGTGGGCCAGGTGGCCCTCAATGGTCGTGGGCTTCAGTGATCGACGGCTGGCGATCTCCTCGATACTGAGCCCCCCCTGGTACAGACGATAGCTCATCAGGCGGGTGTCGGTGTCTTGCGCCGCTGTCTTGGTTTTGGCCAGGCGCTCTTGGGCGTGGCCTTGGTAGTCGATGCCGTTGCTTCGGCAGTATTCGGCGACAATGGCGAGGATCTCCTCGCCGTAGCGCTCGACGCTCTGCTTGCCGATACCGCTGATGGCGAGCAGCGCCTCCGATCCGTCCGGCAGGCTGTCAGCGATCTGTCTCAGTACGGCCCTGGTCAGGATGCGATAACGGGTGCTGCCGTCTCGCTCTTCTTCTTCCGCCTTGTGTGCGCGCCAGCGTCGCAACGCCCCTAGCAGACCGGGGCTCTCGGCATCATCGGGGGGCGGGTCGGGGCTTGTCCGTGCCTGCGGTTGGTGGTGCTCGGGGTTGATGCTGGCCTTGGCTCGCGCACCGAGATAGCTGGTGGTGGAGAATCCTCCCCTGCAGCTGTCGATGCCGGCGCTCTTGATGGTTAGGGCCTTGCGGAGCTCATCGACGTTCACGCGCAGCTGTTTGCGCAGCGCCTTGTTGTCGCTGTCGAACCCGAAGGCGTCCAGCCACGGCAGCAGCCCCTGCCCAAGCTTGGCGCTGAAATAGGCGCACGCCTTGCGCACGCGCTCTTGCAGGTGCGGGTCATTCTCCGGGACCTGGTCCGCCCTGTACAGGGTTGCGAGTTGCCGCCGGAACTTCTTGCCGACGATGACGACTTCGTCCATGGTCTGTTGCTCCAGCAGGTCGATACTGTCCGCGCCGCGCAGGTCGATGACGTTGCGATTGTCGCGTAGCGCGGCCAGCAGCCGCCGCAGCCGCGCACCCAGGTCGTCGAAATCCCAGCATTCCTGCAAGAGTCGCTGTTGGTAGGCGATGCGCGCTTGATTGAGCTGGTCCCTGGTTGGCGGATGGCGTGTGGCCTCGCCGACGTAATGCGCGACGCGTTGATCGGTCATGACCACGCGACCAGGGATGGGGGCGCTCAAAACCATGCCCTCGAAGGTCTTGCAGCGGCTTAGGGCAACGTAGACCTGTCCCGGCGAGAAAGCCGCGCCAGCGTCGATGATGGCCCGCTCAAAGGTCAGGCCCTGGCTCTTGTGAATGGTGATGGCCCAGGCGAGGCGCAGCGGATACTGGATGAAGCTGCCGATGACCTCCTCGGTGATCTGTTTGGTGTCTTTGTCGATGCTGTATTTGATGTTCTCCCAGGTGATCGGCTCGACCTCGATCTCGGTTTCGGTGGCGGTCTTGGTTTCGGTGGCGGTCTCGGTCGCGTCCGCGGCACAGCGCACGATGATGCGCTCGCGCTCCAGTCGCGTCACGGTGCCGATCTTGCCGTTAAAGAAGCGCTTGTCCGCGGAACTGTCGTTGCGCACAAACATGACCTGGGCGCCCTGCTTGAGTGTCAGCGTCTGCGCCGTCGGATAGCTGTGCGCGGGGTAGTCGCCTTCGATGCGCGCCCTGAAGCTGCGCGGTTTGGTGCCAAGGGCGCGCAGGCGCGTCTCGTTGATATGATCGGCGCCGCGGTTGTGCGTGGTTAGCGTAATCCAGCCGTCTGTGTCATTGGGCTTGAAGCCGGGCAGATGGCGAGAGTTCAAACGCGCAAGCGTGGCTTCGTCCAAGCGGCTGTCGCGGACGCGATTCAAGAGCTCAATGAAGTCCGCGTCGGACTGCCGGTAGATGTGCTCAAGCGCGATCGGCACCATGTGCGTGGTCTGCAGCGCTCGGCTGCTGAAAAAGAAGCCGGAGTCGTAGAAGTCTCGCAGAATGGCCCAGTCGTCGTCGCGCACCACGGGCGCGAGCTGGTGCAGGTCGCCGATCATCAACAGCTGCACGCCGCCGAAGGGTCGCTCCGAGCGACGTTGGCGGCGCAGCACGAAGTCCACAGCGTCGAGCAGGTCGCAGCGGACCATGCTGATCTCGTCGATGACCAGCAGGTCCAGGGTCTGGATGATGTCGCGCTTCTGCCGGGTCAGCCGGTGCGCCGCGGCCTGGCGTTCGGCCTCGCTGCCGGGCACAAAGGGGCCGAACGGGAGCTGGAAGAAGGAGTGCAGCGTGACGCCGCCAGCGTTGATGGCAGCCACCCCGGTAGGGGCGGTGACGATCATCCGCTTGGGCAGGGCATGCTTTAGCTCGTGCAGGAAGGTGGTCTTGCCGGTGCCGGCCTTGCCGGTGAGAAAGATGCTGTGGTTGGTGTCGCGGACAAAGGCCCGTGCTAGCTGCAATTGCGGGTTTGGTATGGCCTTCTCCATAACGGCGTGGGCTCCATGACCGGGGGGCAGCGGTCATTGTCTATCTTTTTGATGTCAATGGTTACTCACAAGGCCCAGAGTACGCAATCCCCAGAGTGGCGCATGAGCTGGGGCGGCGGTAGCTGCGCGCATTGCCCCGCAAGCGTTCGCTTGCCGGGCTTGGGGATCAGCGATGGATGACGAGGCAAAACCGGTAGGAGCGGCGCCCCGCCGCGACCGGTTGCTGTGGGTGCGTGGTCGCGCCGGGGGCGGCGCTCCTACCTGTCGCGCCGGGGCGGCGCTCCTACCCGCCTAGGTGTTGTTCGAGGGCACGGACGCGTCGGCGGAGTTCTTCGATCTCGTCGAGCAGGTCTAGCGCCAGGGCTGCGCCGGGCAGGTTCAGGTCCAGGTCGTGTTGCAGGCGCAGGGCACGTCGGGCGCGCCTAACCTCAATGCCGGTGAAGCACCATTGCTCGGGCCGCGCACCGTCGCTTGGTTGTAGCATGCCCTCACCGACCATTAGCCGTACCTGTTCGATGTCGACGCCGCAGACTTGGGTCAACTCGGTGATGCTGAGGACGGTGTGTTCGTCGAGTAACACCCCTTCGATGCCGGTTGGTCTTTGTGCCATGACTCAAACTCCCAGCTTGGCGCGCGGATTGAAGGCGCCGAAACGCTTGGACAACTCCTGATACGCGGTGCGGGCGGTCTCGTCGTCCGCTGGCGGATTGACGATTTCCAATTGCACGAAGGCATCGCCCGGTGTCTTGCTTGGAAGACCGCGCCCCTTGAGACGCAGACGCTGGCCGCTCTGGGAATTGGCGGGGATCTTCAGGCTGACGGTCCCGCCCAGTGTAGGCACTGGTACCGTGGCGCCTAGCGCTGCTTCCCATGGCGAGATGGGCAGCTTGACATGAATATCCCGCCCCTCGCAATGATAGATCGAATGCGGCTCGAATTCGATCTCAAGGAACAAGTCGCCTTGCTCGCCGCCGAATCCGGGGCTGCCCTGGCCTGCGAGCCGAATCTGCTGACCTTCGGTGATGCCGGCCGGGATACGCACGTTCAGCGTGCGGGTATTGGTGTGCAGTTGGCCGTTGTTGTCGAACTCGGGCACATCCAAACGTAGCTGCCGGCTGGCGCCGTGGTAGGCGTCTTCCAACGAGATGCGGATGTGTGCGGTCTGGTCGCTGCCGCGCTGTCGAAACTCGCTGCGGGCACCGCGTGCGCCACCGAAACCATCCATACCGCCTCTACCTCCGAAGATGCTGGAGAAGAAATCGCTGAAGTGGGCGGCCTCCTCCGGTGAGAATTCGTGTTCGCGCCGATGTGCCCCAGCGCCCGGCGGTGGTCGGAACTCGTCACCGGCGTGCCAGCCGGTGCCGAGCGCGTCGTAGTCGCTGCGCTTGGCCGGGTCCTTGAGCACCTCGTTGGCCTCGTTGACTTCTTTGAATCGCTGCTCGGCGTTTGACTCCTTACTCACATCGGGGTGATATTTGCGCGCAAGCTTGCGGTAGGCGCGTTTAATGTCGTCCTGGCTCGCGTCGCGGGAGACGCCGAGGATCTTGTAATAGTCCTTGTACTCCATGCGGTGTTCTCACTGGCTGGCGGTCGGGTTGGGATCGAGCCGCGGTTGTTGATGTCGACGCTGTGGACAGCCGAGGGCCGCGTATCTTTAAGACAGGGGCAAACACGACTGTTCAAGCTTGGCTTGCGATGAAATAGCGGCGGAATTCGTTGTCGCAACGCGCAAAGTCGCAGCATCGACCTCAAATGTTGGAGCGAACTGCTGTTGCAGCTCGGGCCTGGCCTCCAGCGCTCGGTCCTTGGCCCTGTCAGCGCACCCGGCCAGGCCCTCTGAGCGGGCGGACGTTGCCGCTGAGATCGTTGCCGTTGAGCAGGGCTTCCAGCGTCGCGTGGTTGCGTACAAAGGTACCGCGACTGCCTTGGTTGATAAAGCGATTATGGCTGACGACGAGGAAACCGGGGGCGGACTTGTCCTTGGCCTCCGGGGCAAAGGCGATCGCGGTGCGGTTTGGTGCGCGGGCGCCCTGCAGTAGGTCGTTGTTGCGGATGATGGCCTCACCGCCCTCTGAGATGTCAATCAGGTAGCTTGATGCGCCGCCGACATCGCGGATGCGGTTGCCGATGATCTCGCTGCGTCGGGCGCGGCTCTTCACCTGATGCCCGACCTCGGCGCCGTAGACGTCGGTGTCGCGCAGCTCGAAGCGGGCGATACGCCCGACATAGATGTTGTGCCCCAGGTGTCCGTCGCGTTCATAGTCGACGACGTTGTGGTTAAACTGGGAGCCGGCGATGATCAAGACGCCGTTGGGGTTGTGATTGGTCAAGATGCCCATCTGATTGTGGTGAAAATGCGAGTTGCGGATGGTCAGCCCCACGCCTTCGGAGCGAATGCCGGCACCGGCGAATCCCGCTACAGCGGTGCCGGAGAACTCGATATTGTCTACCGTCACAGCTTTGCCTTTGATGACCCAGATCGCCTTGCGCTCGGCGGCCCGACCCGCGGCCATCAGGTGCGCACGGCCGTTGACCCCTCGCAGCGTTAGTCGGTTCTGTGGCCAGGTCGCGACGTCGCCGATGTAGACGCCGCCTTCGATCTCGACGGTGTCGCCATCTTGCGCCAGGCGCGACGCGGCGCTGGGCACCTTCAGCTCATGCTGCGGTCCGACGCGCAGCACGCGCGAGGCGGGCTCGTCCGCGGCCATCGCGGGCAGCGACAACAGCAGGATCAAACCAAGCAGGAAGCCTCGTCGTCGGCAATCGATTGTCATGTTGTATTGGTCTCCTTGAAGGAAGGCAGTTGGGGAGAAAGGCAGCTGGGTAGAAAGGCAGCTGGGGAGAAAGGCAGCTGGAAAGTCGGAAAAAAGCAGCTGCAAAGCCGAGACAAAGCTGGCAGCTCGCGCCAGACATCAAGCCGGTACCGTGCGTCCTCGCGCCCAGTGTCGCAGCGCGGCGATCTGCTGATCCATAACCACCGACAGCGGCTGTGTGCCTTCGATCTCGGCCAGCAGTTGCTCGGTGGTCGGCCCACTGGCGGGGGCGGCGCTCGGGCGGGTGGCCCGTGTTGCATCGCCGGCACGGGTCGCATAGAGCGCTGAGACCACGGCCTGCTCTATGCCGGCACCGGAGAAACCGTCGCTGGCCGCGGCGAGCTGGTCTAGGTCGAAGCGCGAGGCATCAAGCCCGCGCCGTTGCAGGTGGATGCAAAAGATGGCTCGGCGCGTTGCGGCGTCCGGCAGATCGACGAAGAAGATCTCGTCGAGACGGCCCTTGCGGACCAGCTCCGGTGGCAGCTGCGAGATGTCGTTGGAGGTGGCGACGATGAATACGCCGCTCTCGCGCTCCGCCATCCAGGTGAGCAGCGAGCCAATGATGCGTCGACCCGGACCGCCGTCGTCGCCGCTGCCGGTGGACAGGCCCTTCTCGATCTCGTCGAACCAGAGCACGCAGGGGGCCATGGTGTCGGCCGTGCGCAGGGCGTCGCGCAGGTTGCGTTCGCTCTCGCCGATATACTTGTTGTAGAGCGCGCCGAAGTCCAGCCGCAGCAGAGGCACGCCGAAGCGTCCAGCCACGGCCTTGGCCGCCAGGCTCTTGCCGCTGCCCTGCACACCGAGCAGCATGATGCCCTTGGGGCGGTCGCCTTGGCGATCGACGGACAACAGGGCGTTGCGACGGCGGTCGATCCAGGCCTTCAGGTTGTTCAGACCGGCGACATCGGCGAAGCTCGCGGTGTCGTACTCGAACGAGACCGCCCCATCCGAGCTCAGCAGTTCGTACTTTGCCTTGGTGACGTCGCTGACGTCGGACTCGGTGATGGCGCCGTCCTTGACGATGGCGTTGCGGATCAGCCGGCGGGCGTCGGACTCGGTCACGCCGAGCAGATTGCGCGACAGCTGATCAACGGCCTCGCGGTTGGCGCGAAAGCTGCGTTTAGGAGCCTCAAGCTGCGATCGTTGGGCCTCATGCTGCCAGCGTTGGGCCTCCTCGCGGATCAGTGCCAGCAGCCGGTTGCGGTCCGGCAGCCTGAGGCTGAAGCTGGCGGCGAGGTGGCGCAGTTCCGGCGGCGCGTGCAGCGCATGACTAATCAGCACCAAACGCCGCGGCAAATAGTCGAAGTCCTGCGCGATCTCCTTGATCAGCCGCACGTGCAGCGGGTCGTCGAGAAACGGATGGAAGTCCAGCAGCAGATAGATGCCGCGCTCGGTGCTGTGCTTGATGTGTCTAAGCACCGCCGGCGGGTCGGCCAGCTCCTGATCCGATGCCAGCGCGTATTCGATGCGCCTCAGTCCATCGGTGAGCGTCCAGCCGAAGACCTTTTGTTCCAGCCGCATCCCAAGGCGTGTGAACAGTTGTAGGATGCGCGGCTCCTCCAACGACTCGATCAGCAGGATCGGCGTCTCGGAGCGCAGCATCAGTTCCAGGTCGTGCAGATCGGTCATGGGCGACGGCTCGGTCTCTCGTGCGTCAGTCGACAACAGTCTGCTCGCGGGCGAGTCTGCTTGGCAAACTGATCCGCAAGCATCGGAGCGGATTCTATCAGCCGCTCTGGAATTCACGTAACATCCATCCCGTCACCATGCCGGAGTTGAACCATGACCCACAGCGGATGCCACCCAAGCGCGACCGACCTCGCGGATGGCGACGAGCCTGCCTGGGATGTCGCCAAGCTGTTCCCACCTCAGGGCGGTTGGGCGGAGGACGACTTTCTGTGCCTGCCCGGTAACCACCTGGCCGAGTTCGACCATGGCCGCATCGAGGTGCTGCGGATGCCCAGTGAACTGCACCAGTTGTTGGTCGCCTTTTTGTACCGTGCACTGGCCGATCATGTCGCTGCGTCGGCCCTTGGCGTGGTGCTGTTTGCACCCTTCCCGATCAAACTCTGGGAGGGCAAACTCCGTGAGCCGGACATCGTGTTCATGCGGCGCGAACATGCCGATCGACGCCAAGGCAAGTTTTGGTGGGGCGCGGACCTCGTGATGGAGGTGATCAGCCCGGATGATCGCGGTCGCGACCGCATCACCAAACGCCGTGAGTATGCGCTGGCCGGCATTCCGGAGTACTGGCTGATCGATACTGAGGCGCGCACGGTCATCGTGCTGGTGCGCGCGGAGCAGGCGCACGGCTATCTTCAGCACGGGGAGTTCAGGGTCGGGCAGACGGCCAACAGCGCTACGCTGCCCGGCTTCGCGATCGACCTGCAGGCGTTGTTCGCTTGCTCGCAATGACGCGGAGCACCAATTCGCCAGGAGAGGCTGAAAGCCCGGTAGGGTGGAACAAGCGCAGCGGTTCCACCTTTTGCTAGCCCGCTTGCGCTAGCTGCTCGGGCTCTCGGGCTTCTCGCCGCGCTTGCCAAGCCCCTCGTCGGGCTTGTCCCGTCCGGACTCCTGCCGGGTCATACGCTCCAGCTGCGCCAGGCCGCTCTCGAACTCCGCCACCCAGACGCGGGTCTCCGCCTCCACCTCGGTCACCACCGCGAGCCGAAAGTCGCGCAATAGCACAATCGCCTGTGCCTGCTGCCTTGCCGCTGCGCCCGGCGCGGGATGCGGTGGACGCCGCCCTGGAGCGGCTCTGGGACGCCGCGCAGCTGGTCCCGGAGCCACGGCGCTTTTACTTCTACTTCAGCGGCCACGGCCACGCCGAGCAGATCGACGATGTCTCGCTGTGCATGGCCAACTGGTCCTTCTTGCGCCGCCAAGCCGCCCTGAGCAGCGGCCAGTATCGGCGCCTGATTCACCAGTGCATGCATTTTCGGGAGGTCGTCGTCATCCTCGATTGCTGCCGTCTGCGCGAGATCGCGGCCACCGGCCTCGGCAGCGAGCTGAACTGCGTCCGACCGGACGCGAGCGCCGGCGGCAGCCGCTTTTTCATCGCCTATGCCACCGAGTTCCAGCAGGCCGCGTTCGAGGATCGCGCCGGCGGCGAGCGCGTCCGGGGTCACCTGACCGCCGCGCTGCTGGAGGGACTGCGGGGCGGGGCAACGCGGCAGCCGCGGGGTGGCGTCGACGCCGCGGACCTGAAAGCGTATCTGGAGCGTCGGGTACCCGAGATGGCCGATGCCCATGGGCAGCGCCAGCAGGTGGAGGTGGTCTCCAGCCTGCCGGCGGACCCACCGGCGCTGTTCGGGTCGCGCCTGCCGGAGCCAAGTCCCGGGCCTACCGCCAACTGCGAGATCCGCTTCACCGACGGCCGCCAAGGGCCGATCCGGCTGGAGTCCCCGCGGCTCGCGGTGCTGCGCGAGGATGCCGTCGACACCGGCCCCTGGGCACTGCGGCTCGACATGGGCCATCACCGCCTGGAAGACCTTGCCACCGGCGAGGAACAGTTCTTCGTGCAGCGCACGCGCGACGAGGTGAACCATGTCCGCTTCTGAGCCCGGCGCCACCTATCCGTTCCGGGTCCAGGTCGAGCTGGACGGCCGCATCGATCGGCTGAGCCGCATCCGGGTCAGCGACGGCCGTGATCGGCCGCTCGCGGCAGCAGACGGCGAGCTGCGACGCGACCTGCCGCCCGGCCTCTACCCGGTGCGTGTCGAGCGTGGCGAGGTCATCACCGACCTGGTGCTCCGGCACGGCCCCGAGGCGCCGGTGGACCGCGTCATCGCGGCGCCGCAACGGCGCTCCGCGCTGCCCACCAGCGACAGCAGCACCGCGGCGCCCTACTACCGCGAGCCGGCCCGTGCCTGGAGCACCGCGGATACCGGCGGCGGGCCG
>JGI12210J13797_10613397_pt1 | contig 17305 bp, 13 predicted proteins | sample ElkSlonscriptome_3_FD_13797 | JGI IMG/M metagenome (IMG submission 13797)
TCGAAGAGCCGGGGCCCCACAAGCGACAAATGTGATGGAACAACACACTTCGGTACTATATACCTCGCGAGGCTTCGCCTGAGACCGACGAGCACGCGCTACGTTGTCGTGAACCCCCGTTCGGTGCTCGCAGAGGGCCAAGCGCCAAGGCCCAAGGGCCGCCGCGCAGCACCATCGCGCGCTTTCGGTCCCCGGCCCTTGGCGCAAGGCCCGTTGGCGGTCAACTGCCTTGTCCTCAAGACACTTGGCGCATCTGCAAACATTCGGCGCCCCCAAAGCGAGCTAGGCACACGACGAGAGCACTGCACCATGGCCGACCAGCCCGACATTGACGCCGTCCGCGACTATTTGTTTGATCTCCAGGACCGCATCACCGACGCACTCGCCGCCGAGGACGGCGGCGACGGCTTCCGCGAGGATGTCTGGAGCCGCCCAGGTGGCGGCGGCGGACGTAGCCGAATCCTGGAGGATGGCTGCGTGTTCGAGAAGGGAGGCATCAATTTGTCAGATGTTCAGGGCGACGCGATGCCGCCGAGCGCCAGCGCCAATCGCCCCGAACTAGCCGGTCGGAGTTTCCAGGCCATGGGAGTCTCGCTGGTGATGCATCCACGCAACCCCTTCGTGCCGACCTCGCACATGAACGTACGCTTCTTCATCGCCGAAAAGCCTGGGCATCCGCCGGTGTGGTGGTTCGGTGGCGGCTTCGACCTAACGCCCTACTACGGCAACGACGAGGATGTGATCCACTGGCATCAGACCGCGCGGGACGCGTGCAACGGCTTCGGCGACGCTACGGACGACTCCGGCGGCGCCGCGGTGCACGCCCGCTTCAAGGAGTGGTGCGATCGCTATTTTTACCTCAAACATCGCAAAGAGCCCCGCGGCGTCGGCGGTCTGTTCTTCGACGACCTCAATGCGTGGGGGTTCGCGCGCAGCTTCGCGTTTATGCGCAGCGTCGCCGAGCACTATCTGCCGGGCTACCGGCCGATCGTTGCGCGCCGCAAGGGGATGGCGTACGGCGAGGCCGAGCGCGAATTCCAAAAATACCGCCGAGGTCGCTACGTCGAGTTCAACCTGGTGTACGACCGCGGCACGCTGTTCGGCCTGCAATCCGGCGGGCGCACCGAATCCATCCTCATGTCCCTGCCACCGGAAGTGGCCTGGCGCTATGACTGGTGGCCGGAACCTGACAGTCCGGAGGCCGAACTCTACGCGCGGTATCTGGTGCCGCGGGACTGGCTCGCGGGCTAAGGCGGACAACGCAGAGATTTTGCCTAGCATCCACCGTTACGGTCATCGACGACGGCTACCCCAGCCTTATGCTGCACCGCAGCAAAAAACTCCAGCCACCCCCTTGACAGGCGCTTCTCCGGCCATTATTGTGCACTGCAACAATTGCTGCACTGCAACAGACTGAGATTGAACTCATGAACACCAAAGAAGCTGTCAACACCTACACCGACCTGACCAACAAGAGCGTTGAGCGGATCAACTCGCTGGGCGCACTGAACCTCAAGCTGGCCGAAACCGTCACGAACCGCCAGATGAACGTCGTGAATCTGTTCATGGAGCAGGGCCTGCAGATGATGAGCCTGGCCACCGAGGCCAAGGGCTACAGCGACTTCTACAAGGGTCAGGTAAAAATGGCGAAGACCATCAGCGAGCGCATGATGGACGAGTCCAAGGCCAACATGAAGCTGGCCAGCGAGATCCGTGACGACTATCGCGGGTGGTTCGACGCCGCGATGGCCGACATGAAAAATAGCAGCAACGTCGTGCGTAACGCCGTCACCGTCTAAATCTCGGGAACTCGCCGGGAGCCGGCGCACAGGGAATGGTGCGCCTACCCAGATCGGTAGGATCGGCAAGCGACATCGGCCGGCATAAAAACAGTGGCGGCGCCGCCTCGGAACTCACGCGGCCGGCGGACCGTCTAAAGACATCGGATCTCTCAATAGTAAGGTGAACCAGCCATGACCACCCCAGCACGAGTGGCACTGGTGACAGGCGGTAGCGGCGGTATCGGCACGGCCATCTGCCAGCGCTTGGCCAAAGACGGCATGAAGGTCGTCGCGAATCATCACCCGTCGGAGCAAGAAGCCGCCGCCGCCTGGAAGCGGGAGCAGGCCGATGTGGGCTTTGAAATCGACACCATCGCGGCAGATGTGTCCTCGTTCGAGGACTGCGCGCAAATGGTCGCGACCCTCAAGCAGAGTTATGGTCCCGTTGCAGTCCTCGTGAACTGTGCCGGCATCACCCGTGACAAGACCTTCAAAAAGATGGAAGAGGCGCAGTGGCGCGCCGTTATCGACGTCAATCTGACCAGCGCGTTCAACGTGACCCGCAACGTCTGGGAAGACATGCTCGGGGCCGGCTTTGGCCGCATCGTCAACATCTCTTCCGTCAACGGCCAGCGCGGCCAGTTCGGCCAAGCCAACTACGCCGCGGCCAAGGCCGGTATGCATGGCATCACGATGAGCCTCGCCCAAGAGGGCGCAGCCAAAGGCATCACCGTCAACACAGTGTCGCCGGGATACGTCGAAACCGCGATGACCAAGGCCATGCGCGACGACGTTCGCGACGCCATCGTCGCCACCGTCCCAATGCGCCGCATGGCACAGCCCGAAGAGATCGCCAGCGCGGTCGCCTTCCTGGTCGCGGACGAGAACGGTTACATCACCGGTATCAATCTGGCTGTGAATGGCGGCCTCTTCATTCATTGATCAGCATCTCCGATCAAGCATGATCTAAACCGATTTGGCGCGGGCCGTCCGGCAAGACGGCCCGTCGTAACCCATGTCCTCCTCGTCTCTCTCACTATGAGACGTTTCCAGCCCGGCTCCCCGCCGGGCTTTTTTTATGCCAGCGCGACCTTGCAGTCAGCCGTCGCATGGCCGGGCGTCACGCTAGGAACGGCAGTTGAACGGCCCCCCGGTGCGTCCCGCGTGGCGTCTGGCAAGGCACAACGAGGCGTCGCGTCCCTGCCCGCGCAGGATCTTCAGGTATTGCACGATCTGCTTGTCCGGGAGATGATCGCGCAGCAAGAAGGGCCAGATCGCTGCGGGCTTCAACACCCTGCCAACGGAACAAGCTCTGCTTACTGGCGCCATGGGGCCCCTGCAAAGGATCGTCTTGATTAGGATCTCTCGAGTGGCCGACCTTTTTAAAGCCCCGCACGCCTTACTTTGGTGGGCTTTTCTCCCCCGTCCGGCTGCGGGCCTGTCACGCATTGATTCTCTAGTCGCCGGTGGCGTCAACGAACATCCGCTCTGGTCGCTCGGCTTTTGTATTCAGCCGCTTGCGCCCTGCGCAAGCGGCTCACCGGCGCCCCGCGGCGATCGGCACGCGCGCCTGCAGACAGCAGCGCGCCCAACAGGCAATACGACAGGAGCTCTGAAGTGGAAGAACGCTACGTCGACGTCGCCATCATTGGCTCTGGCAGCGCCGGACTCAACGCGATGGGCCAAACCCGCAAGGCCGGCAAGACCTTCGTCTTGATCAACGGCGGCGAGCCCGGCACCACCTGCGCCCGGGTCGGCTGCATGCCCTCCAAGGCCATGATCCAAGTCGCAGAGGACTATCATCGGCGCACCCATCTGGGCAAATTCGGCGTCGACGGCCACGACGCCCTGAGCTTGGACGTCAGTGAGGCCCTGGAGCACGTTCAAGACCTGCGCGATACCTTCGTCGACCGCGTGTTGACCAACAGCACCGACGACATGCCCGAGGACCTGTTCATCCAGGACTATGCCCGTTTCATCGAGCCGACCCTGCTGGAGGTGAGCGGGCAACGCATCCGTGCCGGCGCCGTGGTCATCGCGACCGGCTCGCGACCGCTAGTCCCAGCGGCCTGGCAGGCGTTCGGCCAGCGCATACTCACCACCGACACCTTGTTTGAGCTCGAAGAGCTGCCGGCGTCGATCGCCGTCATCGGCCTCGGTACGATCGGCCTCGAGTTGGGCCAGAGCCTGAGCCGGCTCGGCGTCGACGTGACCGGCTTCGATCAGCTGCAGAGCATCGCTGGCGTCACGGACCCGGAGGTGGCCAAGGCCGCCGTCGACATCATTGGCAAAGAGCTTCCGCTGCACCTGGGCCAGGCCGCAGAGATCATCGACGAGGACGGCCAACTACGCGTCACCGCGGGGGAGCAAAGCGTGCTGGTAGACCGGGTGCTGTGTAGCATCGGCCGCGTACCGAACATCGACCGGCTCGGCCTCGAAAATCTGGGGGTGCCGCTGGACGAACGAGGGCTCCCAGGCTTCGACAGCAACAGCATGCAGGTGGGCGCTCTGCCGGTGTTCATCGCCGGCGACGTCAACGGCAACCGCCCGATCCTGCACGAGGCAGGAGACGAGGGCAGGATCGCGGGCTGGAACGCGGCCCATGGCCAGCACCAACGCTTCCGCCGCAAGACTCCGCTATTCATCAACTTCTGCGACCCAAACATCTGCGCCATCGGCCGCCGCTTCAGCGAGCTGGACGCGGACAGCACCGCCGTCGGCCAGATCAGGTTTGCGCCGGTGGGCCGGGCATTGATCATGGGAAAGAACAGGGGCGTGCTGCGCATTTACGCTGACAAGCGCTCGGGGCAATTGCTCGGCGGGGAGATGATCGGCCCCAAGGGCGAGAACCTCGCGCACCTGCTGTGCTGGTGCATCGAACAGGGCCTGACCGTCGGTGATGTCTTGCGCATGCCATTCTACCACCCGGTCATCGAAGAGGCCCTGCAAGCGGCGCTGGTCGATTTATACGGCAAAGTCGAGGCCGAAAACGACGGCGGGCTCACAGAGCTGATGCCTTTGCCATAAACACGGCACCTCGTTCCCTACCGGGCAGGTACGAGTTTCGAGGAGCGAGTATCTAGGAAGATAATATCAATCAGAAAGTTAGCCGTGATAAAAACTGCAAACTGACGTGCGATGAGTATCGAACCTGGCGAGGATCCCTCGAATGACGATGGCGATGACGGCAAGTCTCACGGCTCGAAGTGCGAGAACGGCCTTCTGCACTTCAAACTTCGCATTAGGCCGAGCTCAACCAGCGCGCAAGGGTCTCGCGCAGCTGTGCGCGTTTGAATGGCTTGGCCAGGTAGTCATCCATGCCCGCCTTAAGACAGATCTCGCGGTCGTCGGTCATCGCATTTGCCGTGACGGCAACGATCGGCACCCTCGGCGTACCGGCGCGTCGCTCGCGCTCGCGCACCGCGCGGGCAGCGGCTAAACCGTCCATCACCGGCATCTGCACATCCATCAGAATCAAACGATAATGTTTGGTCGCGCTCATGCGCACGGCCTCCTCGCCGTTTGCCGCCACGTCGACGTCGAGCCCCATCCCTTGCAGCATGGACATGGCCACCATCTGATTCACGCGATTGTCTTCGGCCATCAACACCGGGCCAGCGAGGGCCGGAGCAGCATCGGACACGGACTTCTCAGTTCGCGCATAAGCGGGCGTTACACCATGGATTACCTGAAACAGCGCATCGCGCAGCAGGCTATAGCGCACGGGCTTGGTGAGGCTCAAGACAAAATCGGTTTTGGCGCCGTCCGGTAACGCCGTGCTTCCGAGTGAACTCAACAGCACCAGCGGTGTGGCGGCCAAAACGCCCTCGGCCTTGATTTGAGCCGCCAACTCAGGGCCGTCGGTGCCAGGCATCTGCAAGTCGAGCAGCGCGGCGTCGAAGGGACGCGCTGCGTCCACCGCCGCATGCAGCAGCGCTAGGGCCCGCCTCGCAGTATCGGCCTGATCTGGTTCGACGCCCCAACCGCGCAGATAGTGAGCCAAAATCTCACGATTCGTGGCGTTGTCGTCGACCACGAGCACGCGGCGTCCATCCAAGGCCGCGGAGTCGGCCGCCAATGGCTCCGCGGGCTGCAGACGAAACGGAATACGCACAGCAAACACCGTCCCCTTGCCGAGTTCGCTCTGGACGTTGATCGTACCGCACATCAATTCAGTGAGTTGCTTGGTGATGGCCAAACCCAGGCCGCTGCCTCCAAAGCGACGGGTCATGGATCCGTCGGCCTGCTGGAATGGCTCGAACAACCGCTGCATCTGCTTTGGCGTCATGCCGATGCCGCTGTCGCGGACCTCGAAGTTTAGCGTGACCTCGTCGCCGACCTGGCCACCCTCATGCACGCGCAGCGCGACCTCGCCGTGCTTGGTGAACTTGACGGCGTTTCCGAGAAGATTCGTCAGAATCTGGCGCAACCGCGTTGGATCGCCGCGCACCCGGCTATGGACATCTGGGGCAACAAAGCACACCAGTTCCAGTTCCGCGCTCTGCGCATTGGCCGTGAACAGCGACGCCACATCCTCGGCGATGGCACGCACATCAAACGGCACTGACTCCAATTCGAGCTTGCCGGCTTCGATCTTGGAGAAATCCAAAATCGAATTGATAACGTTTAGCAGGCTCTCGCTGGAGGTTCGCGCAATCTCCAAGAAGCCGCGCTGCTGCGAGTCGAGGACGGATCGAGATAGCAGCTCGATCATCCCCAGCACGCCATTCATCGGCGTGCGGATCTCGTGACTCATATTCGCGACGAACTCGCTCTTGGCCACGCTGGCGCCCTCGGCCTGCTCTTTGGCTATGCGCAGATCGTGCTCGATGCGTTTACGTTGGGCGATCTCGCGCGTCAAGCGCGCATTCAGGCGCTTCACGCGCCCGGATTCGTCGGTCAATTCCGCGACCAGTTCTGCATTTGCATCGCGCAACTCCAACGATGCGCGAAGGCTACGATGATGCGCGCGCGCGGAGACCATCATGAATGTGCCGAACAGCAGGATGAGCGCCAGAAAGGTGAACGCGAACTCGCCACCAATCAGGACCATGCGCACGCCAAGCGGAACCAGCGCCGTTGCCAAGTAGACGGCATAGACGGGTAGGCGCGGCGACAGGCTGGGGACAGCCCCTGCCACCATGCCGGCGATCACAAAAGAAAGGAAGACCTCGTCGGTGAAGGACTCCCAGGGCAGCAGATAGACCGACAGTCCCCAGCAAGCACCGGTCGCGGCGGCCCCGGACAGGAACCACCGCGACCAGGCCGTCATCGACAACCTGGTCTCATCATGCCGGAAGCGTGCGACCGTCAGTCCGCGCAACAACAAAATGACGAGCAGAATGCCGAACCAGTTCCACGCCAAAACCACTTGGTAGAAGTGCGCGATCGCGGCGGTGACCAACAGGCCGTTCAGCGCCGTGACCACCAGCCCAGTCGGCGCCTGATCGAACAAGGACCGTACCAGCTCGTCGTCGACCTGCCGCGCGCGGCCCCGCTCTGCCAAAGATGCCGATGCCAGGGCGGGTTTGATCGTTGCGTTCAACTCCGGTCGCTTGCTCATTCCGACCCCGTGGTCGCGCGGATAACGCCTTCGTGCTGGTGCTGACTGTCGCCGCGCCGCGAGGCACTGCGCCGCGGCCACTTACAAGTATGACAGAGCAGCGCCATGAAAGCTGCGCGACCGGCTACCAGGATTCCTTGAAGGGCCGGAGGTCCAGCTCGAAGGTCCAGGCATCCCGCGGTTGGCGATGCAGCCAAAGCAGGGTCGCGGCAACGCTCTTGGGATCGACCAGCCCGCCCTCCCCTTTGGCTGCCACGATCTCCGGCATGCGTTCGCGCACCCGCGCCACGTCGATGATGCCGTCGATGATGACGTGACTAACGTGAATGCCCCGCGGACCCAGTTCGCGCGCCAGGCTCCCGGCCACCGCACGCAGCCCCTGTTTGCCCGCGCCGAAGGCGGCAAAGCCAGCGCTAGCCTTGACCGAAGCGGTAGCACCGACGAAAACGATCGAGCCGGAGCCCCGTGGCAACATCCGCCGAGCGGCCTCGCGCCCGACCAAAAAACCCCCCATTGACGACGCACGCCACATGTCCTCGAACTGCTCAACGCTGGTATCGACAGCCTTGCCCATCGTAATACCAGCAACGTTGAACACGACCAGCTCCGGCGGCCCGAAGCGCCGCTCCGCGGCATCCAACAGCGCCACGACCTGCGCCTCCTCGGAAGCGTCAGCGGCGAACGCCAGCGCCTCTCCGCCGTTCCGTTCGATTTCCTCCACCATTGGCGCCAGCGACGCGGCATCGCGCCGCGCCAGCACCACGGAATAGCCTTCTGCGGCGAGCAGCTTTGCAAGCTCCGCACCGGTCCCGCTCCCGGCCCCGACAACAACAGCACAGTTCGGCATTGGATTGACCCTTTTTTCGAAAGTGGCAAGAAGAGTGGCAAGAGTCTCGTGTCGAGTCGCGAGACGTCATCCGATACGGCTTCCTCGCTCGGGGTGACCATCACCATGCCGCATGCGGTTAGCGCTTGGCGACTCGGCCCTAGCGCTGGGTGTCATCACATCAATCGAGGCCTTCGAGTACTTCACAGTGTACACTTCAGCCCTCGATTCGACGGATGAGCCGCTTTGCGCTGGCCTCATTCACGAAGGGATAACCCGCAACAATGACGCATCCCGATCGCAATGTATCAACCCCGCTCCCAATACGGCTCCGGTTTCGGCGGCAAGGTCTTGTGTGCACTGGGCGGCCTATTGTGGGGTGTTGCGAGCCTCTGCGCGGCCACCACCCCGGCGTCGGACGCATCCGAGCCAGGTCGGCGCCTGCAAGCGGAAGTCGAGCCGACTAGCGACCAGCCAAAGAACGCCAAACCACAACAGCCAGGCCCAACGCAGCGCGAGTTGGCCGGCATCACAGGCAGCGGCGCCTCCAAGTCACCCGCGCAGTGGCTCGAGACCTATCGGCAACGCGCCCTCCTGGCGCCGGCGGAATGCTCACCGGTGGCAATTCCGCAGCTCCGGCACGGTACCCCGGCGACCGCCTTATCGCTGCGCGCGCAGGCCGAGGAAGTCGGGCCAGTTGGGCGTGTCGTCTATGCCGAGGATACCGTGCTCGATCGCCTGATCGTGCTCTCGCAGGATGATCGCGGTTGCGTGCATGTCGGTGAATCTGGTCGGTTGCTCGCGTTTTCGGCGCGCGGCATCCCGAGCCCGCTTCCCAACAGCGAGATCCCCGCCGAGTTGGGCACGACGCCACCGGTCGCCATCCTCGAGGACGCGAAGACGCTGCGCCCGTGGATCGGCCTCGCGCAGACCAAGACATTCCAGGATCGCAGCGGTGTGCTGTGGGTGCTACTCGGCGTCTACGCCGGACTGCTGTCGATGCTGTTGCTGGTCGGACTTGGCCTTGCCCTGTGGCAGCGCGATCGGCTGGCCTGGGCCTATGTCTTCTACGTTGCGACGTTCCAGGTCTATCAACTGCAGAGCTTTGGCCTTGGGCCCGCGTGGCTGCCATTCTGGCCAGGCCCCGAACAGGCGCATCTGATGCAGGCCGTGAGCATCGCGCTACTCGTGACCGGCATCGGCGCCATCGTCACCGCCTTCGTGCAGCCAACCGGATGGTGGCGGCGATCGCTGCTATTGGCCCTCACATTGACGGCGGTCGGACCCCTGATCGCACTCTGGCTACCAGTCGCTTATCGCGTCGGCGGCCTCGTATCGATTGTCTTGATCGTGCTCATCCTGATTCTGCTCATTCAGCGCCTGCGCGACGGCGAACCGGCCACGCGCTGGTTTGCGTTGGGCATAGCGGCGATGCTGATCGGTGCCGGCATCCGCTCCATCGCCGTCAATGCGCCGGGCGCAGGCATGGGCGTCCTGGTCGGCTTCGCCTTTCCAGTCGGCAACCTGCTCGAGTCCACCTGCTGGCTGATCGCCTTAACCATGCGCTACAGTAGCGAACGCGGAGCCATGCTCAAGCAGTTACGCTACGACGCCATCCATGACCCGCTCACCGGGACTTACAATCGGGCCTATCTGCGCAGGGACATCCAGACCGCGCTGAACCTGGTCCGAGCCAGCCCGAGGCGGCGTTTCGGTCTGCTGTTCTTGGACCTGGACGGTTTCAAGCGGATCAACGACAGTCTCGGGCACGCGATGGGCGATTGCGTGTTGGCAGAGGTTGCTCGCACCTTGATCGGGTTGGACCTGAACGGCCGCGCCATCGGCCGTTTTGGCGGCGACGAATTCCTGATACTAATGGGGCGCGACGCGCACTGGTCCGTCACAATCGGCTCCGCATCGGCCTTGGTGGAGCGCTTCAAGGAGCCGTTGCGGGTGGACGGACAACTCGTGCCGGTACGCGCCAGCATTGGGGTGGTCGCCATCACCCCGGCGCATGTGGACGTGGATCAGGTGATCCGAGACGCGGATACCGCGCTGTATGTCGCCAAACGCGATGGTGGCGGTCGCTACAAGGTGTTCGAGCCGGACATGCGCGTGGCCGATGCCAAGCGTGCACAGCTGCGTCTTGGGTTGCGCGACGCACTGGAACGAGACCAGATCGAGGTCCACTACCAGCCGATCTTCGATCTCGGCAGTCTGCGTCCGGTCGGCTTTGAGGCGCTCATGCGCTGGCGCCATCCCAAGCATGGGTTACTCCTACCCGAGGTCTTCCTGCCGCTTGCGGACGAGATCGGCGTGTTGGCCGATCTCGGTGGGCGCGTCATCGACCGGGTTCTCGCCCAAATCAATGACTGGCAGCAGGCCGGGCTATGGAAGGCAGGCGAGTACGTCAGCATCAACGTCGCTAGCGCGCAGTTGGTGGATGCCCTGCTGGTCACGCAGTTGACCCGAGCGCTGGAGCGCTGGCCAGTGGATCCAACCTCGGTCCGCCTGGAGGTAGACGAGGCAATCTTGAGCGCCCATCGGGAGTTGGCCCTGCAGGTGTTGCCGCAGTTGGCCGGGCGCAATTTACTGGTCAGCGTCGACAACTTCGGCACCGGTCAGTCGGGTCTGACGCTGCTTTGCGAGATCGAACCGGCGGTGATCAAGATCGATGTCTCGGTGATCGAGGGCGTCGCCAATCTGGTCAAGGCGCAGAATCTCGCGCGCGGCATCGTTGCCCTAGGGAACGAGTTGGGTTGCATGGTGGTGGCGGAGGGTATCGAGACCGACCAGCAGCTGAATACGCTGGCGTCGATGGGTTGCGAATACGGCCAGGGCTTCAAGCTATCTGCCCCGATGCCCGCCAACGAGGTGGCTGCATGGGTGGCTTTCTGGCAAGACGACGCGTTGAGGATCGCTCGAACGGCAGCACCCAGACGGATCCATTGATCTCCTTAGATTACCGACGCGAACTGCCGAATCTAGGCTGAACGGCGCGCGGGGTCGAGGTTAGCTTGTCGAGCGCCTTAACCCGAGCGGGTTTGCCGGCCTGATCCATCGCCGTCTCGCTGACAGCCTTTTGCGGCTGAGTTACACTGCTGCAATGAAGCGTGAAGTCGGTTTCGTCATGGACCCCATCGGGTCTATCACTATCAAGAAGGACAGCACATTTGCCATGATGCTGGCCGCGCAGCGCAGGGGATGGGCGCTCGCCTACATGGAGCCCGGCGACCTGTTCCTCATGGATGGTGAGGTTAGCGCCAGCGTTCGCAGCGTCGACGCGCGCGACGATGCTAAGGACTGGTACAGCCTCGGCGAGCCGCGGACGCTTCCGCTCCAGGCCCTCGACGCTGTGCTCATGCGCAAAGACCCACCCTTCGACATGGAATATGTCTACACCACCTATCTGCTGGAGCTAGCCCGAGACGCGGGCTGTCTGGTGGTGAACGACCCGCAGATGTTGCGCGACGCCAACGAGAAGGTCTACGCGGCCCACTTCCCGCAATGCTGCCCCCCGCTCACCGTCACTCGGAGCGCCGAGCGGCTACGGCAATTTCTGGCGGCGCACACCGATGTGATCCTCAAACCGTTGGACGGTATGGGCGGACGCTCCATCTTTCGAGTTCAACAAGGCGACCCGAACACCGGCGTCATCATCGAGACCCTGACCGACTACGGCCGGCGCTTTTGCATGGCTCAGCGTTATCTTCCGGAGATCGAACAGGGTGACAAGCGCGTTCTGATCGTCAACGGCGAGCCGGTGGCGCATGTACTGGCCCGCATTCCCGCCGGCGGCGACTCGCGCGGCAACCTAGCCGCCGGCGCCCGCGCCGAGACCCGGCCCCTGTCGGCCCGCGATCGCTGGATCGCGGAGCAGGTTGGACCGACCCTGCGTGAACGTGGCGTCCTCTTCGCCGGACTCGACGTCATCGGTGACTGGCTCACCGAAATCAACATTACCAGCCCGACCTGCATCCGCGAGATCGACCGCGACTGCGGTACCGACGTCGCCGGCGATCTGATGCAGGCCATCGCGGAACGTCTCGATGCACGTTGATCGTCGTGCGCACCCGGCGCGGCGCCTCCAGACCCTGGCGCTGCCGATACTGCTGCTGCCGATACTGCTGCTGACAGCGCTGTCGGCTGGCTGTCGCGGCGCTGAGACCCCTGTCTATACCACGCAGTTCATCGCCTTCGAGTCCGCGGTCGACCTCAGTATCGTTGGCATGCCCAAGCAGGAAGCAATGGCCGCGACGACGGAGGTCGAGAACGATTTCCAATTCATCAGGCACGCGATACACGGCTGGAAGCCTGGCCCGATGGTGCGCGTCAACGAATTGCTGGCGACCGGGGATCCCTTCGCGGCGCCACCGTCGTTGCTCCCGTTGATCCGGCAGAGTCAGGCGCTGGCAACGCAGAGCGACAACTTGTTCAATCCGGCCATCGGCCACCTGATGCGGCTTTGGGGCTTCCACACCGACCAGCCCGAATGCCGGCCACCACCAAAACCCCGCGACATTGCGCGGTTGGTCAAGGCCGCCCCGACGATGGCGGATTTGTACCTGGATGGCATCATGCTGCAGAGCGACAATCCCGCGGTCAAGCTCGATCTTGACGCCGTCGCGACCGGTTTCGCCATGGATATGGCCGTCGACAACCTGCGTGCCCGGGGCGTGCGCAGCGCAATGATCAACGCCGGCGGCGACGTGCGCGCGATCGGCGACCGTGCCGGCAGGGCTTGGCGCGTTCCAATCCGTGAGGCGGGTGGTTCGCGCGTACTTGGTATCATCGATGTCCGCGGCGATGCCAGCGTCGTCACCAGCAGCGACTACCGCCGCAACTTTATCTACGAGGGTAACAGCTACCACCACGTGATCGATCCGCGCACGGGCTATCCGGCCGAGGGCGTGCATTCCGTCACGGTGTTCAACGACGGCTCCGCGACACTCGCCGAAGCCGCCGCCAACGCACTGATGGTGGCGGGGCTCGATCGCTGGCAAGAGATCGCCGAGCGCATGGGTATACAACACGTGCTGCTGATCGACGACGCCGGCACCATTCACATGACGCCGGAGATGGCCGCGCGCGTCGAACTGCTCGACGGCGATTCCGATATCGCCGTCAGCCCCATCCAGCCCTCAACGTCCAACGCGGGAGCGCCGACGGCAGATTCGCCAGGATCAGCCCCGGTGTCGAACCCACAAACGAAGCGGGCAAAGACCGCCGCACCAGCCGAGGACTCCGCCACGGGTTGATACCGTGCGATGAGCGCAGCCGATAAACCCAGCGCCCTGCCATCCTTCGGTGCAGGAGCCGCCACTGGCAACCGCCCCATGCTGTTGGCACTTTCCGGCGCGGCGCTAGTGCATGCCTTGCTGCTGCTTGGCGTCGGCTTCGAGCTACCCGAAACAGGCCTTGCGGATCGCGGCAACATCGAGGTCATGCTAATCACCCAGGCCGCACCGACACCAGAAACTCCAGACCCCAACTCGATCAATGCCCAGGCGGACCGCGCCGGTGAGACGCTGGTGCCATTGCCGGAGCTCGAAGAGCGCGAGCCAGAGCCGCTCATCGACGATGCGGGCGGACCGACAACGCAGGCATCGGAGCCGCCGATGGAGCCAATGGACCCGCCCGCTGATGCACCCCTGGAGCAACTGGAGCCGGCGCCGAAGCTGGCACCAGCGCCCGAAACGGCCCCAGAGTCCGAACCGGCACCCGAGCCAGAATCAGCCGAAGACCCCGAGCCCCGGCCGCCGGACATCCTGAGCGCGGACGACACGCCGATGATCGTGGAGCCTGCTCCAGTCGTCACCGCCGCCGATATCTTCGCCAGCCGCAACGATGAGATCGCGCGCCTGACCGAGCGCATCAACGCCAAGACCCGTGCCTATCAGAGCCGCGCTCGACGCAAGGCCATTAGCACCAGCACGCGTGAGTACCGCTACGCCTCTTATATGGAGGCATGGCGACGCAAGGTAGAGCGCATCGGCAACCTGAATTATCCCGAGGAGGCGCGCCGCAAGGGGCTCTACGGCAACCTGATTTTGCACGTTTCGGTGCGCGCCGACGGCAGCCTCGAGGGGATTCGCGTGGTGCGCTCATCGGGACAGGATGTGCTTGATCAGGCGGCCGTGCGGATCGTTGAGCTGGCCGCGCCGTTCGCGGCCTTCCCACCGGACATCGCCGCCGAGACCGACTTGCTCGATATCACCCGCACTTGGCAGTTCCAACGCAATAATCAGCTGGGCTGGGACAATTGACGCCGCTGCCGCGTTGCAAGCGAAGCCTCGCTAGCCCGTGACCAAGACTCACCCTGAGGACTGCTGCTGGCGCAACGCGCACCGTTTCATCGACGATAATTTTTCACCAATCGACCAAGTGCACAGTCGAGTCGCGAAAATCCAAGTCAAAACAGTGCTAAGGCACGACGACCAACGGCCGTTGTATGAACCGATGCCGGTGACAGACGCACCGTTCGGTAGCGTGGTGCTTGCCTCCCGGCGAGGCGGTCTGGATACTATGCAAATGAGCTTCGCCACCTCCCTCACCAACCACTTCCTGATCGCGATGCCGGGTCTGAAAGACCCGAACTTCTCGCGAACGGTAACCTATATCTGTGAGCACACGGACCAGGGCGCCATGGGCATCGTCATCAACCGGCCCATGGACATCCGTCTCGCCGAGGTGCTCGACCAACTCGATATCGAAACGGTGGCTCCCGGCGCGGCCGATTCCCAGGTCTATCTCGGGGGCCCGATGCAGACCGATCGCGGCTTCGTCATCCATACCGGGTCCACCGAATTCGACGCCACGCTGAGCGTGACGCCGGACATTCGCGTGACCACCTCCCGCGACGTGCTCGAATCCATCGCCGAGGGCCGCGGCCCCGAGCAGCACCTGATCGCGCTCGGTTACGCCGGCTGGAGCGGCGGCCAGCTGGAGGAGGAACTCAGCGCTAACGCCTGGCTGAACGGACCAGCGGACAGCACGATCATGTTCGCCATGTCCCCGGCCCAGCGCTGGCTTGCCGCGGCACAGTTACTCGGCGTTGATCTGAACCTGCTGAGCGGCGAAGCCGGGCACGCCTGAGCGCGCCGCCTGGCGCCGTAACGACATCTTCCTTGCACACACCGGGAACGACGCCTTGGCGACCCTGCTCGGTTTCGACTTCGGCACAAACAAAATCGGGGTTGCCGTCGGTCAGACCATCTCCGCCACGGCCACACCGCTCGCCACGGTGGTCAACCGCGGCCAGAAGCCGGATTGGACCCGCATTGAGGCCATCATCCGCGACTGGCAGCCCGACGCCGCCGTGATCGGTCTGCCCTATCGCATGGACGACATCGAAGAGGACTGGGGGGCGCGCGTGCGCCGCTTCGCACGCCAGCTCGAAGGTCGTTTCGGACTGACGGTGCACCTCGTGGATGAGCGCCTGACCACCATCGAGGCAGAGCGCGACCTGGCCGCCGCTGAGCGCGCCGGCTTCGCTGTCAGCCCCTACCGACAATCCGGCAGCGGCAATCTGGTAGACGCCTACGCCGCCAAGCTGATTCTGGAAACCTGGCTCAACGAGCAGCACTCAATAAGCAGCCCTGAATGAGCAGCCCTGCATGACTAGCACGGATATCTTCAAGGACACGGCGGCCGTCGATGCCGCGATTAGCGGCATGGCCGGACGGCTGCGCAACCGGTTCGCCGAACGCGCCATCGAACGCCCACTGATGATCGGCATCCATACTGGCGGCGTCTGGGTCGCGGAGCGGCTGCACGCGCTGCTGAGCCTGCCGGACCCACTCGGGCATCTCGACATCTCGTTCTACCGCGACGACTTCACCCGCGTTGGCCTGCACCCGCAGGTAAGACCATCGCACCTCCCCCTCCCTGTAGATGACCGCCATATCTGCCTCGTGGATGACGTGCTGCGATCCGGCCGCACGATCCGGGCCGCGCTGAACGTGCTTTTCGACTATGGCCGCCCGGCTTCGGTGGCACTTGCGATCTTGGTCGAGCGCGACGGCCGGGAGTTACCGATCGAGCCCGCTGTGGTCGGTCTGCAGGCACGGCTTGGCCCCGACGAACAGATCCGGCTCGTCGGTCCAGACCCGTTGCTGCTGGAACGAGGATTGACCCCGAAGGAGCGCCGCCGCGGCGGCCAAGGCAGCGGCGGGGGCTGATATGGACCACGACAACCTCCAACTCGACGAACAGGGAAACCTGAAGCATTTCCTGACCATCGACGGCCTCGATCGCGCCCTGCTAACGGAGATCCTGGATCGCGCCGAGGGCTTTCTCGGCGTCGCCCAGCAGGCGGTCAAGAAGGTGCCGCTCTGCCGCGGCAAGATCGTCGCCAACCTGTTTTTTGAGAACAGCACCCGCACCCGCACGACCTTCGAGCTGGCCGCCAAGCGGCTGTCGGCGGACGTGCTCAACCTCAACATCAGCACCTCCGCCACGGCCAAGGGCGAGACGCTGCTGGACACGTTGCGCAACCTCGAGGCCATGCACGTGGACATGTTCGTCGTGCGTCACGCCGACAGCGGCGCCGCGCAGTTCATCGCGACCCATGCGGCAGCCCATGTCAGTGTCATCAATGCGGGCGATGGTCAGCATGCGCATCCCACCCAGGGCATGCTCGACATGTTCACCATCCGCCGCCACAAGGGCCGCTTCGACGGACTCACGATCGCCATCGTCGGCGACGTACTGCACTCACGCGTGGCGCGCTCCCAGATCTCGGCCTTGAACACCCTTGGCGCGCACGAAGTCCGCATCATCGCGCCAAGGACGCTGGTGCCGACCCGGGCCGAAGAGGCCCTTGGCGTGCGCGTCTTCCACGGGCTGCGCGAAGGGGTGCGCGACGCCGACGTGATCATCCTGCTTCGGCTCCAGCGCGAACGCATGGACGGCGGCTTCTTACCCAGCGAGCACGAATACTTTTACCTGTTCGGCCTCACCGAAAAGCGACTGCAAGGAGCCAAACCGGATGCCATGGTCATGCACCCCGGCCCGATCAATCGCGGCGTCGAAATGGACTCGCAGGTAGCCGACGGCGAGCGCTCGGTGATTCTGGAGCAGGTCAGCAACGGCTTAGCGGTGCGCATGGCGGTGATGTCCATGTGCATGGGAGCC